>Ga0131853_10012719_pt1 | contig 15425 bp, 12 predicted proteins | sample TergutLab28metaG_FD_92764 | JGI IMG/M metagenome (GOLD analysis project Ga0131853, IMG submission 92764) | Labiotermes labralis P1 segment gut microbial communities from Petit-Saut dam, French Guiana - Lab288 P1 (version 2) (version 2) | ecosystem: Host-associated > Arthropoda: Insects >...
AATCATGGTGCTGCTCACTGGTCGCCCCTACGTGCTGGGCTGGGCGCTGGAAGGCGATCAGGCCGGGCGTCCGGCAGCAGTGTTGCAGGCGTTCTTCCCCGGCGAGGGCGGCGGGCTTGCCCTGGCCGACGTCATCACCGGCAAGGTGAACCCTTCTGGTCGCCTGCCCGTCTCGCTGCCGCGCTCCTCTGGGTCGCAGCCGTTTAGTTACCTGCACCCGATCCTTGGCGGTAACTCCGATGTGACCAACACCCCGTCGGCACCATGCCGCCCGTTCGGCTTCGGGCTTTCGTACACGACGTTTGCGTACGACAACCTTGAGGTCTGCCGGGCGGTCACGGCTGGCAATTCCTTCCGCGCCTCGGTGACTGTCACCAACACCGGCGCGGTTGATGGCGTCGAGGTGACGCAGTTGTATGGCCGCGACCTGATCGGTTCGATCACCCGCCCCACCGTCCAGCTTCTCGGCTACCAGCGGGTGGCGCTAGCCGCCGGGGAGTCGCGTCACGTCACGTTCACCGTGCCTACCACACGGTTTGCCTTCAGCGACCGCCGCCTGGTCAAGATCGTCGAGCCGGGCGACGTCGAGGTTTGGGTGGGCGCCCACGCCCACGCCGTGGCACCATCGGTTGAGGGCGAGACCGACCGCCAATCGTCCATTAAGGCGCGCAGCAAGGGCGTCATCTTCGACGTGCCCGGCACCGCCACCCCTCGCGCCAAGATGGCGATCACCGGCCCGGTTCACGAGGTCACCAACGCCGACCCCCGCTGGGTAACCACCGACATCTCCTGACGCGCCACGCACCGCATCCCGCGCCGCCTCCCGTCGAGGTCGGTCATTTGCGTCGAGATCGGTAGCTCGAGTTACCGATCTCGACGCAAATGACCGACCTCGACAATGGGCACCTTGGGTGCGGTAGGTTGAGTGCATGTTTTTGGTGGCGGGTGGGTATGGACAGGTTGGCGGGTATGCGGTGCGGGAGCTGGCCGGGCGGCATCCGGGGCAAGTGATTGTTGCCGGGCGCAGCTTGGATAAGGCAACCAGGCTGGCCGCCGAGGTGGGGGCGGGCGTGCATGCGGTGACGCTCGATATTTATGATCCTGCGACCTGGGATGCGGCGATGGCCGATGCGCGCACTGTCGTGATGTGTCTAAACTCGGCAACCACCGACTTCGCCCAGCACTGCCTTCAGCGGGGCATCCACTACGTTGACATCTCCCCTTCCCAAGCCGTGATGCGGGGCATCGAACGGTTTGATGAGGTTGCCCAGCACGCGGGAGCGACGGCAGCTCTCGGTGTCGGCCTGGCCCCTGGCCTATCGAACCTGCTGGTCAAGCAGGTTTGCGAGCAGTTTGATGAGCCACCCCGTGTCCAGATCAACATGATGCTCGGGCTAGGAGAGGCGCACGGCACAGACGGGGTGCGCTGGTTCCTGGACAACATCTCTGACGACTTTCCCGTGCCCACCGCCGATGGCAAGCGGCTGGCGCGGCCCTTCGCCGGTCGTCGGGTAGCTAACTTTCCCGCGCCTTGGGGGCGGCGCAGCGTCTATCGATTCAACGTGGCCGATCAGTTCATCACCCCGAACACCCTGCCGGTAGCGGCAGCCGGATCGTATTTCTGCTACGACTCGCGGGCAGCGACACGGACGCTGGGTCTACTTAAGCGGCTCGGCGTCTTCCGAATGCTGCGCTCCGAGCGAATCTATCGGCTGGCTGTCCGCACGCTTGCCTCCTCGGTGGGCGGCGGCCTCGGCACTGACGCCTATGCCCTCCAGGTGGAAGCCACCGGCCTCCGCGGCGACGTCATGCAAACGACAAGCATCGGCGTGGCCGGAAATGACAACTCCCGGCTGACGGCCCAGATCGCCGCCGTTACCGCCGAGGCTCTAAATGCGGGCAAGCACCCAGCGGGTGTCCACTATCTGGAGCAACTAATCACCGTCGCCGATCTCCGCGCTCTAGGCGCCTGGCCCGTCTGACAGCGCGGCCAGAGGGCACAATTAGATCATGAGCGCAAATGAGGTTCCCCAGGAGGCAACTGGCCGCTGCTTTGGCGACGGCGATCCGCTATATGCCGCGTACCACGACACCGAATGGGGCGTGCCCGTGCATGGCGAGGCCGAGCTGCTGGAGCGGATCGCCCTCGAAGGCTTCCAGTCCGGCCTCTCCTGGCTAACCGTGCTGCGCAAGCGCGATGCCTTCCGCGAGGTGTTCTACGGCTTCGATCCGGCCCGCGTCGCCGCACTGACAGCAGCCGATGTGGAACGATTGCTGCAAGACGCCCGCATCATCCGTAATCGCGCCAAGATCGAGGCCACCATCGCAAACGGACAGGCCGTACTCGCGCTACACGCCGATGGCCGCACACTCGATGAGGTGTTTTGGAGTTTTGCCCCACCACCCCGCACGGCGCCGCTGGCCTCGTTCGAGGAGATGACGGCCACCTCCCCGGAGTCGATTGCAATGGCCAAGGCGCTTAAGAAGCTGGGTTTTCGCTTCTTCGGCCCTACTACCGCTTATGCCGCCATGCAAGCCTGTGGTCTGGTAGACGACCACCTTGCCACCTGCCCCGTGGTACTGGCACGCTAGACTAAGGCTTATCAAAACGATTCGACCCGATTCAGGCGTGCCCGCCGGCGTTCGCGAACAACTACAGCGCGTTCGCTGGTCACTTACCGTGATGTTCGGCATATTCGGCATCGCGCAGACTAGTTGGATGGGCCGCCTGCCCTCCATCCGCGCGGCCCTGGACATCTCTGATGGCAGCCTTGGCCTGATCTTGACGGTCGCCGCCGTCGGGGCGCTGGTCGGCGTCACTCTCGTCACTTCGGTAATCATGCGACTTGGCAGCGCCACCACGATGCGCATCTCCATGATTGGCTCGCTGCTCGGATTCACGGCGATGGGCATCGGCACCGCGCTAGGCTCCGTTTCCCTGTTCACCCTTGGCCTGATGACCAACACCTTGGTCACGCCGGGCACCAATGTGCCAATCAACCTTGAGGCGGCACGCGTCGAAAAACCGCTCGGCAAGGCGATTCTGCCGCAAGTACATGCTGCCTTTTCTGTCGGGGCGCTGATCGGCGCGGGCCTGGCCGCAGGCACCTCGGCGTTGAGCATCCATCCGGCCTGGCATGTGATCGGCGTGATTGCGCTGGTTACCGTTGGCCGCTTTTTCCTGATCGCCCCCGGCTGCGAATTACAGCTCGCGCCGACCCGCCAGGGCGGCGCCACGTCGATGACTCGGCAGCGCGGCGGGGTTGCCCGCGCCCTGGGGGAACGACGCACGGTACTGCTCGGCCTGGTCATCCTGGCCGCCACCATGTCCGAAGGCTCCGCCGCTAACTGGCTGAACATCGCCGTCACCGACTCCTTCCAGATACGGGAATTTATTGGCGCGATGGCCTATGGCACCTTCGTCGTCTCGATGTTGACGGTGCGCCTACTCGGCACGGGGCTGCTAAAAAGGTTTGGCCGAGTGGCGGTGCTGCGCCTTTCTGGCGTATCGGCCCTGGCCGGGCTGCTGCTGTTTGGCCTCGCCCCTAACCTGGCGCTGGCCTGGGTGGGCATTGTGTTCTGGGGAGCAGGCGCCGCGATGGCCTGGCCGATCGGCACCTCTGCCGCCGCCGACGATCCAAACCGTGCCGCCGCCCGCGTTTCCGTAGTCAACTCGTTCGCATCGATGGCCTCGATCATGTTCCCGCCGGTACTCGGTCTGCTGGCCGACACCTGGGGTATCCGCAATGCCCTGCTACTCATCACGGGCACGATGGTGTTGAGCATTGTTGTCGCCGGGCAGGCTCGCCCGGAACGGCGAGCAGCAACCGAGCTGTGCGCCGATTAGGCCAATTCAAGCTTCCCGGCCACCTCGGTCATCACCTTGACCACGGCTCGCACGGCCGGTCCCGGCTCACGTCGCGTCAAGCGATGCCGCACAAACAGCTGCCGCTCTCCTAGCCCGTCGAGCCGCACCACCTGCACCTGATCGCCCGTAATATCGCCCTCAATGGCCAGCGATGGCAGCAATGCGACGCCTTGACCGGCGGCAACGAGGGCGAGAGTGGTGTCAAAATCGTAGGTGGAATGCCGGGTGGCAATGACGGCGCCGAGCGTGCGCGAAACGCGTTGTAGCGCGCGGTCGGTAGCGGTTCCGGTCTCGGGGGCAACAAAGGTAAGGGCGGCCAGGTCTGCCAGTCGGGTTGGCGGCTCCATCCCGGCCGGGATCACCAGCCGCCACGGCTCATCGATCAACACCACGTCGCCAGAACCTGCCGGAGCCGGGTTGGTCATCTCGGCATCTCGCTCCAAGAACACCAGGTCAAGGTCGCCCGTCTTGAGCTTGCGCACGGACTCAACGGGTTCTGCCTCGCGGATGTCGATGGTGACGTCGGGATAGCGCTCGGCTAGCAGCGCCAACGCGGGCGTCACCACAGCACGAATCACCGTCTGAAACGCGCCGATGTTCACCACCCCATGCACTCCATCGCCGAGGGCGGCAATGGCCTGCTGCGCCTCAATGAGTTCAGCCTCAATACGTTCGGCGGCCTCAACCAGCACCTGCCCGGCGGGCGTGAGGGTCACACCACGGGGGCCGCGATCCAAAACCGCACGCCCCTCCTCCGCCTCCAATCGGGAAATCTGCTGGGAGACGGCCGATGGGGTAATGCCGAGCAGTTCGGCCGCGGCGAGAATGCCACCGGCGCGGTGAACCGCGAGCAGGAAAGCGAGACGGCGGGGATCAGCGGGCATACAGAGATGCTACATGCCTCGTGTATCTCGGCTCATGTATAGCGGCCTCGAATCACCCCTTCGCTGGCGCGAGATGTCGGCACGGGCGGCTACCGTTGGCTCATGACCACCGTTTTAGAGGTAGCCGCCGTCATCCGTGACTCCATCGACGCCCCGACGCGAGCCGTCACCGTCGATGGGATTCTTGCTGGCGATCCACAGGCGGAGGTACGTGAGGTGGCGGTGGTGACAATGGCAACGCTCGCCGCGCTGCGCCAGGCCGCCGACGCCGGGGCGAACCTGGTGGTCACCCACGAGCCGCTTTTCTTCGACCACCACGATGGCGCGCGGGAGGCACTGGCCGCAGAGGATGATCCGGTCTACGAGACGAAGCGTGCCTTCTTGGCTGCGTCGGGCCTGGCGGTGATCCATCTGCACGATCAGTGGCATGATCTGCGACCCGACGGCGTGGATGCGGCCACGGCGGCAGAGCTGGGCTGGACGCTGGATGGCAACACCGCCACCATTGCCTCGATCACGTTGGGCGCGCTAGCCCAACACATTGCTGAGACCCTGGGGGCTACCGCCCTGCGATTCATTGGTGACCCGACCGTGGAGATCACCCGCGTCGGGCTAGACCTGGGCTTTCGGGGCTTCGCCCGCAATCGGGCGCTGTTGCGGCGACCGGATGTGGATGTGGCTATCGTGGGTGAGATGCACGAGTGGGAGACGAGCGAGTATGCCGCCGACGCGGCGACCGCCGGGGTGGCGAAGGGGCTGATCGTGGTCGGCCATGTGCCGAGCGAGGCAGCCGGTAGCCGCGCGGTGGCCGCCTGGCTTCCCGGCGCCCTATCTGCTGCCGGACACTCCCACATCCCGGTCACCTACCTGGATGCCCCCGACCTGTTTAGCCGAGTTGGGCCTTGACGTATTCGACGATGGCCGGGATGGCGGCCTCGATCTCGCGGAGGCAGACCTCGAAGTCGGCCATGCCGCCGTACCAGGGGTCCTCGACGTCGAGCAGGTCTTCTGAGTCGCCCTCCCCTAGCTTCGGCGCAGCGGGGTCGAAGGTGCGCCACATGCAGATGGTGCGTTCATCGGCACCGGCGTCGGCGGCAAGGCGGCGCAACGTGCGGGCGTGGTGTGCCGTCATGGGCAGCACTAGGTCGCTAGCGGCGAGGCCAGCGGGGGTGATGCGACGGGCGACGTGCCCGGTGCCGTTGGGGTAGCCGTGATTGGTCAAGGTGGTGCGGGCGCGGCGGTCAATGGGGTTGCCACGCTCCTCTGAGGAGATGCCGGTGCTTTCAACCACCACCGTATCGCCGAGTCCGGCCTCAACGAACGCCTCGCGGAGTACGATCTCGGCCATCGGGGAACGGCAAATGTTGCCGGTGCACACGGTCATAACGCGAAACGGATCATTCATGGGCATAATCCTGGCACGTCAATTACGCTGGGCCGAATGAGTGATGACCTTGAGGCGACCGGACTGTCCGTGCTGGGCGAAGCGCGAGCGGCGGAGATTCGGCGGCTGATCCGGGATGTGCCGGGGTTCCCGCATCCCCCCATCGTGTTCCGCGACATCACCCCGTTGCTGGCGGACGCTGCGGCCTTTGCCGACGTGGTGGAGGCGTTCGCTCTCAGCTGCCGGGAGTACCAGATCGACCTGGTGGCCGGCATTGAGGCGCGCGGCTTCCTGTTCGGCGCGCCGCTGGCTCTGCGGCTCGGTGTCGGCTTCGTGCCGCTGCGCAAGAAAGGCAAGCTGCCCCCGCCCGTGCGTCGGGCGACTTATGACCTCGAATACGGCTCGGACACCCTGGAAGTACGGGATGGCACATTCACCCCAGGAATGCGCGTGCTGCTCATCGACGACGTGCTAGCCACAGGTGGTACCGCCGTGGCCGGAGTGGAGCTAATTGAGGCCGCCGACGCCAAGGTGGTAGCCACAACCTTCCTACTAGAGCTAACCGGCCTCCCCGGCCGCTCTCGCCTGGCCAATCATCACATCAACACCCTCCTGCGCACCGTCACGATCAGCTAACCGATCTGGACAAGCGGCCAACATGTGAAAAGTGGGGCTATAGGCCAAAGTAGCGGCAAATAGACCTTGCCCAGTCGACGCGGGCATCGCGGCAGGTTGACCCCTGGCAGCGTTTGCGGTTCCGGGAGAAATGGCAAGGCCCCGGGGGTTTCGCTGACTCGCGTCGCTACGCCGTTACTCCCGGGACTCTCTGTCGAGAAACAGCCCAGCACCCCCGGCGTCGGGGAAGCCTTATCCGGTTCTCGGCGGGTGGTTGGCATGGTATTCCCTCGCTGTGCGGTGTCTTCTGATACGTCGGGAGATTTGCCGACGCGATCAGCATCCCTCACCGGGGAAACATGCTGCCTGACCTGCTGTGACACAGAGAGCGGGTGACGGGAATCGAACCCGCGCTATCAGCTTGGGAAGCTGAAGTTCTACCATTGAACTACACCCGCGAGGAGGCGAGGTGCGGGAGCTTGCTCACGCGACCGAGCCGACCAGTGGGTGCGAAGCGGCACGAAGTGACGCTGCCACACCCGCGATGCCCCTTGCAGTGCTAGGAGCAAGAGCGATCATACCCAATGTTGAGTCGGCTTGGGTGCGCATGAGATCGCGCCTAGTCAAGCGCCGGTGAATTACAGGGGCCAGACTCAACGAAAACCGACAACCCTAGATCCCGTGGCTTCGGGACTTCATCTCTCCGCGCAGAGTGGCGCCCGTTCCCCTTGGCAGAGAAAGTTGAGTGCGATAGACTCAACTTCAAGTTTTGTTGCTAGATGGACGGAGGTTCTCATGGACACCAAGTACACCACCAAGGCTCAGCAAGCCATTGGCGAAGCCATCCAGACGGCCACCGCCGCTGGTAACCCACAGCTAGAACCAGAGCATCTGCTCGCCGCTTTACTTGCCCAGGACGGCGGGGTGGCCGTCGGGCTGCTCGAAGCCACCGGTGCCGCGTCCCAAGAGGTCGGTCGCGCCACTCGCGCCGCGCTGGCCGCGCTTTCCCAGGTCAGCGGCCAAACCGCCGCGCAGCCTGGCGCCAGTCGGGCCACCGCCGCTGCGTTGGATGCCGCCCAACGGGAGGCCACCACCCTTGGCGACCAGTACGTCTCCACCGAGCATCTGCTGATCGGCATCGCTCAGGGCGACTCCCCAGCCGCCAAGACCCTCCACGCCGTCGGCGCCACCGCCGATGCGCTTCGCGCCGCCCTGCCTACCGTTCGCGGCACCGCTAGGGTCACATCTCCCAATCCCGAGGGCACCTACCAGGCGCTTCAGCAGTACGGTACCGATCTCACTCAGGCCGCCCGCGATGGCCGCCTTGATCCCGTGATCGGTCGCGATTCGGAAATCCGCCGGGTGATTCAGGTACTCAGTCGCCGCACCAAGAACAACCCCGTGCTTATCGGCGAACCTGGCGTTGGCAAGACCGCAGTGGTCGAGGGTCTCGCTCAGCGCATAGTCGCCGGGGATGTGCCCGATTCATTGCGTGGCAAACGGCTCGTCGCCCTCGATCTGGCCGCCATGGTTGCCGGGGCCAAGTATCGCGGTGAGTTCGAGGAACGCCTTAAGGCCGTGCTTGCCGAAATTCAAGGCTCCGACGGTGAAATCGTCACCTTCATCGACGAGCTGCACACCGTTGTCGGCGCCGGGGCGACCGGTTCAGACGGCGCGATGGATGCCGGAAACATGCTCAAGCCCATGCTCGCCCGTGGCGAACTGCGGCTGGTCGGCGCCACCACCCTTGACGAGTATCACGAACACATCGAGAAAGACCCGGCCCTGGAGCGCCGCTTCCAGCAGGTTTACGTCGGCGAGCCATCTGTTACCGATACCGTGGCCATCTTGCGTGGCCTCAAAGAGCGATATGAGGCGCACCACAAGGTGACCATCGCTGACTCGGCGCTGGTTGCCGCCGCCACTCTCTCTGACCGCTACATCGGCGGACGTCAGCTGCCCGACAAGGCCATCGACCTGGTGGATGAGGCAGCCTCACGCCTGCGCATGGAACTCGACTCCTCTCCGGTGGAGATCGATGAGCTACAACGTGCCGTCACCCGTCTCGAAATGGAAGAGGTGGTACTCAGCGATTCGACGGAACCGGCCTCGGTGGAACGCCTGGGGCGCCTGCGGGCCGAGCTAGCCGACAAGCGCGAAAACCTCGCCGGGCTTACCGCCCGCTGGGAGGCCGAAAAGGCCACGCATAACCGCGTCGGCGACCTGCGCGCCCACCTCGACGAGCTGCGTATCGGCGCCGAGCGTCTACTCCGCGAGGGCGACCTGGCAGGCGCCGCCCGCATCCAGTACGGCGAAATCCCGGCGGTAGAAAAGCAACTCACGGAGGCCGAGGCCGCAGACGCCAGCATAGGGGCGGCCGATGCCGATCCGATGATCGCCGACAAGGTGGGAGCCGATGAGATTGCCGAGGTAATCTCCGCCTGGACCGGCATCCCTGCCGGACGACTGCTCCAGGGCGAAACCGAGAAGTTGCTGTCGATGGAGGCCGTAATTGGTGCGCGGCTGATCGGCCAGCGTTCGGCGGTGGCAGCCGTCTCCGACGCCGTGCGCCGAGCGCGAGCCGGTGTTGCCGACCCCGACCGCCCCACCGGCTCCTTCCTGTTCCTCGGCCCCACCGGCGTCGGCAAAACCGAACTCGCCAAGTCCCTCGCCGACTTCCTCTTCGACGACGAACGCGCCTTGGTGCGCATCGACATGTCCGAATACGGGGAAAAGCATTCGGTGGCCCGCCTGGTGGGCGCCCCACCCGGCTACATCGGCTACGAGGAAGGCGGCCAACTCACCGAGGCCGTGCGACGGCGCCCCTACTCAGTGGTGCTGCTCGATGAGGTAGAAAAAGCCCATCCCGACGTGTTTGACCTGCTGTTGCAGGTGCTCGACGATGGTCGCCTCACCGATGGACAGGGACGCACCGTCGATTTCCGCAACACGATCCTGGTTCTTACCTCAAACCTCGGCTCGCAGTTCCTGGTTGATCCCTCCCTGACCGCCGAGGCGCGACGGGAGGCCGTGCTAGCCCAAGTCCGGGTCTCGTTCAAGCCGGAGTTCCTCAACCGGCTCGATGATGTGGTGATCTTCGATGCGCTGACCCTGCCCGAACTAGGTCAGATCGTCAACCTTCAGGTGCGGACGCTTGGCTCTCGCCTGGCGGATCGACGAATCACGTTGGATGTGACCCAAGTCGCCCGCGACTGGCTAGCCCTAGAGGGTTTCGATCCAGCCTACGGGGCGCGCCCGCTGCGGCGACTCATCCAACGAGAAATAGGAGATCGCCTCGCAAAGATGCTGCTAGCCGGAGAGGTCAGCGATGGGAATACCATCATCGTTGATCGCCCCGTCAACCCCCTCGAACCGGGACTATCGCTCACCCTCGCCTAACCGTCCGCGTGAATACAGCAAGCCTCAGTCCTGGCGACGATTTGGGTGCTACTGGATAAATGTTACTTGCGTCCATTGAGCCATCATCTCAATCTAGGCGTCAGCAAGCACGGGCATCCTGCGTACCAGTGGCTGTTAAACGTGTACAGTCGCGACTTGACGAGCCGGCTTATCAAAGTGTGCCCTGGGAGACAAAGCTGGGAACGGATATGTACATAGCAGAATCCCTGGGGCTAGTGTCGGGTGCGTTGCATTGCTCCTGACGTCCCATCGCAGCCTTCTCATGCTATCGAGAAGCACATCCGGCTCAATGCACTCACCCAGCGGGGTGTAGCCGCCGTCAGCTTGCAGTTCAATCCCGCAGTTGTCGGATGTGCCGAAGTATGAAACGGCGGAAGATAGGGTTCCTAGTGACTTTGAAACGCGTGTTACAACAGAGACTACGTCACCCCTGTTTGCATAATGTCCGTAGATGTCAACCAGCGAAAAGAAGCGCGACTGTTTAATGAGTTCGTACTCAACAATGCTCCAAGCGTTTATCATTTCATCAACGCTGCTAAGCAAGCCGGTGACCATGACTCGATCTGTATGGTCTAAATATTTTCGGAGACCAAGTATCTCAATAGCCACGTTATCAGGTCGTTTTACTCCTGGTTCTCGTATAACCAAATGAATTAGATCATCATTTCGACTTACGGTGACTGAGTACTGATAGTCGTACTTGGCGACTGATGAGAAGTCGGCATCGAATAGGCGATCAAACCTGTTGGAGATACCGACCCAGTAAGCACACGTTGCGCCTTCAGGCTGGAGATTAGCGCGAGTCGCATCATCACACAGTCTCGCAACTTCCAGGCTTGCCACCTCCTTGAAATGCCTCGTTCGCTCGCGCTGCCGCTCACGAAATGTTGACTTGAAACCAGGCGGCCTTATCTCGTGGGTTAACGCGCCCGGCCTCAGCAACTGATCCTTTACCGCAATCGCCATTGCCTCGGCTAACTTCGGCGGTACGCTGTTTCCTATCTGCTCCATGATTTTGCCATAATTGCCCACAACAACGTAGCCATCTGGGAATGACTGAAGTCTTAATAACTCCGGAGCAGTAAAATGGCGATTGTTCCAATGGAAAGGGCCGGTAAATTTTCCGGGCTTTGATTTCAAAGTTCGCACAGGAGATGAGGGGTCCGCTTTGTGTAGAAAATCGTGAAACTTGGAACGCCAGGCAAACTGAGGCGCCGGATGTCCCATTTCTTTTGTGAAATACGAATAGTTGAGTCCAGGAGGGACCAGGGGAAGTAAATGGCCGTACAACCCGCCGGGGCCCCCACTGGGCACTTCACTAGGATCTTGTAGGTCTGCAATCGCTTCAAGTGCAGTAACGAGGCTTGGGCCACCATTTGAATCCGGCCCGTGTGTTGGCATTGGGAATCGAAAAGCTCCGATGCGAGAGCCAACCATTATCAGCCGCTCACGATGAGTTGGAGCTCCGTAGTCAGCAGCATCGACGACTTCCGCAGTGACTTCATATCCGGCTTCTTTGAATGCTGTGAGAATTTCCTGCCATGGGCCTCCACCATTTGCGCCCGGAAGTCCGTAAACATTTTCAAACACAAACAACTCAGGCTGAATTTTTTCTAGCACCCTAATGTATGCGCGAAACAGTTGTCCGCGTTCGTCATCTAGCCCAAGCACTCCGCCGGAACGCCTTCCGGCGGCAGAGAATGTTTGACATGGAGGACCACCAATGATGCACTCGATTCCAGCATCAACGTAGGGAGTTGGATCAAATAGTCTGACATCTTCGCAATGCACCTTTGCGCCCGGGCCGAAGAACCTTCCTTCACCGGAGTTTGCTTGAAGTGTTGCGACAAAGGCGGGTTCAATTTCAACGGCAGCGAGTACATCGAACCCTGCCTGGTGAAAGCCAATATCCAAACCGCCAGCTCCCGAGAAAAGGCTAAGCGTTTTGATCGAATCCCGCTTCGGAATCACAGCGACCTCCTGTTGTTGCAAAGCTCGTTCCATGCAATCCGATGTTCGTAATCCAGATCAATATCATTCTCAAGCATCGTGACGAAGGTATGCATGAATTTGTCCACATTCGGCAATAGTCGCAGATAATATCTGATCGTGTCGAGAACGCCGTTGACAATAATCTCACAGCCGTTGCTATTTCTAAAGTCGTCAATTCTCTTTTTGATGTCTGCTTCCTGATTCTGCATCACGCCAGAGGTCGAAAGAATGAAGTAGCGTTCCACTCCCTCAAACTTAACTTTGTCGATCGCAGTGGCAACTATTTCGCGCGTGATAGGCACCTCGGACTTCGTCTCAACAGCCTCTGAAGCGCGGCCGTCTCTGCGTATCACGATGTCTCCTACAGTGCGAGACTTCCTGTCGGCTGCTTTCATTCTTCCAAGTGGTTCGAGTGTTGAATCGCTGTAGCGCCCTACGCCAGAGTCCATCAGGGCGGAGTAAATGGCATAAATCATCACTTGCGGCAGGCGCGGTTTGCCTGACTTGTATGTTCCGCCCAATATGCCGTCAAGCAGTTCGATAAGTTCTCCGATTGTCAGCCCGACTGGTTTCGCGCATGCCACACGTCCTTTGTTGCGCTCCTGAATCAAACAAACCATCACAATCTGGGCAATCTTGAACGAGGCATCTGCCTGATCTTCTGCTGTCAGCTCTTCAATCAAATTTACGGCGTCTATCAGATCCGGCCCCACAGCCTTCGGCTGAGTCTTTAGTTTCACGTCCCTTTTCCAAGGACCAGCGAAGGAGAGTGTCTGCGAAAGCCAATGAGTCTCAACATTTTTCGGCAGGGAGTTACGGTCCAAGAAGGGCACCGTGGCTTCGCTGTCAATCCTGCGCGCGGAGAAACCACCGACATGTTCTGCTTTGTTGTACCGTATGTCCTGCTCGGGGAATAGGGACTTGTAGGTCGCCAAGGTAAGCAATGCCCCTCTCGCCGCGTGCTTCGCCTTGCCAAGCCTGCTGGCCACAGCACCAAGTTGTCCCATCTCCTCGACCAGCTCATCCACTGTTCCTGACTCAATTAGCTCGTTCGCTACGTCATAGAGAGTCGCCAACTCGTCCGCAACCGCACCGGCGCCCTTGTCTTTTTGGGCCACCCCATCATTGGGGTCCAACTGCTGACCATGTTCCATGTTTATATGGTAGTCGGCAGGCATACCCACACCAGGCGCCGCGCCCACCGACTGGAAGGCCCTACTGTTGCTCATGGTATCCAATGTGCGCCACCACCCTGATGAGTGTCCAGCCGTACCTGCTCGCGCAGGGAGAACCCCCGATACACCACAGGCATTAACGTCGTCATGCTTCCACTGTAGGGTGACCCTACGACAAGCGATCATCAACGCTGTAACCTGCGCAAACCCCCTAACCCACGCTCAGGGTTCAACATGTGGATAATCTTTCCTGCTGGTGCCGCACTGTCCCACACATCAGCACGCCACCGACTGCTGCCAATAATCGATGACCTGGGTAGCGGGGGTGGTGCCGCTGCCGAGAGCGTCGGCCAGGACCGCAGCAGCACCAGAAGTATCCAGGGATACGCTTTACGCCATTCTGAACGAGCAGTTTCGGGGTCCCCGCAGCCAAACGAGGAGACTTGTGGGATGAAGCAAGCAGGTCGCGGAGTCCAGGGTCTCGGGCAACTGTCAACTCTGGGTCCGGCGACTTCGCTCGCTTCGCTCCCTGAGCGCAGGATGACGGGAAGTTGTGTTCCGTTACCCTGTGCGCGGGATGACGAAAAGAAATCGTCGTTCTGCGCGAACGCGGGATGGCGGTGGTGGGCTAACGTGGGGGTGTGCTGCCCTCTGACCGCGATATGGCTCCCATCCATTTCGGGCCGCTTGAGCTTCACGAGAAGCTACCTGCGTCGGACATGCACACAGCGATCCCTGGCAATCGGTATGCCAGTTCGCGTCGGGAGGGTCTTCGCCGCCGGGTTGTGCTGCCCTCGCGAAAGGAGCTGCACCGCGCTTCCAAGCGCGCCGCTTCCGCCCCTGCCCTGCCCGCGTTGCCCAGTACCGTCCCGAAGAAAACCGAGGCGCGACACCTGCTATCCCTGCCCGCTGGGATCGAGATTGACGAGATTGCGGTGTTGGCCCTTTCCCGCTTCGCGACCGCGCGGTGGGCCACCGTACCGCAGGGCATCTCTGCGGAGGCGCTCGCGCAGGGACTGGCGGTCTCCGGCCCGACGGACACGACCGCGACCTCAACGGCTGCCATGCCACGCATCGCCGGAGGGGGAGAGCCAGGCGTGATGCGCCTAAGTCGCCACTCCGCCCTTACCGGCCCCTTCACCCCGGCGGGCAGCACCCTTAGCGCGCACCTGCCTGCGAATACCGAAAAAGTGTTCGACGTGATCTGTCCGCGTGAGCGCTGGCCGCAGATACAAGCATTCGGCTTCGACCGCGACGGGTTAACCCGCACCTTCCCCGCCGGTTTGCCCAACCGCGAAGAGGAAAGGGTGGTGCTGTGGCTGCTGGCCGTCGCCCGTCGTCTCGGCGGAGCCGTGCTGCTAAATGCTGACGAGGCCGCCAAGTCTGTCGGCACCCTCCTGATCCCCGATCCGGCTGCCGCTGTCGATCTAACCCTGTACTCGGATGTGTGGCTCGACCCGGCGGCCTGCCAGCGCGTGGTACTCAGCGTGGACCCCCGTGCGATGTTGGCCACTAAGGGCGTCGAGTACACCGGCCCGGCGGACCACGATCAATCTCACCAGACCGGGATGGCGATTGACCCGGAGCAGGCGCGCAGACTACACGAGGCCGCCGACGCCTTTGATCGGGCTGCCCTGGCCGAGCCGCATGTACTCGATGGCTATGGGGTGAACATCGACCTCGGCAGTGGAACCGCCCCCGATCCGGCTGGCGGCTGGATCGCCGTCGAGGTAGAGGGAGAGGAAAACCTGCCTCCGCTGCTGCGCGGCCAGGCGTGGGCGGCTCACGGGGCGGTGACCTATCGCGTGCGCTGGGAGCCACAGGATGACCACGAGGCGAACCAGGAACGGCCCAACCCCAGTTTTTGTGCTGCCCGCTTACGCGCCACCACTCTCGTCGCCAAGATCACCCACGCCCTGTGGACGGCAACCCGCGGGGAGATAGCCGACGATGCGGACTTCCTTCTCGACCCGGCAGATTTGCGGTAGTACCCTCCTCGCCAGCCTGCGCGATGCAGGACGCTAGCCCGTTGCCTCGCGGAGCAGTAGGGCGTTCTTGATGGGAAGGCCGTAACGGAAACCGCCCAA
>Ga0131853_10012720_pt1 | contig 15425 bp, 11 predicted proteins | sample TergutLab28metaG_FD_92764 | JGI IMG/M metagenome (GOLD analysis project Ga0131853, IMG submission 92764) | Labiotermes labralis P1 segment gut microbial communities from Petit-Saut dam, French Guiana - Lab288 P1 (version 2) (version 2) | ecosystem: Host-associated > Arthropoda: Insects >...
GCGTGTGTTGGGGTTGGTGGTGTTGTTGGTGTTGTTGTGGGTGGTGGCTGTGCCGTTTCTTTTGGTGGTGGTGGTGGTGGTGGTGGTGGTGGTGGTGGTGGTGGTGGTGGTGATAGTGGTGGTGGTCGTGGTGTTGGTGGTCGTGGTGGTGCAGGTGGCGGCGACGCTGATTTTGGTGGTGGTGGTGGTGGTGATAGTGGTGGCGGCAACACTGTTATTTGTGGTGGTGTTGATGGTGGCGGTGTAGTTGGTGGTGGCAGCGACGCTGATTTTGGTGTTGTGGTGACAGTGGTGGAGGCGACGCTAGTATTAGCGGTCGAGGTGGTTTTAGTGGTCGTTATGATGATGGTAGTGGTGGTTGTGGTGTTGGTGGTGGTGCAGTTGATGGCGGCGTCGCTGATTTTGGTGACGGTGGTTGTGTGAAGGGGCGGAAGTGGCGGTCGTAGTGTTGGTAGTGATGATTATGATGATGATTATGATTATGATGATGACGATGAGACAACAAAAGCTGACCACATACCCGCTCTCTCTCTCATACACACACACACACACACACACACACACACCATCAGCATTACATATTACAATACAACTTCCACACGAAAACAATTTAACACTGCCTGTCGTCGCCAATGGAGATGAAGAACAACCACGAAATATTTTACTGTGCCTTTGTTCGAAATGTCAAATAGTAAGTAATAATTTTCTCCTTTCTTTCCCCCCACTAAGTGAAATAACTTAAATTCCCTGTAAACAAGTTACCGTGTGCGGTGTAACTCATATTTGGCCTGTCAAGTCTTCGAACATGCAACTGACATAGTGTTTTGGGAAGAAAATCGATAAATATTTGTCATAGAAACTGGGTGAATAATGAGGCAGTTAAGGTATTCCCAGGGCCCCACAGTGCTGTTTCAAACAGAACACGACAGTTTGGTGAGAAAGGAGTATTGTGAAGAGCAGTGTTGAAAAGTGTTATATTTGTCTGGAATACTGCAGTAGATAGTAACTGATTTACAAGTGAAATCCAAATAACAGATTACACACTAATATTTGAAAGATTTACATATTAATATTAAAATATATCGTAGAAAAGGTGGATTTATCTTCAGGTGTTAAGGATGGTGTTTGTGTTAACTCCAATTACAAGCAGTTACACAAACACAAAAGATAGGAAACACACGCCAAATCCGACAGAAGAAGAAACATTCTACAAGGGTCTAAAACCTTTTGCGCTGATCTGCAAAGTTGTTGGCGTATTCAGCCTTCAGAATGTCATCCAGAACGACGGGCGTCTGCTCAAACACTCGATATTATCATTACATGCTTTTTGGGGCCCATTCATTGTCGGAATGGCAACAATTTTAAACACACATTTCGAAAATGAGAACTTCTTAAGTCATATGGCCATGTTCTATATAGCAAGAGGAATTTCAATTCCCCTGCTTAGTGCTTACTACGATAAATATCTGCCTGAAATAACATCCAGAATTGAAGAATTTTATATAACTATACGTTCTCATATTAATGACGCCCCTAAAAAAAGGAATCTGAACACACACGGGAGATTAATTCTCTACATCTCCTGCATCGGTTACATCATCTTGATGTGTAGCAACGTTACAGTTTTGAGTATAATCAACGAATACGAATTCCCACAAATCGGAAACAAGATCTGTGACTCTTTCATATTTTTGACACGCCAATTATTTGTTATTATGTATACGTATTTCTGCTATAATATTAAATTAATTTTATGTTCAATTCGTCGTATCTGGCGTCAGAACATTCAGACAACTGAAATCAATAAACCCGGAGAACCGACGTCTCTAGAGGAAAGATTAGAAACAATTCGACTGTTTCATGCTGAGGTGGTTGAGACAGTGGAGCTGCTTAATAGAGCATATGGGCTGAGGCTGTTGTTTTACGTCACGATATACTGCATTGAGGTTCTTCTAAGCTTGTACGAATTTGTGAACAGTCAGGAGCATTTCAAACTGTACTTTATCATATACAGTATTTTGACACTTTACATGGTGTGTAAATTCACAGAAGATATTACAACTCGAGTAAGTATTATATTTTATTTCATAAGAACTATTGAGGAACTAAAATTAAACAGAGGCATTGTTAATGTTAATTAAAAAAACAACCAGATGCAACAATATGCAGATATTTATTTACTGCAAAATCACTCTACATGTTTCGGGTATCACAGCGCCCATCATCAGGAGTACTAAAAACTGTAACTGCAGCCTCCGGTACAGCTACTTAACTCCAACTTGGCCTGATCGGCCACGTTGGAGTGAAGTAGCTGTACCAGTATTATGACCTGTACCGGAGGTTACAGTTACAGTTTTTAGTACTCCTGATGATGGGCGCTGTGATACCCGAAACATGTAGAGTGACTTTGCAGTAAATAAATATCTGCATACTGTTGCATCTGGTTGGATTTTTGTTAACATTGAATTAAGATACACTTAACCATGAGTTTAAAAAAAAGAGGCACTGTCATTTCTCATAAATTTCCATAATTTATTAACAAAAGTTTTGAAGAATAAAAATTAATTTTATGTTGAGAATTTAGTTCTATTTTCCGAGGAAGGCAGATAGATATAGATGCCCGACTGGGACAAAAAGCTAAACGGGACTAACCTGATGTGTTACAAAAGGTTTCGGTGGGATCTGTTACTTTCTTCCTCAAGGTGTAACGAATAGTGTTAGTTTCCATCAACTATGGTACACCGTAGCAACAGTAACTTCTCGGAAACATTTCTGTCTGAACGTGCGCTGTGTTCAGCAACATTTAAAATCCACTACAGCAGGAATGTAGTTAAAATATAATAATTCAGTTCCTACCGACGCCACATCTCCTTTTTAAAAGCCAATTAACCCTTTAAAGACGAAGCGCAGACCGCTTTGTTTAAAGACCCAGTCCGTACCGCGCTGTAAACACTTTTCATATCGGTTATAAAAACCAATCAGTTTATGCTGTAAGTGGCACAAGTCGCTGTTTGTTCTCAGATAAATACAAACACATAAATACAGTGTGGGCATAGCATACAGTTGTTGAATGTTATGCTGGTGGTACATATAGTGACCAGTGGGTTGTAAAGTGTTAAATCTCCGTTATAAAAACCAATCAGTTTATGATGTAAGTGGCACAAGTCGTTGTTTGTTCTCAGATAAATACAAAACACATAAATACAGTGTGGGCAGAGCGTGCAGTTGTTGAATGTTATGCTGGTGGTACATATAGTGACCACTGGGCTGTAAAGTGTGGGCACAGCGTACAGTTGTTGAATGTGAAACTGGTGGTGAATCACGTAACCAGTAGTTAAAAGGTTAATATGCCGTTTCGGGAAATAGTTGCAGTTAACAAATATATCATATCATATATCATATTTATTTCAGGTATCACGTGCATCATACAGACACACTGCATGGCTAAAATGTAGAAGGTGTCAGTAGTCAGTCAAGTGCCACGCACGATAAACTGTGTGCCTAATTTAAATAGTAATACGAAGCATTATTTATTTCAGGGTAACGAGTTGGTGGATGATGTAACAGACATCGCAATTAAATCCTTAGACGATGACTGTCAGCAACAGGTAATTAACTAATAACTAAGCAACTAGTTATATGTTCGTACAGCCTCAAAAGACAGACAAAACTTGAGGGGATGTTAAGAAGGGACACCCTTTGTTTCAAACATAAAACGTAATTGTCGCTTTCACAAGGGCCGTAACTGCACCCTACCCTCAGGCAGCTCAATCCAATTTATTGTTTCATATCCTATGCCTGCTTTCAAAAATGAACATCGTATGTGTAAATCTACTGCTCATAGAAACGCACCAGCGTACGTATTTATTGAACACACTGTCATCAATAACTTAACAATAGTTATCAGTTTCAGCCTCTATTCAGGCCATCAACAAAACATGCATGTTTAGAAATGTAGGAAAAAATGGGAAGAAATTGCGTCATTTGTCCTTAATTGTAAAAATGAATGGGCCATTAATGGCTGATTAGAGGCCGAAAATAGTTTCCATTGTGAACTAATGATGGCGTTGTTGCAGGACGGTGTATTCACTAAATACAAAGATTGACTTGCACAAAGTGTGTGTGTGTGTGTGTGTGTGTCACTTAAAAATTAAAAATTAGAAATTCATTAGACTAATTAAGTTATAAATTGAGATAGTAAGGACTTCAATGAATATTTTTCTCAATTTAAAAAAAAAATTCTGAACTAAACACTTGTTTGAAATTTTATATAGTGCAAGTGTAAAGCGTTATATTTTAGCCTTTTGGCGCTGGAATTATTTTTTTAATTTTAGCACACCCTGTATATAAAATGTGAATAATACAGGGACCAAATATGTTAGAATTATGAAACAAACTGCATTTTGAAGAGAAAAAAACGGAGAATATACACCATGTTTAAAATATTCAGTAACTATATTTGTTGAGTAAATATATAAAATGCAACTTTGGAGGTTAGCGGTGCGGTACGACAACTATAGTCGACGTTAGGCGTCTAAAGGTTAGTAAGATGATGATGAGTTGGCGAACATCGAATAGTAAAGTGCATGGTCACAAAGTTATTTTATTGATATACATAACGCCACATTCTCCTATATTAGTAGCAAAGTTGTGTGGTGTCCATTCACAAAATGTTCGTTCTACATCTGTATGTTTCACGTGATTATGAAATATGTTAATTTCTTTAATTATTAACCAACAAATGCACTATATAAAACTTCATATTAAAACACTTAAAATCGCTCCGACATGTTTCGATCCTAAGATCATCCTCAGGGAGCTACGTTGTTCCTTGCTAAAGTCATTTTAAAAACATTCACAAAATAAATCCATTATATTAACACAGTGTTGTGGCAGCATATCGTGTTGTGTAAGAGTACGTTGTTAGGAATGCGTCTGGCTATACGCAGTACGTAACACGTGACACACACCATATCCAGACGCATTCCCAACAACGTACTCTTACACAACACGATATGCTGCCACAACACCCTGTTAATATAATGGATTTATGTTGTGAATGTTTTTAAAATGACTTTAGCAAGGAACAACGTAGCTCACTGTGGATGATCTTAGGATCGAAACATGTCGGAGCGATTTTAAGTGTTTTAATGTGAAATTTTATGTAGTGCATTTTTTGGTTAATAATTAAAGTTATTCTACGAAATGCACGGTGCAACAATGAGGATGTTAATTTCTTGCATACTGCGCAGACATTCTTCCAGTAAAGCTCTGGACAATTATTAACAAAATATTAGTATCCTTAAATGGACCATGTAAAAGTCCAAGAAAATCTGTAGCTGAGTCTTTCAGCAGTCGGTTCTTTAGTTAGTTAGTGAATTATTTATATTTGGTTAGTTAGGCCGTCAGTCAATTAATTATTGGATATTAATTTATTTGCATTTTATTCACTTAGACGGTAAGTCAGTCAGTCAGTGCGTTAATTGGTTATTTGGTTAGTTCGTCGGTTCCGTAATTATTTACTTAGATACTTAATTAGTTACTTATTTAATCAGAATGTCCGTCATTTAGTCACAGTCAGTAAGTTCCTTCCATATCGTTCATTCCGTTAAGTGAGTAAGTCAGTCAGTCGGTCTGTTCGAGTTGGTGTCCAGACCCGCTAGACCTTATGATTGTGACGGCTGTCGTCAAGGTGGCTTTCAAACGCCCCCACTCTGAGGACAGTCCGCGTTGAGGGATGAAGCAACAGGTACCAGGGAGAATCAAAAAGTAAAGGCAAAATACATTTAATGACTTTAATAGAGGTAAATGTGAGCAATTTTACATATCATTTTTCTACACAGTCCCCTTGCAACACAATGCATTTGTTATATCTTTCAACTAGTTTCTGTATTCCTGCGAAGAAGAAGCTTTTCGGCTGCGCGATTTTGATGGCCGACCAGAACGACCTCCATCATTAACACGTGTTCGATCCGATTTAAAACTTTCCACCCACTCATAAACCTTTCGTTGACTCATGGTGCTCTGTCCATACTGAGCCAACATACAACGGTGAATTTCCACAGGTTTCACTCCTTCTGCCCAAAGAAACTGCATTACACCACCTTGTTTTTCGATGGTGCAATCTTGCAAAGGAGCGTCCATGTTTTCGCCCTCGTTGCTGCCACTCGACTGAAGACAGAGCGCTGCACTGCACATGGCTGAACTCTTCGACAGGCATTGTCAATACTGCGCAATGCGGCAGCTCTTCTCTGTCCCGGTTACCGCATAATTTAAAAATTGCCTTTACTTTTTTATTCACCCTTGTACTATCTCTCCAGTTTTCCTAAATATAAGGAACACTATTCCTTTCCATGAACCCTCTCAGTTTTCTCGAGCTTGTTCTCTCAACACGAGTAATACTAAGACAAAAATAAATATGGAGCATTGGCGAAATTAATACCGACAGAGGGAAGCTGAAGCAATCGGAGAAGAAACTGTCCAAATGCCAGTTTTTTCACCACAAATTTCACGTATGTTGGCCCAAGCTTAAAAACTGACCTCGACTCTAAATGCCCGGCTACTAAACTTCTGATCCACGGAAATATCTGAAGTTGATCTTGGGAGAGGGTTTACTACCTAATCCACGAGTTTTATCTAAATTACATTTAAAGATTCACTTCGTACTTCACAGAGAACACAATCCGGTTTCAATTTAATAACCAACTGCTGAGTGGCATTGTAAAAAAGTAATAATTGTGTGGCCACACTGCAGACTTTCTCAGGTGCCCTACCGTTATCACCGGACTTTAATCGGTTGCTGGAAAATTGCAAAATCGGTCGCTTGAAATCCACAGAAAGTATGTCCAAAATTAACAACGGTGTTCTGTGATGATAATGTTATGTTATCACTCTTTAGGTTGAGATGTTTGTGAGCCAAATTATGGCAAAGAAGCTGCATGTTTCGGCATCTGGATTGTGTATCATCAACAAGAGATTAATTATATCTGTAAGTATATTAGAATTTTTTAACAAAGAGGAAGGATAACATTATTAAAAGACGTACGGACAATATGAAGTTGCTGCTTATAGGTATTTTACTCTTATCACATTCTTTAATATTCTGTAGGTTCTATTTTTTTTATCAATGTATGTATCGTTGTATTCCTGTTTAATACTCTAATTTATATATTTTTATCGTCAGTCTATGTATTCTTATTGTTTTTATGTTTATGTATCTTCATCGTGCCAGCTGGCACTCTTCGGCTACCCTGATTGAGGTTATCCGTGCTTTTTCCGCAGTTGTAAGGCAAATGCCAGGGTAAAGCCCGCAAAGATGGGGCACTGCCCGCACACTACCAAATATTTTGTGTTGTTCTGTGTATTGTTTGTTTTGTGTCGTTCTGTGTATTGTGTGTGTGTAAATGTGTACTGTACTGCTGCCACCGGGTGGCTACCAAACTGCCGCTTTAACAAATATATCATGTCACAAGACCATAAATTATGAGGTTGATGAAATCATGAAAGGTGAAGCTTCCAATACTAGGCGTAGATAGGAAGCTAATGTAACAATGTGCCTCTAAGATATGTGGCAAATTAGTTTGGAATTCCTTCATCTGTTTTAGGAGAATAAACATTTGCAGGCCCCCATGGATACTGCACAGAAAATATCCTATTTGATGAAAAGCGGGAAATCTCTTGACCATATGATTATGTATTAGCTTCTGTAGAAACGCAGTGTTTGTTTGTTAGTCAGCTCCCACATGAAAATAAGCACCAAACAATTTCTCAAACAAAGACGAATCTGGTAATATAGCTTATGGGGTAATCACTGCGACCTCGCTGGCCGCGCGGTGTAAGGATTGGGTCGGTGACCGATCGCTTGCTGGGATTGCGAGTTCGATTTCTGCCAGGGTCATGGATGTCTGTCTCTTGTGAGTGTTGTGTGCTGTCAGGTAGGGGTTTCTGCAACAGGCCGATCCCTGTTTTAGGGAATTCCTCCCGAGTATTTGTTTGTCACTGAGTGTGACCAGGAGCACCAAAATCCCTCTACATTTAGAGCGAGTAGGTTTACAGAGGTCAGAATGACAAAGAAAGAAAGAAAGAAACAAGAAAAGGAAGAACGAAAAATAGAAGTAAAGAAAGAAAGAAGGATGGAAAGGAAGAAAGGAAGAAAGAAGGAAGTAGGGAAAGAAAGAAAGAAGAAAAGAAAGAAAAATAGAAGTAAAGAAAGAAAGAAAGAAAGATGGAAAGAAAGAAGGAAGTAAAGAAAGAAAGAAGGAAAGAAAGAAAGTATAAAAGAAAGAAACAAAGAAAGAAAGAAGGAAAGAAATAAGGAGAGAAAGAAAGAAGGAAAGAAAGAGAGAAAGGAAGAATGAAGGAAATAAATAAAGAATCGCTTTTACGTGTGGAAACACATGAATTCTCTATGGAAAAATTGTATAGCTCTTCATTGCTCTTGGTTTTGGCGCATTGTGGTAACCATCGCAAAATGAAGGAATTGCAGTATTATTAATTTAGTGAGTATCAGAACAAATACACTGCATCTGTTTAACGTATTATAAGGTGACAATTTGTGTTATATTCATTATAAAGTTGGTGGCCATGACATAGGTTGAAATAGGAAAGTGAGTTAAAAGGTCCATGTGCAATAACTTACATTGACCCAAAATTCCAAATTATATGAGAATTTTAGCAGCGACTTTTTATGATTTTTGTCACCGCTATGCTCTTAATATGTCACTGGCAAAATCATCTGACACAACTTACGTCTCTCACAACATGCATTCACAAACTAGTAAATTCGTAAATTTTAATGTTTTGCTGACCTTGAATCTCAGTATAATCTTAGTAATTAACCAACTTAATGCGCAAATTCTTGTTTTATAATAAGTTTATTATTTAGTGCTCGAAACATGTAGAGGCACATAATGAAATTATTATAAAACAAGAATTTTTGCGTTAAGTTGGTTAATTAATAAGATTAGTAAATTCGTAATAATCTCTGTAACAAAATATAAATTTAAAAAATTTGAATAATTGTTGTAAACTATCTGATGAAAATTTTATTGTAATACTAATCAACTCATTCATATTTCAGATTGTCACGGGAATTACGACGTTCTTCATTGCCATCTACCAGCTCAGTCAAGAGTCGTAGATTATCATTAGAAAGAAATATATATATAATCTAATTTAAATGTAACAAGAAACATGTATTCATATTGTAACAAATACAGCACAATGACACTGTGTGTAATTTATGGACCGGTGATATATGCTGTAAAAATTTTAACTCCTATTATGTGTCTAGGTTATGTAGAACTTCCAGGAATGACGTTGTGCACACACGAACAAATGCCCTATATATTAACTTGGTTAAAAGTTATAAATTTACATTAAAATACACAATAATATCGCTCCTACATGTTTCAGTCTTCAATGACCATCATCAGGGAGCTTTATCAATACCTAACTGAAGTTATAAAGTTAACCTTTTGGCGCCGGAATTATTTTTTTCCAATTTTAGCACACCCTGTATATAAAATGTGAATAATACAGGAACCAAATATGTTAGAATTATGAGACAAACTGCATTTTTAAGAGATAAAAAACGGAGAGTACATACCATGTTTAAAATATTCAGTACTTATATTTGTTGAATAAATATATAAAATGCAACTGTAGAGGTTAGCGGTGCGGTACGACCACTGTAGTTGACATTAGGCGTCAAAAGGTTAAAGGTAAAGGTAAAGTGATCCCGTTACAGGCCCGGTGTGACCCAGAGGGTGGGTAGAAGTATAGCTCTACTCTTCCATGACTGCGGCACTAGAAGTGGGTGAGTGGTCAGCAGCACGCCCCGGCCGCACTTCACCCCCAGGAAAGACCCGGTACCCATTTTACAGGAGGCTGGGTGGACCTCAGGGACGGCCTGGAGGGGCGGAAAATCTCGTCCTCACCGGGGTTCGATCCCGGACAATCCAGCTCGTAGTCAGTCGCTATACCGACTGAGCTACCGGGCCCACCTAACTAAAGTTATATTTATGTTTAAACACTTGGTTAAATTACGTCGTAATTACTACGCAATTTTACCGGGTGTTTCAACATAAATATAACTTTAGTTAGGTACAGATAAAGCTCCCTGATGATGGTCATTAAAGACCGAAACATGTACGAGCGATATTATTTTGTATTTTAATGTAAATTTAAACCTTTTAACCAAGTTAATAAATAGTGCATTTGTTGGTGAGTGAACTGCGTAGATTTCAAAATGCACGGTGCAACAAAAAAAAACCGATAAAAATTCCAGGAATGACTTACAGCATTTCTAATTGAACTATGTCAAAACTGCGCCCCTTGTTTCTGTTTTGCACGCAACACGGAATTTCGTGGACCAGTAATCGATTGGCAGCTGCACAAGAAGTGTTGTGTTCAATTAACCCTTTAAGCATCAAGTTAAATCCCATCTGCCATTTGCTGACATTAGTAAGAGCTCACCATATTCTTCGAGTTAGCAGGATAAGCATTAAGATAATTATACATTTAATGATATTTCATATACAAATCTTAGGACACAAAATTTAAGTGCGTTTGCCTCTTCATCTACCAAAACATCTTCCTTAAGGCATTCCGTTTTTCAATATTCGTATTACCAGAATAACATCTTTAGTGTTATTTGGAAGAAGAAAATTTATTGACCACGTTAAAGTCTCCACGTGTCTTTAGATGTCAGTTCAATTCAAACAAGACAACAACCAGAATTTTCACAATAGGGCACTTTGACACACAGCTGCGTAAACTCCTCATACAATTAACGTTTTGACACCGGAATTGTTTTTCAATTTTAGCACACCCTGTATATAAAATATGAATGATACAGGAACCAAATACGTTAGAATTATGAAACAAACTGCATTTTGAAGAGACAAAAACGGAGAGCATAAACCATATTTAAAATATTCAGTACCTATATTTGTTGAATAAATATATAAAATGTAACTTTAGAAGTTAGCGGTGCGGTAAGACCACTATAGTTGACATTAGGCGTCAAAAAGTTAATTGGTGCATTTTGGAGCTCAGTTACTTTCGAGAATTGAATTTAACTGCCGTTAGTGTCTCTGCATTTCGTAACGGCATAGACATAAGGCGTAAGTGTACTTCTGAATCAGAAGATTTATGTGAAGAAGATTTGGCAATATTCTGACTTCATTATTCTTGAAAACTGCAACAGTAATTCATAATTCTATGAAATGAAATATACATTCCTACTTATATCACTTTGTTCTAGGATATGACGTCAGGCAACCTGTGTGTGTGTGTGGTAGCCATCGGTTTTAAGTGACATCCATCTTTACTCCCTCAAAGTCCTGCTGTAGTTATACTGAATCTGATTCAGCAGCGTTTAAAAAACTATACATTTCTTCAGAAAGTGTACTTGTGAACTGCTTATAATGCTCATCATAAATACCGTTTATATTCCTAAAGAATATTATCTGATTTTTCTTTCTAATAGACAAGAAGTGTGTTGTTTTTGAGTCAGAAGCTGATATTCATGAAGTTCCATTACTGACTTAATGGTTAGGTTCCAAGGAAATACCTCCCCTTTTGAAGAAGCAAATCGAGAACGCACACCAGCGACAAACAGTTGAGAGAAATAAGAATTAATTAAAACATATATTTAGATAAAAACTGAAGGCAAGGGAAAATAATTACATCTAATTACTGCTTTATGTCTTTCAAGCGTCTTTTAGAACACCCGGTATAATTTAGCTAAATGTCGCTTTCAAGAAGGTTAAATGTCCTCAAACTTGGGTATTTTAACTTGAGGGTTGTTTGAGCTTGCATCTTCCTCATGGAATAAAGTGAAATGCCAACTTGATGCAACTAGGTAATTTTATTGATATATTCTTAGCTCGACATATTTCGGGTACATAGGACCATCATCAGAAGCGTGCTGTGTACCATCCGCACCGTACACACGACTTACGCAGCGGCTCTCAAGACCACCACCCATCCAAAAACTCTGTGCAGAAAACCGTATGCTGTAACTCAACATCTAATGCTTCTGATGATGGGCGTATGTACCCGAAATATGTCGAGCTAAGAATACATCAATAAAATTACCTAATTGCATCAAGTTGGCATTTCACTTTAATTCATTGGGTATTTTAATGTATTTGTTGTATGTAATTTATGTACTTATGTTAATACAAGCTTTGTACTCGATCTTACTAAGCAACATTCGTTGTCAATAATTTGCAATAAATACATAAAAGAATATTCAGAATTTCTTGTACTGGTACTTGGAGGCAGCAAGCAACTAAAATGTTAGCAACCACCTGACCTTAAGTATCACAGTTTTATTGCATATGTTAAAAACTAAGTTTTTGTAGGGTGGAAAATTTCAAATTAAAAATGTGTTTTTTTCATCACACATTAATTTTCAAATCCTCGGGTATTTTCTTTCTTCAATAATAAAGTTGCCCTCCCACAAAGAATTGCGCATTGTGTCTCATCGTGCCTTTTTGTCATTTTATTACGCTATGCAGACAGAACTGTTTTCCAGTCTCTAGCCTAATTCAAGCACCGTCTGTGACGTCACGTGGGCCTACAAAAAGTTTTATAAGGATTACAGAAACGTCATCAGAGTAACCTGCAATAACTTGCGTGTTCGATAACATTACATCGTCCCTTTTCATTTTGCAATTAATCATGTTTAGTTGCTCAAACAGAGATATTTGCTGTTTTCTCCAGTTATACGACGTTCAGAACAATAAAATGGCTACCATGTAATGTCTGCATCGTAAGGTTAATTTTTCAATAACGATATCTTCCTATTCAAACACCAAACACAAACGACAATACGGTATTGTGGAATATGACAACTTGTATATATGTGTATATATGTGTACTTTGGTAAAAGGAATTCGGACGAAAAGTCTGCCTCCATATTCAGGGCAAATGTAAGGCCTGACATCAGGGAAATTTATGCCAATCAAAACAAATATACGCCGCCATACTTACTTACTTACTCCATGGTGCAGAGTCCTTCTTGAGAAGCTAACTGGTTTGCAGCTAGTCAAGAAATTCCCCCCATTTCACTGAACCCGTAGGTTCATTACCGCACTCACAAGCTTCCGCCACCTATCTCTATCCTGGGCCAGCCCAATCCAGTCCATACACCCACATCCCACCTCCTGGAGATCAATCCTAATATTATCAACCCATCTACGCCTAGGTCTCCCCAGTGGTCTCCTTCCCTCCGGTTTCCCCAGCAAGACCCTATACACCACCCTCTCCTCACCCATACGCGCCACATGCCCAGCCCATCTCATTCTTCTCGATATACGCAGTTATACATGTAAAAAAATTTTAAATAGTCACTCATGACTAATTTTATAAAGAAATAGTTTAGCCCAAGTTCATAATTAAAATCCTGAAAATCATTTCGTGTATAGATGCACATTCTCTTTTTTTTTCTACAGTTGTGGACAGCCTGAGGAAGGCTGAAAGTAGCCAAAACATGTAGCTGAGCGTGGATTTTAATAAGTGTTGTGTTAGACGGCCAATTTGTTGGTGTCAGTGTACATGTAATGACAAAAGGCAATCCTGACTTGATAACAGCAGATAAATACCAAGCAAGGACACTAAACACGAAGCTCGACTGCTAACAAAACGTTTGAGATTACATGAGAAATGAGATTGCTACACGAGGCAAAATTCTTGGGCATGTCAGAAGAAGACTGGACAGAAATTGACAGAATATTTTGTGCAAAATGTTTTAAGGACACCAAAGTTCACGGCGAAAGGTTTACAACAGGGGATGAGTATAGAAATTAGGTGGGTGCAGACATAAATTCTGTATCTAAGTTTGGTGCAGGGTGGAACAAAAATTGGTAAGAAAGAGAGAGGAAATATTTTTTGGGAGTGGCAGAAAGAGAAGATCATAGATGGAATCTGAGACAAAATGATCAAGGGCAAGTCAGAGAGAACTGGATTTGGATACATTTGGTGCAATCCGAATGGCAGAAATGAAAAATAAATATATATTCAAAATAATCAAAATTTGATGCGGAGATAAAAATACACACGGCCTCAGTGAGCATTTAGGTTTATAAATTTCATTGGTTGGTTAATGTGACATTAAGTTTCGAGGCGGTAGGGTGGCATATGGGACACATTGTAATAGGAAAGTTTTCGAAAGGGGTGGGGGGTGTGGGTTGGGGGCGTAATGGGTGGGTTCGAAAGGTAGACGCGAGTTTTACGCCGAGAAATATATAATTCAATTTAATTATTTTTAATTTAGAAGAAATGTGATGATAGACAGAAAAATTTATGAAAAAGTGTTAGATGATAAATGAAGAGATGGCATACAAGAAAATTGTGGGATGAACCAAAAATTTCCATCTGAGAAATTTAGACACATTTTTGTATAAGGTTGAGTGTTAAACGGGGCGCCATACGGGATAATTAAGAGGAGAAGAGGAGATGTCATGATAGCTAAGTACTAGTATATTATAGTGAGACGAATAACGAAATACTTCCAGTTAATAATTTTCAAAGGGATGCGTGTTTCAAAAAGGAGACTGGTATTCGTTAGTGGTTGCAGCACTATATGCATTATAGTGCAAATATCACGAAGTCTAGACTCAACCAAGACTTACTCATTCAAACACAAATGGTTGAGCCATATGAAATTAATTAACTTAAACCTTAAAAAGCCAACACATGCACAAGACCTTCTGATCGTCTTACTTGGAAACACAGTTAGGTTTCCAGAAAGTATAGTGTGCGGAAATTCATGGTCCTCTACTCGTCACAATCCGTGATGCCTTTGTGCAGTTCACGCATAGGTTTGCTGCTTCAAGCCTATCAAAATAACTGTAAGCTACTTGTGGAGGGCCACCGAGTAGGCAGACCACTCAGTGCGTGTGAGAAATCTAAAGCTCAGAGCCAACTGTCGCACGAAACTAAGTTAAGTCCTTGAAGCACCAGACCGGCAGTCGTCGCTTCTTAAGGTTTCACAATGAAGCCAAGATAAAGCGAGTGAAATCTCACCCTTATCCCACCCTTCCTTGCCCTTGTATAGCCAATTGATATCTAAGTCACCCCTTCCCACTCTCCTGGCCACGTCCGTAAGGAAAGTCCCTCCTTAGGAATTACTGTTCTGGTTCAGACTCAAAGCTGTTGACTGTTTACCATATCGCCGCTTAAAGATGTGATCAGCACTACCCATTCAGTATGAATTCTCTTTAATCTCCTATTGAAATACGAGGGAATATGGGAAATTGTTTAACCTTTTAAAGCCTACCGGTCACGTGATACACCAACAGTTTAACATTCAACAACTGTACGCTCTGCCCACACTGTATTTATGTGTTTTGTATTTATCTGAGAACAAAGAGCGACTTGTGCCACTTACAGCATAAACTGATTGGTTTTTATAA
>Ga0131853_10012721_pt1 | contig 15425 bp, 9 predicted proteins | sample TergutLab28metaG_FD_92764 | JGI IMG/M metagenome (GOLD analysis project Ga0131853, IMG submission 92764) | Labiotermes labralis P1 segment gut microbial communities from Petit-Saut dam, French Guiana - Lab288 P1 (version 2) (version 2) | ecosystem: Host-associated > Arthropoda: Insects >...
AATGATGCCCGAAACATGTTGAGAAATTGTTAAAAATAAACATCTAACTGTTGCATCTTGTTGGTTTTCTCTCTCACTTCACAATTTGCTCACGATGCACGGTCACAGAAACCTAAAGCCTGTTGCCTGATCTTTCAGCATAAGGGGTGCACAAATCCGAGGCGCCAATTCGCCTGGACGAATAATGTTGTGCGGTGGCGTATGCTGTTTTTAGGTCATCAATATTAAACCCACTTCATGTCACCCACCTGGCTCCTAGAATTTTGAGGTCGTTTCCACCTTTCTGGAAAATTTTTGGGCTCCAGTTCTGGACTTATCTCAAGTAGCAGGACGGCGACTTTGATGGTCGGTTAGTCCATTACTATGCGATGTTATATCGACTGATGGTGTTATGTGGCGTCAGATGAGGTACTATAGGACGGCTGTAAAGATAAATGGAGGTTATATCAGCGGTAGTGGTCGTATTCAGTAGTTATTCATTACCTCGGGTAATCTTGGAGGAACTGAAGAATATCACGAGAACCGCAGTTACAACTTTTCGTCCCAGGGTGGTAAAGAAAGCCCAGAGATGCACTAATAATGCGCCAATTATACCATTGCACCACCAGCTTCATAACTGCAGATGTCATATTGGATTCAAGATAAAGACACACTTCTCAGACATGGCGTTAATATGCAATCGATCATTAGTTTATATACAATAATAAGTTTTAATTAACTGAATACAACAAAAGTTGGGTAGTTACAGGCAACAAGCATCACGTAATGTAGCCTAGGTAATGTATAAATGACATCTTTTTACCTTTTTGCAAGAAAGTAATCTACCGGGTATTTGAAAGTTCGATTTCTAACCTCTACAAGCATCTCGTTAGGGATTTATTCGATTGATATTCAGACTCACAATTCCTATTAACTGTGACCAACAAAGTGATCTTGGCAGAATGCCGATGCTCTGAACTTTAAAGCAGGTGACAAGAAGTGGCGAATGCTTCTTTCTGGTTGCTAGTTGGTAAAACTGGCAGGATACAAAATTGCCAAATATTTCTTCTTAACCTTGCAGCAATAGACTTAACTTCTTGTTGTGTTCACTGCGTATCTTGCATGTCAGGAAGCCGGAATACCTCAGTTGGTATACTGAATAGGCTCAGACTCAGTCTGTGGTCTGCAAGTCTGAGTTTATATCTCCCCTTATGATTTTGAATTTGTGTTTTTTCCAGGTTTTATTTTTGAGTCTTCTAGTTAATTTTTATTTTGTATAGCCATTTTCGTGTTACTACTCTTGGAAAAGATCTGTTATCAGGTGCAAGGAAGACCTTACTGATTTATGGTGCCCAGCGACTGATAATAACTCTATTAGATAGAGTTATCACTACCAGCATCATTAAAAATTAGATGATGGACAAAAAAAAACTATTTTGTCAGTGAACGATCATCCTTGTCTACCTACTTTTCCTTTCTTCAAACTTCTTGTCTCTCTTCGGTCCAGCCATACTCCGCTCCGTGTACAATTTGCTGACCAATCTTCTTCCGTGCCATTCGACACCAGTTTCTTGTAGGCTACGCATTAACTTTGAATGCTGAAATGCCTTCTGCCAGTTTTTGAATCAAGGTAACATTGCAGCATCTACGTCCATTGTTCGTTCTGATATTCTCAGCATCCCAACTGCATCTCTGTTTCGTTTCCCTCTTCTAAACACAAACTGATCTTATCCAAGTATGACCTCAATGATCTTTCCAACCCATCTTACAATTATCCTCGCTACTACCTTTGCTGCATGTGTGATAAAGCTGGCCGTGCGCTGGGCGCTGTATTTTCTAGCTTTTGGCTTCTTCTTTAAGACAGTCATTACAAAATTCATATAATCCTTGGGCCATTCTCCAGTTTCTTATATGTTGTTGATCAGACGTGTCATTAGTTTGAGACTATCTTTTCCCAAAAATTTGAGTATTCCTGTAACTTTCTTATCCCTCATCTCCTTGATAGCTTTTCCTACTTCACTGTGCCTCTCTCGTCTGCATGTACTTCTTCATGTTCGACGTCTAGGATTTCTGTTCCGTTAATCCGATCATAGTGCTGTGTAATATAATTATCCCAAATTGTCTTTGATCTGCTATTATATTCCCTTGCGAGCCTTCGATTACCGTACTTTTGAATGCCAAGATTTTCTTTCCATACTAGTTCCTGTGTCTTCATGCACATTAAAGCATAACGTCCTGTTCCTTGAAATTCCATGACCTCATCACATATGCTCTCAAGATATTTCTTCTTGGTCTTGTCTGTGGCTCTTTTCAATGTGTTCCTTATTTTTTCCGTAGTTATTTCTTCCTTCTTCATTGTTAACATTCGCTCACTTCATTCATCCATTCTACTTATCATGTCCTTTGTAATCCATGGCTTTCTTGCTCTCATCTCGACTTACCCAAACTAAATCACTCATACTTTCTGACACAACATTCTTTATATTTCCTACTGCAATTCCACATTCGATTGCAACGAGTTTTATTCTAGAATATTTTGCACTTTCTGTCTTTGAACATATAACGTCTCCAAATCCCATCTTGGTTTTCCCGTTTGTTTCACTACGATTTTCTTCAATCTAGTGCAGATCTTTGCAACCAGTAAATTGTGGGCAAAGTCAGTATCTACTCCAGGCTGTGTTTGCATATCCTTCATACTGTTTCCGAATCGGTGTTTCACAAGTATATAGCTCAGTTTCCTGGTGCGTTGTAGGTTACAATCTTCTCTTACGCTGCTTAAACCATGTGTTGGTGAGAAGTACATTTCCTTCACAAAAGACCATGGATATTTGTTCTCTCTAATTTTTTCTTCCCAGTCCACGCGGCCCACCTTTGTTTCGATATGGGTTAACTCCAACCACAAACACCAAGTTATAGATATATAATTTAAGCGGATGATTTTCAGACTTTTCAAACTTGATAATGATCCGAACTTTTAGTACAATATTGATTGTGTTATTGTCAATTTATAACTTCTGCTGGGCCAACAGCACGTTGAGGATGTATTTGACGCTCAGTATACGAGTATTTAAAGAAATGTGAAACAAATATGTCCTGTCACTGCTCTCTTATAACAACATGTAATTTATACCGTTTAAAAGGCAGGCAGTGGAGAGAGCAAGACAGTTTCTTCCATGGATGTTTTGATGTATCAAATACACCTGGTCTGTCAAAGGCAGTGCACTGTATCACAATTTAGCATAGTTGAAGGGGACGAGGTGTCACAAGCAGATGTGTTGCGTATGTACAGGCGTACCATGTCTGCCACGATGGACGGGAGGGCCATCAAGGCGCCACGTTTCTCTGCACCAATGGTACGCTGTTCAACCAGCAGGAATTCACATGCGACTGGTGGTACAACGTCAACTGCGCAGAGGCACCGGCGCACTATAGGTATACATACTTTCCCTTCTTCTGTAAATTATGGTCTTCTCTTCCTTCTCCATTTTATTCTCATTCTGTACTCTTTTTTCTTTTTCCCTCTGGTTTTTATATTTCTCTACTTTCCCTTCTCCTATTTTTTTTTATTTACTTCCTTTTCTCTATCCATCGCTTTTACTTGTTCTTTTTTGCATTCAACATTATTATTATTATTATTATTATCACCATCATCATTATCATTGTCCCATACTTTACTTTGTCTCATTATCCAATCCATTTATTCTCCTTTTTCTCCTGTTCCTTCCCCCTTTCTGTTTGTTCTGCTCATCCTATTCAGTATGTTCTTTCTCTTTGTATAGCATATCTCATTTCTTCTTCTATTTCCTATCGTTCACTATTTTCTTCTTTTTTCGTGTTAAATGTAAATCTGTTATCGTGCTTCATTAAACACCAGGCCATGAAAACTTATGACTGAAAGGAGATATAGTTCTACGCATTCTAATGACGTCTCACTAGTGATCAACTTCACACTCCGGCTGCTTTATCACCTGATAAGACCGCTGTGTATGCCCTAGAACCAGTACGAACACAGTGGATATGACGGGAAATAAACTCTGATCATTCAGCCCGAAGTTTGGTGCCAATATTGATTAAATTATTGCTAGCCCTCTTTTCGACTTTCAAAATAGACGGCGCTTTAGCCAGTAACGGTGCTGGTTTTATGTCTTATTTCGGTAGGAACTTCTCTCATTTTCATTAGTGTGTTGTGACCGGCCCCAGGTCCAATGTTCCTGCGACCATACAGTCCGAAAAGCTGGTCAGCGTGCTGTATTTGACTAACCATTGGGTTTGTGGTGTTTTATGTGTACTGTCTGCAGTTGAATGTTATACTGGTATATATTCCGTGCAACAGACAAGTTGAATTGTTTTTATTACCAAGTAATAGCGCACGAGGTAGCAAACATCCATTTGTATCATTACAAAGTACAACTTCAAATATGTTTAGCCTACCTTTAGCCATCTCCACGGAGAGTTTTCAACACAAACATTTTGAAATAACATGTCAGCTGTACGTAATAAATATGTAAATATTAAATGGTTAAACATTAGTGGATATTACATCCATATTAGAAATAAAATTAGATTAAAACTTGTACAGAGCTTGTTTATATATACTTATTGCTGTATAGTTGGTTAAGTACTGTACAGCGTGATTTTTCACGGCGTTCACACGATTTTTCAACATAGGGACTCAGATCAATTTGCGACAGATTAGGATAAAATATACGTATATGTTTGGATGCAAATAATAAGAACAAATAGCACCACACTGTACAGCAAAAATATATATAAACAAGCTACGTACTTCTTTTAATCCAATTTTAGTTCTCATATGGACAAAACATTCATTAACTTTTTAATAATTTAATATTTGAAGCATTTCTTACGCACAGCTCATACTGATATGAAGAATTTCTTTGTGTTACAAACTCTCCCTGAATATGGTTCAGGACAGCCGAAACATGTAGCAGACGTTACTGTGAAACGACTGTCTGAACGTGCGGTTTTATAGCCGTAGAATTTCATGTCATCTATTTTCTAACACTCAGAGTTAAAGACACAAGCTTGTAAAACTGACCGCCCACCTCCATCATGCAACGAGATGGACGACACATGTAGCTATAATTCCACACCTCCATGCGTCTTCCTACTTAGGCACAGGACAATACCTCATAGTGACAAAATAGGAAATTACCATTGCCTTATAAGACCTCAATGAGATGTATTTATTTTCTCAAGTTTGTTCTGCATGTTACTGCACAACATGCTGTGACGGAGTGGGTCGGTGGAGAGTGCTCCAGTACATTGTTCAAAATTCGGTTATGTTTTATAATGTGATTGATTTTATCAGTCGCTTATGTAAGCTATTTTGGTAAATTATAAGTCTTTCATTTCTACGTATTAAATAAAATAAAGACATACACACAGACACATATATCCGGGAAGTTATACATTCATCCCATAGGCCAAATGAAGCCGCTGTATCGCCTATCTGAAATATTTAGCAAATGTTCTTACCTAAAAAGCTAGCGTTATCGAGTATGCCCAACCACTTCCCACCAGCTGTTATTTAATTAACAACTGTATTATATTAAAATAATTCGTATTTTTGAACAGTGAACAGGTCATATATAACACATCGTTATAAATAAAAAAATTGACATGATCATGTACGAATTCCTGATCCTGTGTGGTCCACCAGTGAAAAATCTTGCATATCTCTGTATCAACCGATCGTCAACCGCTTATAGAGCAGTGTATACATTAATCACTTTTTGTTAGGCACTCTATATTTTGTCTTGAAATGAGGGACTGAGTTCCACAATCAGTGTGTTCATTTCACCACATATTCTCTATCACTGTATCGTTATCATGTCACATCAGTGTATTTTATCTTCTCCACAGCCTGAATCTGGACCCACTCAAGAACCCTTACGCTCCAAAACCGACGCCGGAAGAACCAGTTTTACTGCCTCTTCAGCAGCCGCAGCATTTGTACGGGCGCAAGTAGTTCATTATTGCCCACAATTTGAGGAAGTACCTACTCTCCAGATGTTTATAATAATTGCAATTAAAATACTGCATTGTTGGTTTCCAGTAATACACATAACTTACCTGTGTATTGGTATTGTAGTGCCAGATATTTACTTTAAATATATTACCGTGATGTGTTACAGTTATAAACATTGGTCATATCGAATGAGTTCTCACTTATCCCGAGATGTGCCTTCTTGTAACAGTTGCCTCTCGGCTGCGTGACATTCGAGTGACACATAAAAACATATCTAACTCAGCAGTGACCAATCTGTGGGCCGCAAATCCATGGCGCAGCGGAGTTATTATAGGGAGTCCTAGAATCCATATGTACCAAGTATTGTCACTTTGATATTTATGAAGCTCTAACAAAATATGCAGCATGGCTTATGGGTTCTGTGCCAATGGTTTCATATTACCGATGTTTAAATTATGCGTAATGGACATTTTTTGGGGACTTTTTTGGCCCTTCTCCCAAAACGCTCCTCTTGGAGTGGCTTATCCGATCTGTTTACTCTCGAATTTCATTAGAGGTCAATTTTCCTCTCATTATAGTTTGCTTGGGTTTAATGATGATACTGTTCATATTCACCAAACTGCAGTAAGGTTTACAATGAGAGTTAAGAATATGCCAATACACATTCTTTTAAAACTTAAAGATGACAGATTTTTACAAGCAAAATTGTGTCCAGTGACGATACCACTTTCCAATTGCCCAGGCATGTTCACCAACTGAACATCAGAATCTGAGGGAGCAACAATCCACATGTAGTACTTGAAGATACAATGGACAGTCCCAGTTTCAACATATACTGTGCTCTATCCAAACAGTTTGGGCCTTCCTTTATTGCCAGAGACAATGTGACTGGTGTTGTGTGTACCTAGGCACTTTGGAGGAATATTTCATGCCAATTTTGAGGAATGGGAATGTAACCTCACATTATTCCAGCTATACAGAATGCCTCTGCATTTCATATCACAGTTTGAGATGCGCTGGATGAAGAGTTTCAAAGGTTGGTACCTTGGCTACCTTGTTCCTCTGATCTTAAACCATATGATTCTTCTTATGGTGGTTGATTAAGGATGTTGTCCACATTACATCATGCCCATCACCTTAATTTTATTAATTTTAAGTTCCTTATTAGACCTTCATACTATCCCAGCTTCATGTTACTTCCTCCTGCTTAGAATTAAATATTATTCTCGGCATCTTACTCTCAAACAGTTCATGTTCTTCACTTAATGTGAGACAGTGCAGTGTATACTCAGAAAGATAAAATATGTTACTCTCCCACACTATTGACTAAAAGGAACTCAAATACATGATGCAATAACAACACAAAATTGCCATAAGTAACATAACACATGGTGGAAAAAACACACAGTATAGTGTATGGTTATATACACACTACTCCTATACATGTTATATTTTGAATTGTAGGGAGTGCACCCAATTTAGGATGGTACATGATCTCCCAAAATATACAAAAGATGTTACTAAAATAGATGCCACTGCACCCACCCAAATGTGCCTGATTTTCAACACAGTTATCCATCTGTGGTTTTAACTTTTGACTGTTTCACTACACATATATAACACTGAAGGAACTTTAATGATATTCAGAGTTGTGAATCTGTGATTAAAAAACTGCAGTCTTATAATGGATGGTTAATATGTGCTTATAATCATTTGATGTGGTGCGAAGAAATTACAGTTAGAATGGGCTCCCTGAAGACGGTGTCAGAAGGCACTAAAAGCATCAGAGTCGAAAATAGGATGCAATTTGGTATACACAATGTAGTGCACAAGATTTGGTTAATATATAGTTAGGTGAGACATGAAGTTCCACATCCCCACAAAACAGAAACTGAATTTAAATTTCCTACACTTTCATCTGCACATCTGTTACCACACAGAAAATGCAAAAAAACTTACAATATTAAAATATCTTGAGTGTTAAAATGAACATCACACTGATAGACGGAAATACTAGTGTTGGAGTTTTGAATCCCTCTCTGGTAATGGTCAATGAGAAAACAGGAGAAGCTTATTACTGATAGGGGACACAATGTGAATCAACTTAAAAAAAATGTATGCCAAAATAATTAGAATTGTGGTCTTCTGGGATGTCATGCCAGGTAATCTGGTGAAAGGTTAGTGATGTTGCAAAAGAATGCAGTGCTAACACAGGCAGCAAGTTCATCCAGTAAATTTATAACCACCAGACTGAAGACATCATATCTTGGAAACCCACAGTCTTAATTTCACTGTCATGAAAACCTACAATGTCCTGCAAAATATAATAGGAATAATTATTTTAATATTGTTCATTCCATGCTTCTTCTTATTAACATAAACAATTTGCACATACAAAGCATATATAAGAATTACACACTCTTTCCTCCTACATGTTTTGGTGGCTGAGTGCCATCTTCAGAGAGAAACAGCTACAACATGTATGATTTTAACCTAAAGAAGCCAGTTTACATATATACATAACACATAACATAAAATGACAAAACAGTATCACTGCTTATTATAAAGTAGAATGCATTAGCTGATAACATATGTGATTAAAATTCAAAGTGTAGTTATTATGCGGTTAGCAGACACAGTGAACATTCAGTAAACAATTTTGTTGTCAAGCTTATGACAGGTTGCAATAACAGGCATGTTATGCCCTAGTAGATGTTCAAATCTTGTTTATGTCGTAGTATGCGGTACAACAGGCCTATTATTATTATCTATCATAAATTAAGATTATAAAATTATGTACTAAATGCTCATGGGGTCAGCTAACCACATTATAACTACACTACAAATTTCAAACACATGTCTATCAGCCAATGTGATATTGTTATGGCATTTTATCTTACTTATCATACATGTTTTAGGTGTTGCTTCCTGAAAATGGTGATCGACTGCCAAAACATGTAGGAGGAGAAGACTGTATATTTCTTACATATACTTTGTATGTGCAGACTGTTAGTTGTAATGTTAAAAGCATAATGGCCATAAATTTACATTCTGTATTCTCTCATCAAGATAGCTATTTCCAAAACACTGTCCAGACATGCTACTTCTCACAAACACATTATACACATAGCAAGCAATTTCGGTAGACAACTCCACTCAATGTTACCATTTACCATACTGTGAGATGTGAATGCAACGAAAATATTTAGAACTCCCTTACTGTAGCTACACTTTGTTAGGTATTCTGTGTGCAGGAGCTGTATAAAAAAGTTGTTTCATAGAGCAATAATATCTCTCCCAAGCAAAGGTTCTTGTCACTGTCTTGTAGTTGCTACAACTAATGGAACTCCACCAATTCCACACAATGCCTAATCAGGTATTACAGTTCCTGCCATGTCAGCTGTAAAAATATGGTGGCTTTGTCAGTCAACAACACATGCTGTGGATACACACGTAACAAACTGCAGACTTTCAGTATCTCTGACCATAAGTCAAAACTAACAAACATAATTCCCCTTCCTGGGCTCTGCATGGTTTAAAAAATTAATACCATGCTTGGAAACTACCAGAAACCAGATGTTAAACAAGGATTGTATTTACTGAAGTAAAATTAATTTTTATTGTAAATATATCTACACATGCAGATATAAGTATTTAGGATATGATCTCATCTTGGATGGTATATACAAGGAAACTTCTTTTTAAATGACTGTTTACTTGGTGGTAGGCAGTGTGGTGACTGCTATTGTTCCATTTGTCCATGCCTTTTGAGTCCAGTGTTTTAGCATAGTGTATTGCAATTACAATTGGATTTTGTATTCACCACATTGAAGGGTGCTGGAAATGGTTTTACTCAGCTCACATCTAACAAACTTACTGTTCATTACACAACAAAGATCTTGTGGTGAAACTGAAAATATCACATTTTGAATGCTTTCTTTCAGACTGTCTGCAGTACAATGACTATTACTTTGCTCTTTAACATTTGTGATTTTGTGAGGCATCTTAAAAGATACCTCACAAAATCACAAAAGTTCAGATCTGGTGAATGAGAAGGCCATATTCTCCTGCTTATTATTATTGCCAAAACAATGTAAACATTGCAGAGAACTGTTTGTGATGCTAGTTGTTGCACTGCATTGCTGGCAACATGAAACGTTCTCTTGCAATTGAACATGTGTTCAAATGATGGTGTCAAAACATGTGTTACATATTGATGTAAATTAAGGGTCTCAGGCAACCAAATGGGCCCAGTAAACCTAGTTACACTCATAACACACCAGACACAAAATTTAGTATCTCACTATGGCACTTAAAGGATTGGCATGAGATTTTCTGCAGACCAGTATCTGTTATGCTGAGGGTTCACATATCCACTGAGATGAATATAAATGCCATCATTAAAAAGAATAAGTGTGGGTTTATTTCCTCCTCATGCACCCCAAAAATTCAGTCTTGCTTCATGGTCTGTGTCATAGAGATATCTTATGCGGATGCACATGCAAGAGTTTTATTGCCATTTGTGCTGATGACACAGACAAGCCCATTTGTGTGCAAGTGCAAGGCACTCATTTCCACAGTGATGTCTCCACTGTAGCAAGAATTTTGTCCTGTTTTTTCCCAGTTATGATGTGTTTTATGTGTCTTCTGCATGCTCTGATGTCTCCACTCTAGCAAGAATTTTGTCTTGTTTTTCCCCAGTTATGATGTGTTTTATGTGTCTTCTGCATGCTCTTATGTCTCCACCGTAGCAAGAATTTTGTCCTGTTTTTCCCCAGTTATGATGTGTTTTATGTGTCTTCTGCATGTTCTTATGTCTCCACTCTAGCAAGAATTTTGTCCTGTTTTTCCCCAGTTATGCTGTGTTTTATGTGTCTTCTGCATGCTCTTTTACTGTACAGCATAGAACCTGCCGGTCTGCAGCTATGCATACGTCTCCAGATTTCTTCCTATTTGAAACAGGAGCATAAGAATTGCAGTGCTTTGCCCAGTAATTGCTGTGACAACAAAAATCAGATGAGACCAGTGGGTCTAATGATATTTGTTGGTAGGTAAGGATATGACTATCATTTCATAGTGTTCATCACTCTAACAAACTAAAATAATAGGTCACAATAGATGTGTATATAATAATACATGTGTATATAATAATTACTGCAAGGTAAAGGCAAAGGCTGTTTCCTTACACGCCATGCAGGTGCAGAGGGGAGGTAGAGGTACAGCTCTACCCATACTTGACCCTGGCAGCTTTATACCAAGGAAAGCGACCCAGTACCCATGACATGGGAGGATGGCTGGGGCCCAAGGGGTGATCTGGATGAGGCCCAAAAATCTTGCCCCTACTGGGATTCAAATGCTGGACTATCCAGTCCATGGCAAGTTGCTACACTGACTACGCTATCCCAGCTGCCATAAGAACTGTCATACTTACTCCATTGTGCAGAGTCCTTCTTGAGAAGCTAGCTGGTTTGCAGCTAGTCAAGAAACTCCCCGCATTTCACGGAATCCGAAGGTTCATTACTGCACTCACAAGTGTCCGCCACCTATCTCTATCCTGGGCCCGCCCAATCCAGTCCATATACCCACATCCCACCTTCTGGAGATCCATCCTAATATTATCCACCCATCTATGCCTAGGCCTCCACAGTGGTCTCTTTCCCTCCGGCTTCCACACCAAGACCCTATACACCCACCTCTCCTCACCCATATGCGCCACATGCCCAGCCCATCTCATTCTTCTCAATTTTATCACCCGCACAATATTGGGTGAGGAGTACAAATCATTTAGCTCCTCATTATGCAATCTCCTCCATTCCCCCTTTACCTCATCCCTCAGAGGTCCAAATATTCTCCTCAACACCATGCTCTCAAACACCCTCAGCTTCCTTTCCTCCCGTAATGTCAGCAACCAAGCTTCACACCCATACAAAACAACAGGCAAAATTATGGTTCTAATATATCTTGATCTTTAAATTTTTGGATAGCAACCTGGAAGACAAAAGGTTCTGCACCGAATGATAGCAAGCACTTACTGACATCAATCTGCTCTTAATTTCTTCCGCAATACAATTTTGATTTGTTAAAGTTGTTTCCAAATATTTAAACTCTTCCACCCTCTCGAAGGTACTATTATCAATCCTCACACTCTGAATTCGTCCTGCATTCTGATCTCGAGAGCTGTCATACTACTAATAAATAAGAGGTGGGGGCGTGAAGCAGAAATAGTGGTACAGTAATACAGTTGGTGATCTGAACATGGGAACATCACCACAGCCCATACAAATTCAATTAAGAAGCTGATTTACTCTATATACACAAAAATTTCATAGCAGAACCAAATCTCAATGAAGTACCAAAAATGTAGATTCAACACTAAGGGGAGGGGGCAGGGATATTCAGCCCTGCACTGTGCCAATCCCCTGCCTGCAGTACAGGCTTACACAATCTTACCTGCTGGACTTCATACCCAGTTCCATCAAATCTGCATGCATATAGTCTAACTTATGCACTCATATCTTTCATTATCAATGGGACCGGTTAGAAGATAAACATATGTATTTCTTTCAGGTTTAATAAAATATAACAAAACAAAATGATTCAGCAATCTTACTGTGCTTTTCTCAGCCATTCTCCTGTTGTACATTCCTGGTAGGTCAATAGCGTTGGAAGCAATCACTGTATGCACCACTCACTGTGAATGGATTGTAATGTTAGTTCACGTAACAGCAAAATTTGAAGCTTATCTCCTCAAGGCTTTTCCATTCCAGATCAAGCCTTACTGTATTCATTATCAGTACTGAACACTAAGTTTCACTTTTTGAATACCATCTGCCAGTACAAAACTACACCATAATACAAGGAAATTATTTTTTTTTTTTTCAAATTACATTAAAGATAAGAGAGGAGGACACTTTTTGACATTGCTTTGAAAACTACACTTTAAGCAGTCAAATGCAATGTCTTCTGAGAAGCAGGTCAGATGTCATAACACATGAACAGCAAGAATTTAGAGCTTTGATGGTTATATTATATATCCACCACACAGTTTCACAGTTCCAGCATCCAAATTTTGACTGCAGATATTCCATCACACTCACCACAAATTCAGAACTGTCCCCGTTTTGGACCACGGCCACCACGCATCCCTCTATGACCTCCATATCTGCCCCTTGAGCCACCTCTGGATGCACCTCCCCTTCCTCTGCCAGAGTAACCACCCCTGCCTCCCCGACTCCGGAACCCACCTTCCAGTTGGTGGCGGAACGGGCTGCTTTGTCTAGTTGGAGGATAAGGTCCCCTCCCTCCACCCCAGCCAGCAGGACCTCTATTTTCTCTACTATAACTTCCACCTGGACTGTCCTCCAGATCATTTCCAAAGTTCTGCCCATTACTTGGGCTATCATCTGCTTCCCCAGGACTTACAGGATAGCCACCTCTGAAGTTATCCTCACCAAGAAAACCTCCTCCTTGCCTGAAGTTTCCACCTGGACCTGATGGAAGATCACCGTGATTGTCTTCTTCCTCTAGTAAACGTTCACCCCACCGCCTCTTTCTGGGTCCTGATCCCCACCCTTCCTGTTCCAACAAGCTTCTTGGAGGATGGTCACCAAACTGCAGTCCCCCCATCACAAAACCTCTTCTACTTGGTCCCTCAGTCAATCCTGGGCCTCTGTCTCCAGGACCCATACCTTCTGTCTCGTCATACAATTCACGTAAGCTTTCTGGATGACCACCTCTCATTCCACCACGAATAGAAGGTCCCTGATTGGGTCGAGGTAGCAACGGTGCAATGCCACTGTTCTGCTGGCGGAAGTCAGGATCAAACTGTCCACTCATAAGCTGAGAAGGTAGCAGTTGTGGCAACATTCCTGGCTTGCCACGTAAGTCCAGGTCTGCTCCACCTTCTGCCCGCATGTCACGGTCAAATCTGGAAAGACACAGATCAGTATTTACCCTAACACAGCTCTTATTTTGGAGTACGTGTATGAATTGTGAGTTTAATTTGAGAAAATAAAAAATTAATAAACTCTGCTATCTAGTTCCCTGCTTTGGTTCAGGTGAATGTCTGTAATGCACATATTCAAATATTATGATATATGTAACTTAATTTGTATAACATTTGTGAAATAAAGCCTTACCCTTGATTATTACGCATGTCCTCATCCATTAGGGGCCTTGGGGGCCCTGGGTTATTAAGGTGTCTCAAATCACTGTCTATCTGAAGTCTGCGTAAGTCTTGGTCACTTGCTGTTCCCAGTGGACCTGGTATCAGACCTCCCCCAGGGGTCTGACGGAGATCCAAGTCTCCTGTTAAAGAACCTGCAAGGTACATTAAGATTCTGACTGCATCTTTCGGAGAATCATGATCATAAAATTTGTTGATAAAAAGGAAAATATTTTACACAAGATAAAACTTCCCAAAAACATATTTATCCCTACAGACTTACTTAAATGGCACCCTGTCTACGCTTGTACCTATACTTAACTGGCATCAAGTCTCTGCAATATTACCTTAATTTGATACAATATTTCTTATATACTGATAAAAGATATGAAAAAAGGAATGTTGTTGACATGACAATATACTAACAGAAACAAAACATATAGCTGTTTGGCCAGAGCAGCCAACCATGTCTCAGAGGTGACTTTTCACTTTTGAAAACTGAATGTAATAACAAAAAGAATACACATAGCCCTTGTTTTAGGTTTGTTTGTTTTATGTCTTTTTGCTTTAATGCCCCCTGCCAATTTATACCACTTCGCAACTTCTGGTTTAGCGCCATCTGGCTGGCTGTGCGCTTGGACACTGCCGGCAGAGTACAGATCTCACTGTACAGAACACAACTGGGAAGCTGCATGCTCACTGCAAAATATGTCAGTCACCATGTGCTTGCCATACATTTCAAACCATATCGTTTATTTACACTTATTTAAGTATTTTTCTGTTCTACCTACACATGCCACAATAACACATCCAATTAAGAGGAGGAGGGGGGAACTTACAAAACAATGAATAATTGCAGCAATAATCTTAACAGTAGTAATATGTGTGTTCTTTCCATAATAAAGTAACTGTGTAATAAAAGCTGTGAGAATGAATTTTATTGTCCATGAACATATGTGACAGCAATGATAAGGAATATCTACTACCCATGACAAACCTAGAAACTATAAGGGGGAAGTGGGGAATGACAAATAAAACAACCCCTAACCAACCCATCATCATAACTACCTATACCAAATTTTAATGACAGAAATCCTAACCTAACCACAGCAAGGATCAATGATGGTAATACAGTGACAGCTGTAAGGGATGTGACAGTGAATTTAGTCATCTGTGACAGTGACGATACTGAACATGCAACAATGGTGACAAGTGCAAGCAAGTTGTTTACAGTTCCTTTTCAATTTACAAAGGCTAAATTAGTATCAACTGTTTACTTCTATATTAGTA
>Ga0131853_10012722_pt1 | contig 15424 bp, 10 predicted proteins | sample TergutLab28metaG_FD_92764 | JGI IMG/M metagenome (GOLD analysis project Ga0131853, IMG submission 92764) | Labiotermes labralis P1 segment gut microbial communities from Petit-Saut dam, French Guiana - Lab288 P1 (version 2) (version 2) | ecosystem: Host-associated > Arthropoda: Insects >...
AAAACGGAGAGTATATACCATGTTTAAAATATTCAGTACCTATATTTGTTGAATAAATATATAAAATGCAACTTTAGAGGTTAGCGGTGCGGTACGACCACTATAGTTGACATTAGGCGTCAATAGGTTAAGAGTACTTATAGTCTGTAATAGACTGGTGGTACAATAAAGGAGACAAAAAAAAAGATACTTCTATTCCAGCATTTTTTGCTATGTTCTGTAATGTGAAATACTTGTCTCTATAAATTATTCTCTGAATCCGTAATTATGACTTGATCGTCTGCAAAAAAAAGAGTGTTTATTTTTGTACTGGTTGATAAAGTAATGCCTTTTATGTAAATCTGGTTCATGTTTACTACTATTTCGTATCACATTCGTGAGGAATAAGCATCCGATTTCTGTTGCGATATTGAGGCTGGAGATAGCTGCAGAAAGACCGACTGCAAGTAACGTTTCCACCCATGTGATATCCACCCCCTTTATTCAGTCATCTTTGTAATAACTTGTATAGAGTACGTAAGCAAATTCCGAGTTCATTACGGAAGTTTTTTTTTTTTCGCCGTTTGCTTCATGTCTGTTAGGAAAAAAACACGAACTTGTCTCTCACGTATGTTTCAGATTTCCGTACTTCTTTTTAAAAAATTCGATCCTGGGTGACAAATGAACAGCCACGCTTACTGCCTCTTTTCTTCTGACCAGTTGTGAGCGATGTCAAATGCCTATTTGAAAGAACATTCAAGCTAATGAATTTAAAAAATAAACGCAGTCCCTTTCATTACTTGAAGCGAGATCCTATAAAAAAAAAGTAGCTCAGTTGGTATAGCGACTGGCTATGAGCTGGACGGCCCGGAGTCGCAACCCGTTGGGGGCGCGTATTTCTGGAACGATCCAGACTGGCCCCGACTCCCAACCAACCTCCTGTACAGTGGGTAATGAGTCTCTTTGCGTGGGGTAAAGTGGCGCCAAGGTTGAGTACGGGCAGAGGTGTACTTACACCACCTCCACAATGTGTCTTCTGGGCATGTGACGGGAGAACCTTTGCCTGTAGAATCAGTCATCAGCAGTACCGCCGTTCTATCTGACGTACAGCACACACAAAAAAGAGAGTAACGTGGTATTTAAAGTAACTAAGGATGTAAAACAAATAAGAAACAACAGAATAAATATAAAATAATAAAAATGTGAAAATTAAATAAATATTAATTAAAGAACGCAGTAAAAATAGGATGGAATAAAACCATTATAAATATACAAAGAGAGCATTAAAAAAGAACTAAGTAAGGAAACGATCACAGAAGACAAGAAAGAAGAGATAAAACCTAGATGTAAGCAAAGAAGGAACAACTGAACACACACACACTTCCACACACAAGAAAATAAAAGATGGGATACGAAAAGAAAACGTGGCCATTTAAAAATAGGAAATTGGCAATATGTATAGAACTGTAAAAAACAGCCCCTCTTTATTCGATTTTCTCGCTTGACGTTTTCGCCTTATAGAGGTTAACTTTTCTATCGCCTTTGTCTAGACACCCGTCCGTAAGCCAGCGTCTTTACAACGAGGAGATGCAAACTGCTGATATTTACGTTCAGTAAGTTCCTGCTGCTGTCTTTCAAATATGTCTGTCTATGAAGACTAACATGGATTCATGGTTTGAAATATTAAAGTCTCTACAGTAACGAATGTCCTGCTGAGTTCAATTTTTATTTTTTTTCCGAAATATCACATCATCAGACTCATCACATAATAAAGCACAAAAGTCCATCTCCTCCGAGAACTGTTGGTGTTCCACTATTTGAATTATTTAAAAATCATTGTTTATTCATCCAAGTGGACCAGCGTGCTTGAATACGAATGTCAAGCTCCCCAGAAAAATAAAACTTCCCCAAGCATAGAGCCTTTAAACTGAATACTAGTAACTGATTGGGTGCTTTGTACGTGCCCGCGTGGAAACCGGCCTACTATTGGTGGAGCAGGTTTGTCCCCCCTCTGGCGGCGCGCCTGGTAACCGGCGAGGTAGACAGAGGTTGGAGACGGCATCAAGCAGTGTGTGTGTGTGTATTGTGGCTTCTCTCTGTGGCGGTTTTTGATACAAATGTAACAGAAAGTTGCTTGTTTAACATCATCCAAGGGGTTATAACGCCTTCTGGCTGTGGCTTGACTGTCTGGAATCGGGCTGCGAGTGGTGGAAGCTAGCTCATACTTCGATTATTCAAACGCAGAGGGAGGAGTGTCCCCAGGCCCAGGGAAGCAAGCGTCGGTATACAGCAATCATTCAGGAAGGAATTCCTTTACAGACTTTTGTTGTTGCAACCTCCAGAAAGAATATCTGTTGGTGAAAGAGTCAAGATATCAACAGAACGGTGAGTCGCATTGTGTGTATGGTTTTAGTATGTTGACCTTTTGTTGATTAGTACAAAGTGCATTTTTTTTTGTAGTTTCAGACCTATATTTTAGTAAACTCTAACTCCAAGAAAGGATTCGGAACGTGGAAATAAGTCTAGTAGACTGTGTTTTTTGACAATAATATATATTGTCGAATTAGGCCCTTGGGTTAGCAAGCAACTAACTCTGTTTCAGATGTTATGCTTGAATAAATGTGTTCCAGTGTTTGACGGTCGACCGGTTTCGAAGAATAGCTTATGGGTGTATCATCATAAACACAGCCATAAATATGTAAGGTCATATAAATGCCAAGTATATGTTGCATTCTTCACTTATTTAATAATTCGTCAGTCAAGATTTATATGCAATATGTGGTAACCGCATGTTGTTTTCACTATAAATTCCCTGGTTCTTTTTCAGAATTTTTGTTGCGGTAATTTTGTTATTTAATAGAGAATCAGACTTCCCGTTCTTATAAATGTAATATGGAGGCCCTGAACATCTGTCTGTTGGTTTTTGACGTTTTGCTGACCGTGCATCTCTGTATATTTATCTCAGTATTTAACCAACTTGATGCACACAATTTGTTTCACAATAATTTTTATTTCATGCCTCTACATGTTTCGAGCACATGTGCTCATCATCAGGAGGTCAAAATTGTATTACACAGCCTCTGGTATCATCACACCTCTAGGGTAATGTGATGATACCAGAGGCTGTGTAATACCATTTTGACCTCCTGATGATGAGCACATGTGCTCGAAACATGTAGAGGCATGAAATAAAACTTATTGTGAAACAAATTTTGCGCATCAAGTTGGTTAAATACTGAGATAAATATCTGTCAGTTGGTATACCCTAACATATTTTTCCACGGGTTTAAAGTACATGACATGATACTTTATCTTTCAAAGAACTGCTGCACCTAGTCATTAACATGACGTTAATTTTGTACAGGTTATTTTTTTATCCCTGTCGTTCTATTGGTGAAATACATTTAGGAAGCATTTGAATTAGTGCTGTAGTCCGCGTGCTAACTTGAAGTATTGATTTGAAATTTTATGAAAGTAATGTTTCAGGTGGGGTTTACTTGGTATACCCTAACGAATTTTTTCCACGAGTTTAAAGTGCATGACATGATACTTTATCATTCAAAGAACTGCTGCACCTAGTCATTAACATGACATTGAATAGTGCTGCGATTTAATATGAATATCATAAATGATCAAAAGAGAGTCAGGGACTTCATTATTACAGGTCAGATTTTACAGAACAGATGCTGTTTGTGTATTGATCGATACATTGGTGTATAGTGCATGAAATGTGATTGTTTAGGCCTTTTAGTTCTGGTACATTTTCATTGGTTTTGAACTTCTCTGAAACACAACACGACATTGCTTAACATTCAGTCGCAGTTAGTGATATAATGACAAACGTATATGAAGTGTGTTTCGACATGATTATGGCGTCACAGTTGCCCAATTAGAGTAGACATTGCGCTACGGGTCTAGCAGTGTGGCTGGGCTCAGACCACGCATCGTTGCATAGCAAGTGCTTGAAGCTGTGGGTTGCAACGAACTTTGTGTGGCCTTCGCTTTACAGTGTACCACCTGATGGCTGAATGAATCGCATACACCCAGAACATTCCAGTGCATGGCTATACGGAGCTATTTATAGTTTACTGGCTTGCTGTCAAATGTAGTGTTTTGGTCCCCGAATGCAAATACTGCAGCCCTGCTCGGTTTGGGTTAAAATATTACTAAACGTTATGTAATGGTATCTAACAAAATGCTCTTTATAAATTAATGTTTTAATTCAGTTCTTGTTTTCTACGTGTTTCGAACATCTTATGTTCATCATCAGGAAGACTATATTGTATATGCAGCCTTATATGGTATGTTTTTCATGCTGATGATGAACATAAGATGTTCGAAGCATGCAGAAGACAAGTAGAATTAAATTAAAACATTAATTTAAAAAGTGCATTTTGTTGGTTAACATTACGTACTTGTATCGTGATGAACGGTAAAAGATATAATAAACGTGTAGAAATTCGTGGATTCCCCTTGACCCTGGACTTATGCTAGTGGCATTTCGTGATTAAGTGTCGTTCTGTGTTCTTTTCGTGCTGTTTTATTAATTATGGGTGACTGCAGATGCGTGCTTTCTGTGTGGTCCAATCCGCTTGCACTTCAGGATTAGTCCGTGCCATGGCTCAGGCGGTTGGTCGCCGGCCTTTCACCACGGAGGCCCGGGTCCGATCCCCGGTCAGTCCATCTGAGGTATGTAGTGGACAAAGTGGCATTGGGTAAGGTTTTTCTTCCGAGTGCCTCATTTTCCATTGTCAGTATCATTCCACCACTGCTACATACTCTTCATTGTCTCCATGTTGCTCAAACCAAAAGATACAAGGGCGATCCCGACAAGCAATGTTCTTTTGGAAAAAAGGGGAACATTGGATAAACAGTACTTTCACTTTTCGTACGTATTGTTTTAAGTTTTATGGGGAGGCTGCTCTTTGTTTACCTTGGATCCTACATTCTAACATTTAGCTACCTGCTATTTCCCCGCATGATAGAAAAAGTCGCTGGAAAGTTGGATCAAGGGGTAACGCTTACGATGCACCTTGGAAGTGCTTGGTTTATAGCGCCGTCGGGGCACCTACCCGGCATTTTTTTTTTGTGGGTTACCTCAGTCTTTCTAGGTAAACACTTGATTAGTAGATCAAATTACGTCACGACCACTTTTATTGACGCCCTTTATTGTTCGTTAATTATCGAATCATCGACGATATGCTGTGCAGCTATTGCCATTCATTCATTCCATAGCCTGTCTTACGGCAGGTCAATAACCTCTTCCAAAGAAAGTTCTCCATAGAGTGCGATCTAGTATTTCGTTTTTCAGTTTCCATTATCCTCTTATTTCCTTAAGGTTATCCAGTAGCTGCTTACGTCATCTTTCTCATCTTTCCATCACTTCTATCCTTGTCTGTATCTGTCCTTCAGTAACGTGTTTTAGAAGGCAGTTCCTACGCAAGATGCGATCAATCCAGTTAGCCTTCCTTCTCTTTACTCTCTGTAGGATATTGCTTTCCTCCTTGACTGTTTGTGACACTTCATTCTTCACACGGTCGGCCCAACTGTTGTCAGCGTCGTTAAACTTACTGTAACTAAATGAAAGAAAAGCTATAAAAGATAGAATTAAATACACGTGAAGCATTACAAGATTTGCTACCATTGTGTAAGTTCTTTATGTAGACTGTGAATAACAGTACCGCGTCCGCGATTTTAAATCTTCGGTTAGAAAATTTTCGGTAGCCTGTTATAGGCATGTAATTTACCGCAACAAAAATAATTACGGTTTGAGCTTGTGACTTTCGGTTCCTTACATAAGGGCAACGACGTGTCACTTATGGTCATTCCTGTGCCACTATCAGATTGGTCGCCTTGACGAAGACACCCCAGACGGCAGTCGAAACACACGTTGAAGGGCGTAGGAGTGACGGTGGAGTTAGGGAGGTAGTCAGCTGTATCCAATCCCAAAATAAGAGACGATTACCTACCAAGTGGTGAGATTAAGTGTCCCATGCGGCTGGTGGAATAATAGTATAATAATCCTCGCCGTATTGTAAGTTAGAGGTCAGGACCTATGATCGGAATAAAGATGACCCGCGCCTCTTGTCTCTTGCCGATAGCAGCGAAGAAGGTTGGGGATTCAGGAGTACTAGTTATGAGAAGAAGAAGAAGAAGAAGAAGAAATATGAACGAACAGGTACAGAACCGTACAACTTCCCTAATTTCGGTCTCATCCGTTTTATGATGTACGTAAACGGTAAACAGATCCCATTCGAAGGCCTGACGATGGATACTGGGCACGAGAAGACGACGGTCTTGGGTTACAGAACGCTTTTCGAAGGCCCGGACATTCATCATTCGAACACGGGTCTCCAGATCACACACGACATATTCATAACCGGATATTTCGTGTTACTATTCGACGTGACTCCAGACCAAAGCCCTTCCGATGGCCACACGTCTCTCCCGGAGAACGGTAACATCCGGATCGAGTTGAAATTCGACGCCGCACTCGCCACCGCCATCACTCGCCTCCTATACCTCGAACACGACGGTAATATTCAGATAGATAAATTGTGAAACGTCGCAATCGACTGCTAATGGACACCATGCAAATTTAGTGTGCATTGCGCAACCTGACCACGTTTCTCGGAGTCTTCCCTTCCGATCTTCTACCACATTAATTACGTCATCAGGCGCTATCATCATCAACACCGATACTCACACAGAGAGTGGATCACACTGGCTAGCCCTCCACTTCCAGCTCAATTCCTATAGCGCCTACAATTTCTGCGGACAGGTTTTAGACGCCTCCTACATATAATGCGTTTCCCTTTACACTGCTACACGTCCATACAGTTGTTTTGTATCACGTTCATTGATATTCGCCTATCCCTTTTTCTTACACGTGCATATAATGAGACGATGGTATGCTGGCTTATATTACAGATTGTTTAGCCTCTCCCCTCCCGTAAACCAACAATTCTGTTGACTTATAGTGTGCAATGAAGTCTCACCTAACGTTTTTGTACCTGGTCTTTCATATTCTTTTCCTATTACATTATATTCTCACGTTTTTCGCAAATGTGTAAAGTCTGGATTTCAAGCGACACGAGGCGCGCGCTATATTTATTCCGATAATAGGTCTTGATCTTTGACTTTGCGAGCCTTGGTGTAGGAGGCCTCATATTGGTTGCGCACTTGGACGGTAATCGTCTCTTATTTGGGAATGGATACAGCTGGCTAACTACCTCCACCATCATACCTATGCCCTTCAACGGGTGTTTCGACTACCGTATGGGGTGCCTTCGTCACGGTTACCAGTCTGATGGCGGCACCGATCCTGTTACTCATAAGGATTCTTAAGTGAAGAGAAAGTGCGCGTCTTTCGGTTTTCACCTACTTGACAGTACGGGAGATTTCCGATTCTCTTTCTTGCGCCTTTCTACACATTCAATGTGCTGTCTATAACGTCACTTCAGTCTGAATAACCCGCTTGTATTCATTCAGGGAATACAAAATTAAGCTTTTCAGCTGCATTATATGGAACTCGAAATGTTCACTGCCATGTTTGCAAGAACCTGCCAATTTTCCCTACGCTGAGCAAGATTAATACAGTCCATTCCTTTCGACCCTCTTTCTTTAAAACCCGTTTTAATAATCCTAGCTAGTCAATTTCTTCCAAGCGGGCTCTATTCTTCTGGTTTCTACACAGATCTTCATACCTGCTTGTCTCTGTCTAATGTAGGTTCCTCTGTCGGACACTATACAGCTTGGCCACATTGGCATACAGTAAACAACTTGGATTAATGCTACCTCATATTCAGGTGGAATATATTTATCCAGGTCAGTGTTTATAAAAATCACCCCCTCCCTTCCTGGTTCTTTGTATCATCACGGAACGGGCGCTTGTAGTTGCCTGTGGGCATATTGTCTGATGCACAAACGTAGCGGCCCTTGGTGATGGGGGGGATTGAGGGGATCGGAGGGGAAGTTCCTGATTTCTAGGTATACCATCCGTTCAAACACTGCATTCTATGCTCTGCTTTTTAATATAATAACGGAAGGACGGCCGGATTTAATGGTGCACTGTTATGTGGTAGGTAAGTGTGGATTGTTTGAAAATGCAAGCAAGGAAGCCTGTGATATACTTCGAGGTCTGTCCGAGAGGTCCGTGAGTGTGCTAAGTTATTAAGTACCTCTCCTCGTTATGGCTGATACTGGCGTAGAGCCAGCGGCGTTGCATGTTAAGGGACTGTCGCCTTTCTGTGCTAATTAAAGTTTGCTGCTGCTAAGGTAATCATTGTAGAGGGCAAGATCTGATTTTCTTGTGGTACAATAAATGCTGCATGTGAAATTTGTACCTTCTAGTGAGAACGTTTCTCCATACTATGTCAACTTTTTTTTAATCCTATTCTGATGACTTAAAATAAAACAGTTGGCATGGCCGATCAAAATGATCTGCGCGCGCATGCGCGGCTATTTGAACTTTGAACAATTTTACTTCTATTAAGGAACCTGGTATGAACGAATGCTGTTAACCTTTAGGCACCATGCATCCTATATATAGGACAGACGTACCGCTACTCCCCAGAGTACTCTTCTTATATATTTAGTCAACAAATATATTTAATTATTTTTTTAGACTTTCTCTCACCATCTTCGTTTATTCCTCCACAAAATGTCGTGTATTTCCTACTGTTGCCCTTCTTGGTTCATAAAATATTCACATTTTACAAAAATGGTGTGCTAAACTGTAAATGTCCAGCTCCAGGGCCAAAGGGTTAAACACCACATCAATACCACAACTTTTAATTAGTTTCGTCTAGCTGTTATAACAACAAGAAGGACGCACGAAGTTATGATGCGGGAGTGACGCTAGCACCACCTATTTGAGGCTTATGAAGAAACATATGGCTTTAGACGTTTAGATCTTGAAAGAAGGTTCAGACTTTGTTTAAGGTACTGTATTTTTTACAGAGTCCTATAATCGCCCTACCGATCACGACCGTTTTACTGCATAGATATCACGCACCGTTCAGGACTTCTCGTGACTGCTGCCTTGAGCAGGTCGGCTATAAATGAAAAGCATTCCGCAACGAGACTACGTGAAAACACTTTTAAGTCGCGTTCGCACAATTGCGAAAAGGGACTACTAGCTTCGTCATGTCTGTCGGTCCGTCCGCATGGAACAACTCGGCTAACACTGGACGGATTTTCATGAAATTTGATATTTGAGCATTTTTCGAAAATCTGTCTAGAAAACTGAATTTCCATTAAAATTTGACAAAAATAACGGGTGCTTTACATGAAGACAAATATACACTTATGATTATATCTCGCTGAATTCTTCTTATAATGATAAATGTTTCAGACAAAATGGTAGAGAAAATCAAAACACACACTTTGTGTTAATAACATCCCCCCCCCCCAAATGCCTTTAATGAAATAATGTGGAAAAATAATGTAGAGCCGGGCAGACCACAGATGACAATATGGCGCATGGCCATTGCATGGTGGATACCTAAGGCTACAAACGCACACTCAGAATATGGTTGCAGGAAAGGCGCCTCATTTTTATGCTATACGTACTTTGCCTGATGACTATAACACTGCAGCTGGGCATGTGAAATTTGATTCAGAGGAAGATCGTTAACATGCCAACGTATTCACATGCGTTACTTTTTAGTTCAATAATTAGGAATAGGCGGACGGTGCGTAATTTTGAGATTTTGTCTTGTGCGTAATCTGTACTGGAATAACAAGTTCTCCAAAATTATTAAACGACACTATCTTCGTTTAAAGCCTGACGATAACTATAGGTTTCACATATTATAGTAAAACTCGTCATTTTGTCCACGCATTGCTGTCATGTGTGCTACTAAATGTCTCGTTTATACCAGCGATTATTTTCCGAAACAGAATTGGACTTTGTAATGGAGACGGGGTCTGAGATTTGTGGGTTTCTGAGTTAAGACGCAGCGTAAAGTGGTAGTTCCTTACCAACGTTTCGATACAACTTATCGGTCCCACTACCAATACAAGCTGCGTAATAACCCAGAAGAGAGCGGGTCTAATCTATTTCGCGAATTAAGCCTGAAGTCACGAAGTAGTCTGTTCTAATAGCGGTACGGATTGTTTACCTACAGTAGAGACGAATTTCAGAGAATTTTGACCGCACCATGGCTCAGGCGGTTAGTCGCCAGCCTGTCATCGTGGCGAACCATTTTCGTTCCCAGACAATTCTATGTGAGGTTTTGCGTTGATCAAAGTGGCACTTGGACAGGTTTCTCTCCTAGTAACTCATTTTTCCTCTTCCCTTGTAAGTACAAGTCCACCAGTGCTTTAAATTCATCTGTATCTAAGTGTTGCTTTTCTCAAAAGAAGAAACGGGCGAAACCTGGGAGCCTTCCAAAACGTAACACACTTTTGGAAATGGGGGGGGGGGGGGTCTTAGGAAAAAAAATCACGTTTGCTATGTCGTCATAAGATTATTATTAAAACCTTCGTTGACTCTATTGACTATCGGAAAAAATATTTTCATACGAAGTTAGGCAGGCATTGAGGTGGATGTCTGTAGAATAGGATGCAGGTCATTATGGAACATTGGTTGAATGACGTTCGTTGATAGGGAAAGGCCGAATTACTTAAAGAAAAACCCGTCCAGAGGCACGTGTTCACCACAAATCTCACATCGAGTGTTGCAGGATTGAAATCGGGTCTCCACCCTTTTTGAATATTAGCCCTTTAAACCATAGTGTTTCGAATATATACCACCAGATTTAACACTAAAATCCACGCATTTGCTGACATATTGTAAATGTGTGTTGTGTATGGGTCTCGGAACAAACAGGGATTATTCCCTATACAATACACACTAATTGGTTTTATAAATTAAAAGCAATATTCATTGAGCCTCACGTATAGAATCTGTATGTGTAATATAAATTAACTTGCGTATTCAAAGGGTTAATCTACGTTTTATACCAGGATAGAGCTTGTGCCTCGCAGAGAACACACTGTATTTCCATTAGGAAGACTACTGAATTTATGCTGCCCAGAGAGGCAATCATTGTTTATTGTAAGATCATAGGGAACACACAAATACACTGCAGACAAAATGAAGAGCATTTTACTGTTACACCTGGCAGTACATACAGTTATTACTGGGCTTTCAAGTTTTAGGTGTTCATGGGCTCGAGTTCCGGAGAATCAAGAAATCTGATTTTTTGTCCTAATACGGAACAAAGATTTGTTCAAATGCAATTTGTTATTTGGGTGCTTAAACCAAGCGCTGTCGGGATATGCCTTTCAGTTACGTCAATACCACGCACCGCCGCTGTATACGAAGCTCACCGAGACTTCATTTTTATTACACAGTGCATCTTAAAACTTGTTATGTGATACGTAACAACAGATATTACTCATATAGACATTTCATGTGATAACTTTCTGATACAAGCCGATCCCAGCGACCTTGTGGTCAAAGTCCTGAATGTGCGGCGGCTCGCTTGCTGGGGTTGCCGTTTCGAATCCCATCGATGGCACTGACGTCTGTCTCTGGTTAGTATTGTGTGTTGTCAAGTAGAGATGTCGGTGACTGTCCGATCACTCGTTCAGAGGAATCCTACGGATATTGTAGTGTGTGTGTGTGTGCGCGCGCGAGCTCGATACATCAAATTTGACATTCAGAGGACAGTGCATTGTGACATTTTTATAATAAAAAAATGAGGTGCACTAATTTCTGAAATTTATTTTTGGAATAGAACTCTACGTGTTTCGGACAGCTTTTCTGTCCATCATCAGAAGTCTAGTACTGTATACACAGCAACAGGAATAGGCCATACAGGTTGTACTGACTGCTTGCTCAGGCAGTCAGCATAACCTGTATGACATATACCATTGCTGTTTATACAGTACTAGACTCCTGATGATGGACAGAAAACCTGTCCGAAACACGTAGAATTCTATTCGAAAAATAAATTTGAGAAATTAGTTCATCTCTTTGGTTTTATTATAAGAGTAACTCGATACATCAACAATGGGGAGGTCTAGGGCCGTTAGGGCTGTTTAGCAACGAGGAAAAAAACTGCGTTCTATATGATTTATAACTAAGCAGTGTTAAATATAGTATACGTAATAAATAACTAATGCGCTGTGCCAAGGAGCAAAGAATGCATTTTGAAATCTGTTCCCTTAACCAGTTTGCTTGCCACTCCGTTCCGAACCAAGAAGCATATGAACGTCGACTTTTGTTCTCCGTTTTTTTCACCAAGAGATTCCCTTTTCCCACCGTTTTATATGCAACTACCAATCCACTGTCTGCTGCAGGCACAACAAGACTATCACGTCAATAAGCAACTTGCGCGGTCGCTTTTTTTATTGACTGACGTTACTGATCCAGCACTGCTGCGACATTATGTAGCAATAACAAGACAAATGACTGTGTCTTATGGCCAAAAGAGGAATGAATAACTGGATGGGTATGCTATTTATCACCACGGAATAAAATCCAGGTAAATTTCAACACCACGCGTTTACATTGTTACATGGGATTTATTAATTTATTATGACGTGGCAGATATGAACTGATGGTTGTAAGATAAATAAATTTGTGGGTGAATGGCAGATCACGTATACTGTTTGAATTTTAAGGTCATGTATTGTGCATGAACAAGGCAAAGGTAAAACTGCCCCTTTCCACGTCATGATGGCGTATAGTGAGCGGAGGCGTTACTCCACTCATTCTTAACCTTGGCGCTAAATGGGGATGAGGGGTCAGCATCATGCCCCGGCCTGGCCTCTTGAACATAAGGAAAGAGCGTCGATACCAATTGAACTGGAGGCTGTGTGGGGCCCAAGAGCCAGTCTGGATGTTTTGGAGAGAAGTATTTTTTGACGCTGGCGGGATTTGAACCCCATCGAGTCCGTGGCGTAGCCTCTATACCGACTGCGCTAACCCGAATTTTCTTTAGTAGGTTAACTAAATCCATGGAGCATATTTCTTCTTGGGAAGGTAATTGTTTCTAGAACAGTCAAGAAATTCGTTGTAATTTTTGGAACTCCAATTTTTTTCTCCCCGCTTTTACAAGAGCTCGCCGCTTGGGCCTGTCCTGAGCCAGATAAATGCAGTCCAAACCTCCACCCACTTTCTTGAAGATTCATTGTAATATTATCCTCCCATAGAAGACTAGGTCTTCAAGTGCTTTTTTCCTTTAGGTTTCCAAACCAAAACTCTGTATGAACATCTCACCTTTCCCTTTCTTTAGTAAATAAATAAATAAATAAATAAATAAATAAATAAATTCGGCTCCTTCATATAATACATTTCCAATTTCTTTCTTGCTCTGAGAAGTCCTTTGTCTGAGGTCTGTTTAATATCTATGGCCTTCACCGGTTGCCATAGCGATATCGATTGGGATGAATGTGTGATATCGACTTTCTCCATTATTTTAATGTTCTTGTTCGTCAGTACTTACTGGGGTGAGAGCAACTTCAGACTGGCGCTGATTTTATTATTTGAATAGCGTGCTGCCAGAATTCCGAAAGGATGATTCTAATTTTGACATTTGAAGGCCTGTACTTCTTTATAGTGTTTATGCCACTGGTATTGTGCGTAAAGAAACAAATTGTCAGTCTAACACGTTTTATATTTTAACCACTGTTATATGTTTGTGAGTTTAAAAGAAGCCATCTTCAGGTTTACAAATAAGTAAATATTCACATACAATTCTGTATTTTTGGTTCAAGTTTTTGTACAGCCTGAAAATGGCTTGTTTGGGTAAAGCCGAAAAAGTAACACTGTGTAAAATATAAGCTTTCATTTCGACTGAAAATTTACTATTTGATGTTGCCTGGGGCTTTCTGTGTTACTTCGTAGTTTAACCCTGTAAGGACGACATTGTACGAGGGGATGCTGATAAGTCCTTAGCCCGACCAGGATGGAAACAAGCTCGCGACCAAACTGGGGATTCATTCAACATACTCCCCACGAAGCTCAATACTCTTCTTAGCCCTTTGCTCTAACTTTTGCAAGCCACTAAAAAAAAAAAAAATCAGAAGTTTGTCCGTCCAAGCAGGTCTCCGTGGCAGCAATGGCCTCCGCGTCGGACGAAAAATGGCGAACTTTCAATTGTTTTTTCGGTCCAGGGAACAGGTGGTACTCCGACGGGGCCAGATCCGGAGAATAGGGTGGTTGATTAAGACATCGGAAGCCCAGGTAGGCCAGTTTCTTCTGGGTTGCAAGCGCCCGGTGAGCCGGGGCATTGTCGTGCAAGAACAAGAAGAAAAGACTTTCAATTCGGCACATGAACAGACCCCTCTTTCCAAAGACAGTATCAATTCTGTTCTATAACATCGGGAAGTAGGTGGGGCTAAGGACTTATCAGCATCCCCTCGTATCTATCTGATTTAAGGTCCCAGTTCGTACTGCGCAGTAAACACTCTGCCTCGGTTATAAAAACCGATAAGTTAACGTTGTTTAGAGAAATACCTGTTTGTTCGGAGGTCCACGCAAAACACTAATGCATTGTGGGCAGAACACAGAATTTCAGAACGTTAAAGCTGGTGTTACATAAATTAAGCCTTAGGCCTTCAAAAGATTAGTACTAGGACATGGGACAGCTTGCGTGTGCGTCATGAAGTCGACTGTGTTCAGTATCTTCGTGGCTGTGAGCAAGTAGAAACGACCCTCAGCTGCATCCATAAGGAGAGGTTCGATGAACTTGATAATTCTGTCGCACGCAAAACTGCGTTTGTGCAGACTGCACCACGTTCGGATGCCGCCATATAGGCTTATCCTAGAAGAAACTCTGAACGGGTTGTTGTTGCCGCTACAGTGTGAGGGTTAGCCCAGAAAATTCTGTAAATTTGTCTGATGAAACCAGATATACTGCTGTTTCACCTCACGCTGTCTTTTGATGACCTGCGAACATTACATATCATCACGATAACCGACTTCTAAATCAACGGCTCTTGAAACTAGAGTTCATCTTCCTCGGACAGTTATGCCTACTCTCTGCGTTCGGGCTATGTTTGGCTTTCACAAAAATTAAAAGTCGATTAAAAAAATCCAGCGGAGTGTGCTACTGACTCTGGACCGTCTGGATTTTTGTCACGTCTATAAAGGTTCGTAGTTATTCAATTCGATTGCCGATTCGTGAGGAAGCAGGGGCGATGCACGAGATGTGTGTGATCCAGAGTTCCTAGCTGTCTGAACAGTGGCCGATCTACTTGAAAGGCACTAAGAAGTCGCAGACGTGGAGGCCTATACCACAGCACATTAAAGTTCCTGAAAAGAAGGCACACTGATGAGAGATTTCTGGTTTTAGCGTTGCAGACATGGATATATGGACTGGATTGGGCTGGCCCAGGATAGAGACAGGTGGCGGACGCTTGTGAATGCGGTAATGAACCTTCGGGTTCCGTGAAATGCGGGGAATTTCTTGACTAGCTGCAAACCAGT
>Ga0131853_10012723_pt1 | contig 15422 bp, 8 predicted proteins | sample TergutLab28metaG_FD_92764 | JGI IMG/M metagenome (GOLD analysis project Ga0131853, IMG submission 92764) | Labiotermes labralis P1 segment gut microbial communities from Petit-Saut dam, French Guiana - Lab288 P1 (version 2) (version 2) | ecosystem: Host-associated > Arthropoda: Insects >...
CCAATGTGGTAATTCAACAGAATAGTCGCAAGCTCCTGATGATGGATATATTAATGTCCGAAACATGTTGAGCACATAAGAAGTGAAATAAAATAGCAAGTGACATCAAGTTGGTCTTTTATTTTTCAACTGTCCAACTCGTTTATAAAAGCTAGTCAGTGTTGTATAGAAAAATAGTCATTGTTTGTTCTGTGAACCAAGCAAAACACAGAAACGTGCTGTGTTATCGGGTTGTATAATTTTTATTTTAAACCGATGGGCACTTAAAGTTAACCACTGGAATTTGGAAAGTTGAAATTTTATTAGAATATGATAATTGCACAGAGCAGGTTAAAATTCTTATAATGAAAGCCAAAGAGATGCACTATTTCTCAAATTTTTAGATAAAGTACTCTTTCTCAAATTTATTTGATAAAGTACTCAAATTTCAGAAACAGTGCATCTCGTTGGCTTTCATTATAAGAATATATCACGATCCACGTTCCTCTGAATGTCAAAAGCAGGTTACAGATTATTAAATTACGGGATGTGTTGATGGTTGCCTACTTACGTCTGCTGCTTGCTTCAGGATTCAATTCTTCTTTGTTTGTCTCATCGCTTGTCTCAATCGACGTCTTCTCTTCGCCCACCGCCAGTGCCAGCGCACCAATCAGAAAGACGACAACGCGCATCTAAAGAAGAGAGCAGTGTGGTTAGAATCTCTTTCTTCTACACACGTACTTCGAATGCTCTTTGCTTTTGGAGACTCGATTGTCTTTATTAACTTAGGCTTAGGTGACGTATAGAACAGGAATGACAGAGCAGAGCCCATACCATTTCGGAATTACCTTAGAACTACAATCATATTAACAGCCAACTAGAAGCATCAACAAACAATTTATTAATAATTTCATTCAACTCAATATGATTCGGGCGATAATTTCGCCCATCCTCAGGAACACTAGACTGTGTTTACAGCTTGTGGTATAATGCACCGACGATGCTGCCTGCTGGTGACCAGGAGGCAGCATCGTCGGTGAGTCGTACGCTGTTTCAGCCTACGACTCACACACAAAAACACGACATGCTGCCACAGCACCAAAGTTAACATAACGAAGTAATTCACTGAATGTCTTAAATTATAACTTTAAAAAGGAAAAATATACGCTCCCTGAGGATGATCGTATGATCGAAACATGTAGGAACGTTTTAAATGTTTTCATGTAAATTTTAGACTTCTTAAATAATATATATGTACATGTGTTGTGTATGTAATTAAATAATCTACAAAATGCACGGTGAAATGATCTAAATAATTAAAACTTCTACTTTCCCAGAGACCGTAACCAATCATGTGTGATTGCGCTTAAACAGGCGATGTATCACTTGATATATTTCCTACGTGCCATTAATAGTGACTGTCAGTATGATTGCTGAATGTCTTCGGACAGATTGCAACATTCTGGGAGATAATAAAAAAATTCTTGTACTCATTTCGCCGTGTTTGTAGGCTAAAAGTGGGCAAAGACGTTTTGGGCGTACAACAGTTCAGCGGAGGTTACTTTGTGATTTCAGAGTTATGCTGCACACATCGGTGATCACACTTAGTAGAACTGAACCATCGAAATTGATGAAAGCTTTCCCCTTTACTGAAAGCCGCAAATGGTACATGACATGAGAAAGCGAAAAAAATGGTCTACATTTATACATGAAATTTTTATCAAGGTCAACATGTTTAAAAATGCAGGTTACTGTGCAACGTTAATAAGTAATACGTCGTAACTAGATTACATATCCTCTGCTCTGTTTAATGTACAGTCAGGTTAGAGACGCTATGGATAGTGTCAACAAATGGGATAGACGGTGGAGGTTGTCAAAATTTAATGTTAATAAAAATCCAACCAGATGCAACAGTATGCAGATATTTATTTACTGTAAAGTCACTCTACATGTTTCGGGTTTCACAGCACCCATTATCAGGAGTACTAAGAACTGTAACCGCAGCCTCCGGTACAGGTAATAATACTGGTACAGCTACTTCCCTCCAACGTGGCATGATCAGGCAAGAACAAGAATGGGAGACCTTTTAACTGGCGTAGGTTAAAAGAGAGGTTACAGTATAGCTCATAGACTGACTGAATGTCTGACTGACTGAATGTCTGACTGACTGAATGTCTGACTGACTGAATGTCTGACTGACTGAATGTCTGATTGACTGACTACAGGTATGCGCCGCATAACGACGTTTCAGTCAAAGACGGACCGCATATACGACGGTGGTCCCATAAGATTACATTAAAATATTATAATATTTTATTATAATATAGTACAGGTTAATCGATCCCGTTACAGGCCCGGTGTGGCCCAGAGGGTGGGTAGAGGTATAGCTCTACTCTTCCATGACCGCGGCACTAGAAGGGGGTGAGGGGTCAGCAGCACGCCCCGGCCGCACTTTACCCCCGGGAAAGGCCCGGTACCCATTTTACTGTAGGCTGGATGGGCCCCAGGGCTGGTCTGGACGGGCGGAAAATCTCGTCCCCACCGGGATTCGATCCCGGACCGTCCACCCCGTAATCAGTCGCTATACCGACTGAGCTACTCGGCCCACAATATTATAATATGGTACGTGTATATAATATATATTATAATACTTATAATTTTGTTACGTTTTCCTACAGTATTCAGTACAGTGCATGCTGTACAGGTTTGTAGCCTAGGAACAATAGGCTATGCCACATAGCCTAGGTGTGTAACAGGCAAAAATATCTAGGTTTGTTTAAGTGATGAAGTTCGCACAAAGACGAAATCGCCTAAAGACACATTTCTCAGAATATATCCCCGTCGTTAAGCGACGCATATCTGTACAAATGCATGCAGCAAACCCCTTCTTGAGAATATAATGCTGAGTCAGCCAATCAGTTAAGTCCACACATTCTCCGGAAACCTACGAGTAATGTCCATCACCGTGGTCACAAGGTCCTGGCACTGGTCTCTGAGCAGAGCCAGTTGAAGCCAGTCAACACCGTACCGTCGTACTTGAGACCCGTTTTAATATTCTACTCACATTGACACCAATGTCTTCCAGGTGGTTTTGTTGATTCGGGATTTCCTTTCAAATATCTGCATGAATTTTTCTTGTCCAATGTTTGCCACATGTTCTGCCATTTCTACCCTCTGTATTTAAAAATCCCGATAATATTTCGAAAAATTTACTTGTCAGTCTCCTAATCATAGAATTTTCTTCATTTTCCTGCTATTTTCTCCTTATGTCCGCATATTTTCAAAAATATTTTTTCACGTAGCGTCAAAGCGGTAATCAAACCCATATGGAACTACGGAACAGAATTGTGGTGTTGCGCCAGCAAGTCCAACATAGACATCATGCAGAGATCCCAATCCAAAATTCCCAGATCCATTGCAAATGCACCCTGTTATGTAACAAATCATACTCTACATACAGGCTTTTAACATCCCTTACGTGGCGTTAACTATCAAAGAATCAGTAAACATCACAAGAACCTGGAAGACCATCCCAATCCACTATTAGAGCTAGTACTACAAGCTATAAACTCTATGAGACTAAAATGATGCTGGCCTTTAGACTTACAAGGCAACAGAGTTGACATCGTTGGGTGAATACCCTACCAATTCATTGTAATACATGGTATCGTAGCGTACTCGTATAATCATCACATTAGCTTATAGACTTTATTCTTTCTGATTGCTGATGAGTAATAGTGAAAAACGTAGCGTCAATCTTTGCTGTTCCCTCAATATCAAAGGCCAAGCTTCAGAAACAGTACTGTACATTTATCTATTTTACCCGTTAGGTTTTTTACTTAAGAGGAAATAAATCAAGATGTTCTGAGCCAAAAGGTAACAAACATAGTCTGAATTAAACTGGTCTTCATTTCTTGGAGAGTGCACTTTTGACTGGTTAGTCTTTCCTTAAGATTTGTGTTTCGCCGCGTTTTAAAGAATGAATTTAGCTATAAAAAATATTCAAATAAACTGACGTACTAGAAGAAATATGTTGAGAATTCACTGGTAGATCAAAGAGTTAAAGGTAATTAACCTTTAGGCACCATGCATCCTATATATAGGACAGGCGTATCGCTCCTCCCCAGAGTAAGCTTTTTATGTATTTCGTCAACAAATACATTTAATTATCTTTTTAGACTTTCTCTCACCATCTTCGTTTATTCCTCCACAAAATGTCGTGTATTTCCTAATGTTACCCTTCTTGATTCATAAAATATTCACATTTTACGTAAATGGTGTGCTAAACTGTAAATGTCCAGTTGCAGGGCCAAAGGGTTAAAGATTAAAGGTTAAAGTAAACCAAGAACAAGAGATGATTCTGAATAAATTAGTAACTTGGAATGCTAAGATTGAAAACATGGGTCAGTTTTTAAAACAGATGTTTACTAAATAATTCTATGGAGATATAATTACTGAATTCTTATACTCGCTGGTAAAGAGTTATTTTCGGAACACATAATATCGTGTCTGTCCGTCCATCGGTCTATGTGTTCGTAATTCCGAATTGGGAGTATTCGCTGACATTCTTGTAGTTTGGTATCACCTTTCGCCATCATTTTGATTTCGTGTTTTTCAGATTATTGTACAAGCGGTGGAAATATTTACTCAACCCGGCTAAAACTCGGGGCGTTTCTTAAAACCGACTGTCCTATAGAAGTTTAAACGATAAATATGAAATCATTTTCTGATCATACGACACGTAGGAATGTAAGAAATCTTTGGCAGTTCAGTGAACAGAACGAAACAGTCTGTAAGACTGTGGACTGAAGTCACCTGGTTCGGACACATTACTAGTGGCAGGCTCCTGTGAGAACAACAGCAAGCGTAAGGTTGGGGAATCCTTCAACTAGCCAAACTTCTCAAGTCTTCCTATAATGAAAACAATTTTTTCTCCCTGTGGCGCTGCAGCCCAACGCGGGCCATGGTCTCCTCATTCTTGAGGTTTCTAGATCACACACAACAACGCATCACATTTGGTAGGACTTCTCTGGACTAGTGATCAGCTCGTCGCAGAGACCTCTACCTGACAAAACACAACACTCACAACAGACAGACATCCATGTCCCCGGTGGGATTCGAACCCACAATCTCAGCAGGCGAGCGACCGTAGATCTACGCCTTAGACCGCGCGCCCACTGAGACCGGCATAATAAAACCAACTAGATGTACTAATTACTCAAATTTATTTTTGGAATAAAACTCTACCTGTTTAGGACAGTTCCTCTGTCCATCATCAGGAGATTTTCACTGTACGCACAGCAATGGTATATGTCATACAGGTTTGCTGACAGCTGACGAGCAAGCTGTCAGCAAACCTGTATGACATATACCATTGCTGTGTGTATAGTGAAAAACTCCTGACGATGTACAGAGGAACTGTCCGAAACATGTAGAATTTTATTCCAAACATAATTTTGAGAAATTAGTGCATCTAGATGGTTTCATTATAAGAATTTATCACGATGCACGGTCACCTGAACGTCAAAAACTCATGAATACGTTGCTGCACTGAGGTAAGGAATTTGGTATGTGAAGAGGTCCTGGACTCGTTTAATGTGAATATATAATTTATCCTTCGTAACACTCCTACAAATGTATTTCGCCGTAAAAAGGTCCGTTCAAAAATAGAATTACTTTGGTGTATTTGTCACCTACAAGGCCGAGTACGCTGTGTGCTGAAACTGAACTACGGAACAAGAAATTATCTGTAAAATTTTGCAACATCCTCTCATACCAAAATATGCTCCATGATTTGGGCTTTACTGTTGTTGGGCTTTTCTCTTTATCTTTTGCCGTGCTGATACCCTCCAAGTATCTAACATCGCCCAAAAGAAGATCGAAAATTTTTGAATGCTGGACGAGGTTATGTTCTTTGTTGGTTATTTAATAAAATCTGTCATCAGTGAAGCCTAGGTTCAAATTGACTGCGTAATTTAGTTTTGGAAGGGAATTTTTATGACGTAACGGAACTACTGTCTATTAATTTGCGCGAGAGGACTGAGGAAGACTACGAGAAAATTCAGAAAGTCATTTTTTTAAAACGATATTCGAAACAGCGATCTTCAGAATACGTATAAGCCCTTAGGGTTTCTGCCGTGTCAGTTTGTGGACTGAGGAAGACCACGAGAAACTTCAGAAAGTCATTTTTTAAAACGAGATTCGAAACAGCGATTTTCAGAATACGTATAACCCCGGAGGGTGTCTGCTGTGCCAGTTTGTTCGGTGCAGTATCCGTAACGGTCAGTATGACGTCATATTATTCTCGACCAATAAAACAGGTGCATCTAATGTTTCGGTACACAGTCGCTCGTTTCAAGTGTGGTCATTGTATTATATTTCAGAACTGTGAAACAAGTTTCAGGGCTCTAAATAAACATTCAGTTTGCAGTTTCAGCGTAGAGGCAAAGCGTACTTTCGCGAGCAAATAAAATACAGGGAATAATTAGATTATAGCTTATCGTTTGAATTTCGTACGTCTTATTGCTGTTTTTGTTCGAATATCTAAATATCTGATGTGAAGTAAGTGTACAATGTGTTTTAGATTTTCAAAGAAAAATTAGATGCAAGTAGAGTATTGCAAAGTTAAAAGGTGTGGTTCAACCTCATTAAAAATTGTTTACAATCCAGAGGAAGTGTATTTTAGTAGATTTTAGTAATACTATCTCATGTGACGTAAATTCTAGTCTCGCAAAAAAAAGTTTGTTTCAGCAGAACGCACAGCTTGCATTTTAAAGAAGAAAGAATGAATTTCGCCTTTCGTCTGATATTAACCATAGGATTTATTTTTCTCTGAGTTTTTATATATCGTAATTTTTAATTTCAAACTCACATATTTTGGACTAGAACAAATTTTCTATAATTAGATTACCTTAAATATTTTTTGCTGTTAGATGAAAGACATTTATTATTATTATTATTATTATTACTATTATTACAAACAGCATTTTCCTGTTAAAGATGGCGGTTAAAACCCAAGCATCTTAGCGTATATCTGTTGCTTACTTCTCGCACGCACTCGATTCAATTACCGTCGGCAGCTGTTCCTTCCATGCCTCTGTCACCACAAAAATATGGGTGCAGTTGTGTTCAGTCAATGGCCCTAATTTCTGCACCCAGTCTCAACACGAATAGGTTTCAATTGTGCTACATAATGACGTAGGAAGAATCAATTTTCAAAACATTATGTTTATTTAAATACAGGACAATAAACGAAGAAAGATGTCCAACTTACTTGTTACTTTGATACAGTAATTGTCTCAAACCTATTTCTCAAATTTTAATGGTACTAAAATTTGGAAATAAAACACAGTTTATTGGCTGGTCGGTGCACATCAGTTTGTGGAACCGTCTTGATGTGTCTGTAATTTTCGTGTTGATAATAAATCAAAAGTTAGGTAAAATTATGTGTTGGATATGCCAAACCGCCTGATTCATAAACTGTAATTCCAGCAGATTACTATAATGTTCAACAGTCGAAATGTCTCTTCACAACACATTGGAGAGAATTTGCAAAGTTCAATTAGTATTTGTAACTGAGAAACCACATTGGCATTTATAAAAGTAATTTCACCAAAAACTCTTAGGATTTGGATATAAATTTTATTATATAAATATAATATAAATATTTTACCTAATTTAAAGAGAGGAAATGGAAGGCAGTAAATGTTTTTCATTAATGTGTTTAAAACCAAATAATTGGCCTGATCGGTTGTGACTATTCTAAACACAGTCATCAAAAATGTTTTAACAGGGGAATTTTAATTTTACCTTGGGGAGGAAAGTGGAGTTAAAAATGTTTACTCTAGCTGGACTGAAGAACATAAAGGAAGTCATTAAGTCTGTAATCTACACGGGGAGCGACTCAGAAAATAAATTCACAAAAAACACTATGGTTTAAGCTGTAACATAAAAATATTTTTTCTCACTCTCGAATAAAATTTTTTTATAGAAATATTTGACAAGGCAAAGAGCAGAAAGTGCCTGAAATGTGTGTACAAAAAATGTCATCTACATTCTAAGTGGAAAATTTTAAACTCTTAATTGCTTTCCCCACAAAGGAGAGGAAATTTCCCTTACTTTTAGAATGCACAAAAATATATATACATCTTTTTATCTGCATTACAATTCCCAATTTGCGAAGTAGAAAATTGTGATATTTTGTTTCTAGTCTGGCAGGGAAACCAGAATAAAGTATTAAACTTGTAACATTTTGCCAGGAGATGTACATACCCTATACACACGATAGCATAAACGTACGGAATAAGATATTCAAAACAATGACAACACCAAACTGAATAATATCCTGAAGAAGGTGTATGTATGCAAATCATTTATATGGAATCACTCCCATTTTACGTATATGGGCGTGTGTTCCTAGGGCCTAAAGAATTACATGAGTACTTCACAGAACACAGTTAGTGCATTTTGGACAATGTACGTTTGTGCAAATATACGTCAGTCATAATCACTATCAAAATTATTATTATTATTATTTATATAATTTTTATTGCTAGGATCTTACATAAGAGGGGAATTTTTTAAATATATCATTTTAAACTACGGTGATTACTTGCCGTTATTTATATTACTTCAACCTAATGCTGTGTAAGAACATAATAGGTTTTTCGTCAGGTAGTGGAATATGATTTTAAGTAATACTATTTTCTTTTATTTTTGTTCCTACGACCTGAGAAAAAAATGAAATATGAAACAATTATACAGTTTTATATATATATATATATTAAGAATAGTGTGTGACTGCTGATGTACGGACCATCCTTATTACGTACTGAATAACACACACATAGATTTAAACACTCCCTTATATACTACACTTTTAAATACCCAATCACAAGAACTAGTAATTATTAAAAAAGTCACTTTGATAGTAATTTTATCACCAAGTTCACTCAAAAAGTTCTTTAACCATTCATCTAGTTACCTATACACGTTCCCACAATATTCACTGAAGCATTCACTCGCACAGTCACTAAGTTAGTGATTAATCGGTTTTCGACAAACACATCCCATCAATTTGTTAGGTACTTTAATCTCATTTCAACAGTTAACCGTATCAGTATTACGTCTGAAGGGTTATGACGCCGTGTATAACGGTAGAAATTTACGAGCGTTTCGGAGGAAATTTCTGCCTCCGTCTTCGAGTTGGAATTTGGAGGGAGCAAGTCTCTTCAAAACGCAGGAAAATTTATACCAGTCCAAATGCGGTAACATCGAAGAATTCGGTCGATCTACAAGCGATAGCCCCAAATTTCATGTCCATTTTACCACTCGAACAGTCGTTCATTGAATTATTCGAGATTTGTTTTTAATAAATTTCTCGTGTCAAAGCATAACGTTTAATTATTTCGTGTTAATTTGTTGTGTGAGAAATCGTAAGAAATGTATAAAGTAACAATGAAAGAAACTGCTGATACTCAAAGAAATGCATTGCTCCTACCTGCCAATGGTCTGCCATGTTTCCTGGCCGTCCTGCAGCTTGTGATGTTTCCTTACCAGTGGTTCGTTTTATATAGGCAAGAATTCCCCTTGACATATGTCGTAATAATTACATACTAGTGTGCTATGCTTATTCATTCGTATTTTCGAACAATGTTTGAAAAAGGAGCAATTTCAAGACCATGTCTTTGGGAAAGAAAATAGATAACAAAAGAAAATAATTATCATTTCCGGCCATATCTTTTCACTTTCTAAGCATACTTAGAGTGTAAACAATCTGTTTAAAGAGCAGTCTGAAGAGCGTAACGGGTTGTTGTTAAGGTTGGGTGGAATTACCCGTGTTTTTGGCTCAAATCACATCCACGCCCAGAAGTCGGTCAAGGTTATGTGACGTCACACAAAGGAGTAGTCGACACAGTCACGTGACCACAGAAATTAAATTTTGTTGAGAAAAATTATTTTAAAATGTTCGCTGAACAAAAGAAAATTCTAGTTAACTTAAGTGACGGTAATAATCCCTAGCCAAGTGCAAGGATTATTTTTCTGAAGAAGGCAGGACAGACACTATGCATAATGTAATATTTGGGTGCATTCGCATAACCATTTTTGCCTTGGAAAAGCAACTACAGTATAGTAAAGGTAAAGGTAAAATTTACCCTAAACATGCCACGAAGGCCCAAAGGTGGAATAGAGGCATATTTCTACTCTTTCCTGAACTTCGGCGCTAGATGGGGGTGGGGGTCAACGCCACGCCTCGACCGCTTTACCTCCGGGAAAGACCCGATATCCGTTGTATAGGAAGCTAGTTGGGCCCTACGGCCGTTCAGGATGAATGCGCAAAATCTCGCCCTCACCGGAATTCGATCCCCGGACCGTTCAGCCCATAACGAGTAGTGGAAAAGCATTTACTATTACGTATTCTGAGTGCGTATTTGTAGCATTACATATCCAGCATGCAAAGCGCTTGCGCCATTTTTTATTGTCACCTGTGGCCTGCCCGGCTGTACCGGAGTTTTAGGCATTGTCTCTTGAATGGCAAGATTTTGGGGAAAAACTTATTGACCATAAAATGTGTATTTTGAATTATTCTGGAAAATTTTGAGAAACATTTCTCATTCTAAAGGAAAAGTAACCGAGATATTATCACGAATATGTGCAAGTCTTCATCTAAAGAACTCCTTATTCTTGTTAAATTTTAATGAAACTCGAATTTTCTCTCGAATTTTCTCAACAGATTTCCGAGAAGTCCCGAAGTATCAAATTTCATGAAAATTCGTCCAGTGGGAGCCGAGGTTTTGTATTCGGAAAGACAGAAGGACGCACAGACAGACAGAGAGACAGACGTACATGACGAAGGTAATATTCCCTTTTCGAGATTTTGAGAATGTGTTTAAAAAAAGAGAATGTGATTTGCAAAACCAAGACCATGAAAGGAAATAATTTTGGAGAAACTCAAACCCGGTTGTTGTATCCACCGCAGAAACTACTCTGATCGGATGTATCTCAGATGTTTTCCGGTCAGGGCGTGGATCCAACTTTGTTGCTTAGGAGGAGTGAGGGAGTGTGATGGCTATGCAGTGTAAATTTCACAGACTTCACATGATAGCCTTTACTAACAATTAGTAGTTACACACAAGGGAGAGGAGAGTAATTAGGCACCACAGCTACCGCTGGACTCGCCAGATGATCATGGGACGTCTTGCCCCAGAGACTGCCAGATCGAGAGTCTGCGTAATGCAGCGTAAGGTTTGAAGTAGAGTACAAAGGATTCACTGTCAAGTGCCGGGTCCAAAGATCGCTGGTCGCCTTAAGTGCTGAACCAAGTACCACTGGCCACTCTCATTCCGCGGCAGGCATGTGCGTACAGAGTTCTTAGAACTATTTCCTTTGGGCTGCGTAACGCAAACTCTACAGCTGCAATTAACATATGGCAATACACATCAATAAAATTGATTACGACAAAACAGTAATAAAATGCATGAGGACGTAACTATGCAACATGGTGACGCATGACATTTAAATACTTAAAAAAGTAGTCTGAAAGCCTCGAAGTAATAGACAGCGTAGCAACTGTGAGTGCAGATGGGAGAAAAATGCAACGTGTAAATAGTCAGAGACAGTATGGATTGGATTTAACTTGTCACAGAGACTCCGTAAAATGCAGAATCCACAGACGTTTATTATACCTAAAAACAGTGCAAACTGTTGGTCTATAAAGGACATATGTTGGAAAAAACTAATACACAGCAATACGTCATGTATTTTAAGTCCGCTATTGGCAGATATTTGGGGGGTAAAGGCAGCCGGTGCCTAGGGCTGACAACCTGACTACTTTTATATGCCATTTGCCTTAAAATCTGGGAGCCTCAAGCTTTTGGAACCATTAGGGCCTGTCCAGGCATTGAATGGGATTGCTTTACCTTTTGGGCTTGAATGGCAAGTGTTCCTGTTGGTCTAGCCCAGTGGTTCTCAACCTTTGTGAGACCGCGGCCCGGTAAATTCTTTTTTTCTTAAGACGAGGGTCCGGTCCCAACATATTTACTCGTCAGTACCTTTCCAATTTTCTTTAAGTTCATTCATTAATCTAACGTAAGTATTAATAATTAATTATGACATAAACATAAATATTATTAGTACAATTATGTGAACGGTGTGGCATGTTGACAAATATAAAATTACATTTAAATTAGTTTCCAATTCCAGGAGAATCTCTCGCGACCTGGTATAATTGATGCCAGGGTCCGGTACCGGGCCGCGGCCCGGCGGTTGAGAAACACTGGCCTAGAGCGATGGTTCGGTATATTTTCTAGAAATATTTGACGAGCTTCTTGGATGCGTCTGCTTTGGGTTTCATGGGAGAATTATTTGTGTAGAATTGTTATTGGGCCATCTGAAGGAAATTTCAGGTGGCAGAACTAGGAGCAAGTGGGGGGGGGGGATTTTGGAAGGATGTTGGACTTAAGGTATAGGAATGGATATGAATTCAAGTGACATAACCAGGATCAAGTGATGAGCGAGTGTGGGCACATAACCAAACAGTTCTTTAATATAAAAATTGGTCAATTCGGTTAATTTTTATAATCAGTTATGGAAGATGTATTCTCGCATAATCTAACGATTGTATATGGGACTGGCCTTTGCCTGTAAAGCAAGGTAAAAGTTAAAGCAGTCCCATTACAGGTCCGAGGTGCCCAGAGGGTTCCAGGAAGTTAAGGTTCCCAGACTGCGTGACAACGACACAGGATGGTGGTAGGATTCTCAGTCTTACGCAGCGGCCGCTTTTTACCCCCAGGAAACACTCCTGGTACTCATTTCTGTTAGAGGCTGAGTCGAATCCAGGGCCATAGTGCGATCGGAAGAATTGTGTCAATAAAAAACTCCAATGAAACCATCTGGAAACGAAACAGCTCCCTTCTTATTTGTAGCGCAGCACCTTAGCCACTGTGCTACCGCGGTCCCCTGCCTAAAGGAAGGTATGCGAAGGTAATTCCCTGCATGTAGGTTGATGAAATCCAGCAAGATGCAGCAGTATGCAGATATTTATTTACTGCTAATTTACACTACACGTTTCTTTGCGTCCATCGTGTCCATCATCAGGAGTAAAAAAAAGTTAGTTGCAGCCTCTGGTACAGATCATACTGTCTGGGGAGCAAGCGTCTTCAAACGTGACCAATGGTCACGTTTGAAGACGCTTGCTATGATCTGTACCAGTGGCTGCAACTACAGTTTTACGTACTCATGATGGTCACGATGGACGCCCGAAACCTGTAGAGTAATTTAACGGTAAATAAATATCTGCATGAAATAACTTGATGCAAAAAAAGGTAATTTTATTAATGTATTCTTAGCTGGACATGTTTCGGGTACATACGTCCATCAACACCCGCACCGTACACACGACCTACGCAGCGGCTTTCAAGACCATCACCCATCCAAAAACTCGGTGCAGAAAACCGTATGCTGCAACTCAACCTCCAGTGCTCCTGATGATGAGCGTATGTACCCGAAACATATCCAGCTAAGAATACATCAATAAAATTACCTTGTTGCATCAAGTTGGCATTTCAAGTAATTTCATGCGGAAGATGCAGGCCAAACAACCTTCAAATATCTGCATACTGTTGCATCTTGTTGGATTTCTTCAACCTAGAATTACGATGCACGGAACCACGAATATAAAAAAAAACTCTGTGTTAAAGTTGCGAACAGTAAGTTGTCACACTGTTACTGTGAGCTCCTAACCTAATGCAATACAGCCGCCATTTGCATATCACTCTATATTTTCCTGTGGAAGGGAAGATAAGACCTTGTTTCTCTGCTGTCAGTCTATTCCTGTTTACCGTCTTGCCTGCCAAGTTTAACGATGAGACCAGACTTTTCCATCACGAATAGCAATACACGAAGGAACACATCGGAATTTTTCCTGTCAGATTTTACCAGAAAAATTGCATCTATGATGTTCCCAGAGGCTGGTTTTGTGAGATAAAATTCGTGTACAAGATCGTTTGTATGAAGGTACTGGATATCACAACCACCCATTCAACGTTACGACGCTAATCACTCGTGGATGTTGTCCTTTGAGTTCCTTCGGCGTAAATGGGGCTTTAATACATAAACAGGGGTTCCGAGGTTTGCTAGGCTTTTTGTTATGATACAGGAATTTTAAATTACAAAGCAGTTTGTAAAAACAAGCCTGTTTCTTTGTTGTCGCATATTAATTGCCTGTACTCCATGTCTTCCCATTTTTACAAGAAGCAGAGAGAAAATAGCATTAGTATAAGCAGACCTAAGCCGTTGCGCATTTGGTTGAGGCACTTCACTACAAGCCGGGAGGTCGTGGGTTCGATTCGCAATGGTATCATTGGAGTTTTTCATTGACATAATCCTTCTGGCCATACTATGATCATAGGGTCGACTCAGCCCTTAACAGAACTGAGTACCTGGAATACTTCCTGTGGGTTAAAGACGGCCGATGCGTAGTGCTGACCACATTCATGTGTCGATTTTCTTGAAATCTGGGAGACTTAAACCTCCTGTCCAGGCCTTTCTTTACCTTATAAACAGGATTTGACCACTCGAGACATTAAATTTACGCGTGATAAACATGTACTTCTGAAAAGAAGGAGAGATGTGCAAACTATTGTTTATATGTCAATTAATCTTAGGGGAGTTAACAAAAAGTGGGGAATTTCTAGTCTAGTCGAACATCTGTCCTGTAGAACAGCTTTCGTGCATGGAGTTAATTTGGCTGAAAATGTATTATCTCTTTTAAGAGCCAACTGTTTCTTCATATACCACTTACTTACTTACTTACTTACTCCATGGTGCAGAGTCCTTCTTGAGAAGCTAACTGGTTTGCAGCTAATCAAAAAATTCCCCGCATTTCACGGAACCCGAAGGTTCATTACCGCACTCACAAACATCCGCCACCTGTCTCTATCCTGGGCCCACCCAATCCAGTCCATATACCCACATCCCACCTCCTGGAGATCCATCCTAAGAATATCCACCCATCTACGCCTAGGTCTCCCCAGCGGTCTCTTTCCCTCCGGTTTCCCCACCAAGACCCTATACACCCCCCTCTCCTCACCCATACGCGCCACATGCCCAGCCCATCTCATTTTTCTCGATTTTATCACCCGCACAATATTGGGTGCGGAGTACAGATCATTTAGCTCCTCGTATACCACTAAACTAAACTAAACTCCGTGGCCTCAGTCCGCATGCGAACTATACCGACAGAGCGGCTGCCGCCGGTCGGCGAAGTTAGTGCCAACTTTTGCGGATACAGGGGTGTCACTTGGTCAGCGCAACGGGTCCCCACAGCCGTTAATCTCTGTTTTCTAGACCTGGAGCCACTACTTTTTTCATTCAAGTAGCTCCTCAATTGACCTCACGAGGCTCACGAGGCTGAGTGAACCCCGTTCCAGACCCACTACTACTCA
>Ga0131853_10012724_pt1 | contig 15420 bp, 14 predicted proteins | sample TergutLab28metaG_FD_92764 | JGI IMG/M metagenome (GOLD analysis project Ga0131853, IMG submission 92764) | Labiotermes labralis P1 segment gut microbial communities from Petit-Saut dam, French Guiana - Lab288 P1 (version 2) (version 2) | ecosystem: Host-associated > Arthropoda: Insects >...
AAATTCCTTGCAAACAAATAAGCGTTTTTCGCTTCGCGAAAAAGCGCTTACATTAAGGTATGCTCTTTTTGCCGTAGGCAAAAAAGCATATTTGTTACTGTTTTTAAGTTAATCCACTATATATAAAAAGCACCTGCTAAGATAGTACTCTTAGCAGGTGCTTTTTTGTATAAACCTATCTATGCAGCTCTGGTTCTACTGGTTTTACTTTTAACAAAGATCACTACAACAACAACGGCAACAGCAAAGCCCAGATAACCTACAAAAACATTTCTGGAAAGGCCGAAAGCCAGATAGCCTACAGAAGCCATTGCAGCGGCCAGAACAGCGTAAGGCAGCTGTGACTGGAAGTGGTCAATAACTTTACAGCTTGCACCGGCAGCAGAAAGAACAGTAGTGTCAGAGATTGGGGATGCATGATCACCAAATACCGCGCCGGATAATACAGCAGACATAGCCGGGAAAAGCAGAGAAATGTCTATCTGATAAGCAACAGCACCGGCTATTGGCAGAACAATTGCAAATGTACCCCAAGAAGTACCAATAGAGAAGGCAAGAAGCGCCGCGGTAATAAACATTATAAATGGTATGAAACCGCTGTAGATACCTGCACCTTCAATAATATTTGCAAAGAAAACCCCTACGTCAAGACGGCCGATCAGTGACGATAACATCCAAGATAAGCAGAGAATGAATATGGCGCCTCTCATAGAGCGAAGACCGGCCCACACGGCTTTTCTATACTGCTCTTTAGTAACCTCACCGGCGTTTACATGTCTAAGACCCAGATACATGGCAGATACACCGCCGGCGATACCGCCCAGAAGCAGAGACATAGACAGAGACATATTATCCATAATAGCAAGTGTGATACCGTAGTAAGCAATGTCCTCAGCAGAGGCAGCCTGAACGCCTGTTACTATCATAGTAAGTACAGTTGCGCCGACTAAGCAGATGATAGGCAGCCAGAAGTCCCAAACAGTTCCCAATTTCGATTCCACATCAGCAAGCTCAAGACCAACACCGGAGTCATCAGCCGATTCATCCTTTTCACCTTTTGCAGTTTGCTCTTCATATTTCTTCATAGAGAACATGTTGAAGTCAAATATGATGGTTATAAGAACCAAGCCGATAGCAGCAAATACATAGAAGTGGTAAGGGATCATACGCAAAAAGTCTACGAAAACATTACCTTGAAGGCCAAGATCTTCATAAACACGGCCAATGTTGCCCATAATGGCTACAGCCCAGCTGGAAACAGGGGCGGCGATACATATGGGGGCAGCAATAGAGTCAACATTATATGTAACCCTTGCTCTTGAAAGTTTGTGATTATCGCCTAGGGTTTTTGCAATATTACCATTAACCATTGCATTAAAATAATCGTCTATCATAAGTAAGATACCGATGAAAACGGTAATGAATTGTACACCCTTACGGGTTTTAACTCTTTTAGACACGCTTTCAACAAAGGCCCTTGAACCACCGGTTATTACAACGAAAGCCGTAATAATACCAAGGCCCAGAAGGAAAATTATGATAGAAAAATACCAGCGGCTTGCAAAGCCGAAAAGCTGTGAGGCATGAGCGTTATGATGAACCATAACCTCAACAACCGCACCGTCAAGCCCTTGAACCTGTGTAGGCCCTGTAAAAAAGATAGACATAAAAGTACGTTCAATTGTTCTTACTGTGTTAAAAAGATTGAAATTTGCTGCCATAAAGGCTGAAGATATAATACCAACTGTCATAGATAACAATATACGTTTTGTTAAAAACACGCAAGCTATTGTTAAAATAATCGGTATCATAGTCCAGATAGTTGCTGCTAAATATACCTCTTGCATACTACACATCCTCTCTTTTCATTAATTATTAACTATCTCCCCTATAATCGGAACACCGCCAAAGTACTAACGTGCGCTTAAGAGCAACCCCTCCTCTCTCTCAAAGTTTTTTTCAAAGGTTACACTCATGCTTGTTTTTATGGATGCATACCGATAAAGCCATTGTAACATAAAATTTTGTTTTTTGAAAGAAAATTTTAACAATTTATATTATTAAATTATATGACTATAAAATAGAAAATATAATACTTACTATTTTGTAGGAATTTCAGTATACAATTTGAGTTTCGCTAAGCAGCTTTTTTATCTCAAGGGCGAAAGCGGCGGAGCGAACCGCCTATTTGGTGGGGGTTTCGGCCCCACCAAATAGCTTTACATTTTCAAAGAAAATGTAAAGCCTTGACTTGCATAATCTAACTGTACGCAAAATATACTGAAATAGATTACATAATACCAATTTACAATAGGCTCAGACTGTTGCTCAGCAGCTGTTTGTTTCATTTTTTTAAATTGGCATTAGTTTAAGGAGGTATATTATAGTATGACAAATGAGCGGGTTTTAGAAAGGATAGTTCTTGACCAAAGCGTTGGCACTGAGCTAACTCAATTATTATTGGAAGGCGATATAATAGTCCCGGACATAAAGCCTGATATGGCTATAATGCTTCAGGCTGATGCAAAACTTGCCATTATGCGAACAGAGGTTTTAACAGACAGGGTGAGTTTTGTAGGCAAACTCTACATACAGGTATTGTATTTGGCAAGGGGAGAGGAAAAACGTGTACACAGCATAAGCCTTAATGCACCGGTTGATGATTTTATCAACATTGATGGGGTTTCACCCGATATGTGGGTAGATATCAGACCGGACATAGCGAGCCTTGACTTTCGCATGATAAATGACAGAAAAATTAATTACAAAGCCATTGTAGAAATAACTGTAAAGGCTGAGGCGCAAGAAGCTTTTGATGTTGTGGTTGATATTGAAGGTTTACCGGCTAATCAGCAGCTTAAAAACACTTTAACGCTAAATAAGTCAGTGACCAGCAAAGCTGATAGATTTGTGGTAAAGGATAATATTGCTGTTCCCCAGGGTAAGGCCAACATTCGCGAAATACTTCAAAGCAGTATAGAAGTAGGCAATCAGGATGTAAGGGTGCAAAACGGCAAGGTTAATATCTTTGGTGATTTATTGGTTACGACGCTATACAAAGGAGAAGACGATGAAAGTATTATTGAGTTTATGGAACATGAAATTCCTTTTAATGGGAATATAGAGATGCCTGATGTGAAAGAGGATATGTTTGCAGATTGCAGCTTTAGTCTATCTGAGCAAAATGTACAAATAAAGCCTGACGAAGACGGTGAAGACAGACTGGTTGAAATCGAAGTAGCCGTCAATGTAAATGCTAAGGTTAGTGCTGCCATTAGTATTGAAGTTTTAGAAGATGCTCATATGATTAATAAGCAGCTTGATATGACACGCCAAAGTGTGAAGTATCATAAGCTTGTAAGCAGAAATAAAAACCAGTCTACAATAAAAGAAGTGCTTTCCCTGTCTGATAATTGCCCTGATATACTACAAATATTCCGGGTGAAAGGTAAAGTATCAACAGACGAAGTTAAGATTTTATCAGACAAAGTTGTTGTTGAAGGCGCTATAGAAGCAGATATTCTATATATAGCCGAAAGTGACGAGACCCCCCTTTTCAGCCATAAAGCAATGATACCTTTCAGGCAAATTATGGAAATGAAAGGCGCTACGGCTGATATGTTAGTAAGCCTCACAGCCTGTGTGGATCATGTGGGCTTTAATATGTTAAGCGGCCGCGAAGTTGAAGCGCGCTTTCTTGTAAGTTTTAATGCCACAGTATCAAAGGCTATGGAAGCTTCTATGGTAACGGATATAGTAATAAGTGATCTTGGGCGCTCAGTTGTAGATTCTATGCCGGGCATTATACTTTATGTAGTGCAAAATGGTGACAGTCTGTGGAAAATAGCTAAAGACTACAATACGAGCATAGATGAAATATCGGCTATTAATGAGATTGATAACCCTGATAAGCTCTCTGTTGGGCAAAAACTTCTGATACTTAAGAAAGCGGCCATGGAGGATGAGTAATTTTGTCGAAAAATCTCTGACAAATAACAGATTATGCTTTAAAGTTAATCCACTATATAACTATTAAATAGATTTCTTTCGAAATCAACTTAGTTTTTCTGGGCGAGCGCGAAATATCAGACTTCAGTGATTTTCTGCGAGCCTGAAAAACTGATTTCGAAATAAGTCTAATCTACCCGGCTCTTGTGTTTTGAGCCGGGTAAGTTGTTTTGCTTTTGGTAAAAAGTTCTGCAAACTGGATTAATTTGTATTGGAATTTTTGTTTTAGCTATGGTATAATGTGAACATAAGTAAGAAATTCTTCGCAAAGCGAATAATATCTACCCTGATTGTTCAAGCGGGAACCCATTAAAACAAAGGTTTAATGGGTAGCGAACGGGATCTTTTGAAAAAGTGAATTTCTTTTTCAAAAGTCGATTCAAAAAAGCACAATGAAATCAAATCTGCAACATATTTAGACGAAGTGCGCCTATAATTTTTGGTGCTTAAGGAGGTAATTTTAATGAAACTAGTTATGGCCATTATTCACGATGAAGATGCTTTTCATATCATGGATATACTTAATGAAAAGGGCTATTCAGTGACTAAGCTTGCCACTACAGGCGGCTTTTTGCGAGCCGGTAATACCACGCTTATCTGTGGTGTTCAAGATGATAAGTTAGAAGATTTAGTTTCTATTATAGAGAAAAAATGTAAAGGCCGTAGACAGATTACCTCCATCAACTCTTCTCACATGAGCGCTACAGAAAGCTATGTACCATATCCGGTTGAAGTTACGGTAGGTGGCGCTACTATTTTTGTGCTTAATGTTGAAGAGTTTAGAAAAGTATAAATCCGGCCGATATAAATATTGGAGAAGGGCATAGTAAGCCTGTGTATTTTACACTTAGTAAATGTCCGGGTTTTTAGACATACTACTCCTATATTCAGGCGAGGAGCATACACATGGATATTCGCGTATCGGAAATTTTAGGCGCTCATTTAAATCAAGGAACAGGGAAAGTTAAAGACAGGCCCCCACACGAGGATTTTAGCTTTACTCTCAATAAGCTCTCAGAAGAAGGGCTTGTTAAGCGGCTCTCCGGGCTTATTGACGATATAGTTGTTCAGGGTGACAAGCTTTCTAAGCATATGGATATTAATGATCTCAAAGAGTATAAAAATATGATAAGCGAGTTTATAAATGAAGTTGTTACCAATTCTCATGAATTTTCAAGAGATAATTTTTTGGACAGGCGCGGCAGACATAGAGTCTTTGGCATAGTGCGCCAAATTAATAAAGCAGTTGACGATCTTGGGCAGGAGCTTTTAAAAAGCCAGAAAGACAATTTGGCGGTGCTGGAAAAAACCGGCATGATCCGCGGGCTTTTGCTTGATATACTTATATAATATGCATAGTTTTGAAAATGTTTACGGACATGAGATAATTACAGACAGCCTAAAGAAAATTCTGGCTAAGAACACAGCGGCTCATGCTTATATATTTGATGGTGTATCGGGTATAGGTAAGTCACTGCTTAGTGAGATTTTTGCCAGAGGGCTGCAATGTGAGCAAAAAATAAAGCCTTGCAATGAATGTATTTCATGCAGGGCAACTTTTGCGTCTAATCATCCGGATATCATATATGTGAAAGCAAAAGGGGCCTCAATTGGTGTAGATGATGTTAGAGAGCAAATAAACGCAACGGTACACATCAAGCCCTATCAATATAAGTACAAAATCTTCATAGTAGAAAAGGCTGATAAAATGACAGCCCAAGCGCAGAACGCTTTACTTAAAACGTTGGAGGAACCGCCTTCTTATGCGGTTTTTTTGCTGCATTCTCAGTCTGTTTATAATTTTTTGCCTACCATAATTTCCAGATGTGTGATTTTAAAGCTTAAGCCGCTTGCGCTAAAACAGGTAAGGGATTATCTTAAAGGCAAGGCTTATGATGAGAAGGAGAGTTTGGCTGCAGCTTCCGCAAGCGGCGGCAGCATAGGCAAAGCCCTTATGCTCTTAGCCGATGAGGGGTTTAAGCAAGAGAGGGCAGAGATTTCTGCTATACTAAATAGCTTGCCTGATTCAAATTTATGGGATATACTTTTACTAGCTAAAAAGCTGGAGAAATTTAAAGACAATAAAGATAGTCTGTTGAATTTTATGCATCTGTGGTTTAGAGATGCCCTTCTGCAAAAAAGTGTAGATGGCTTTGTTAATGAAGATCATATTATGCAGCCTGATTTGATTTCGCTTACCGGGGAATTTGGCGCCAAGATGTCTTTAAAAAATCTTCTGAGCGGTATAGAGGCAATTATAAATGCGGCCGTTCACCTTAAGGCTAATGGTAATTATCTGCTGACAATGGAAGTTATGCTGATGAAAATGACAGGAGTGCAATATAAATGACAGAGGTAGTAGGGGTAAGGTTTAAGCAGGTGGGTAAGATTTATTATTTCGACCCTGACGGGGATTTAATAGAGCAGGGCCAAAGTGTAATAGTTGAAACCAGCAGGGGTGTTGAGTACGGCTTGGTTGAAATAGCCAATCGTGAAGTGCCTGATGAAGAGCTGGTTATGCCTCTTAAAAAAGTTATGCGCATAGCCACAGCTGCGGATAAAGTTCAGCTTGAAAAAAATAAAGAGCGTGAAATTGAAGCCCGTGGAATATGCCAGAAAAAGATAGCAGAGCATAATTTAGACATGAATTTGGTAGACACTGAGCTTACATTTGATTGTAACAAAATTATCTTCTATTTTACCTCTGAAGGCCGCGTTGACTTTAGAGAGCTGGTAAGAGATTTAGCGGCTATATTCCGTATGCGCATTGAGCTTAGGCAAATCGGCGTCAGAGATGAGGCTAAGCTATTAAACGGCATGGGTATCTGTGGCAGAAGCCTTTGCTGTGCTACATTTTTAGGTGATTTTCAGCCTGTTTCCATTAAAATGGCTAAAGAGCAAAATCTCTCTCTTAACCCAACAAAAATCTCAGGCATATGCGGCAGGCTCATGTGCTGTCTTAAGTATGAAGAGGAGACTTATGAAGCTATAAATAAAACTCTGCCTCATGAAGGGGACATCGTTAAAACAGTTGACGGAACCGGCGAAGTGCTTTCGGTCTCAATATTAAGAGGGATTATAAAAGTAGCTGTACGCAAAAAAGAAAATGATATGATTAATATAGGTTATTATAAAGCCTCTGAGCTTAAGATAATTAAACGCAAAAGAACAAAAGAGAATAAAAACGAAGATAATGCACCCGAGCTTAAGGAAATTTTAGATGACTAAAACGACCCTTTTAGAAAATGAAAGACTGGATGATTTGCATAGATGCGGTTATATGATAATACAAAATACTCAGGGCTTTTGTTTTGGTATAGATTCTGTGCTTCTTACCGGTTTTGCTGAGGTAAAAAAGGGTGATAAACTCTTAGATTTATGTACGGGTAATGGTGTTATACCCATACTTCTTGCGGCTAAAAGCGAGGCGGCTCATTTAAGCGGTATAGAGATTCAAAGTGAATCTGTTGATATGGCCAAGAGAAGTGTAGAGTATAATAAGCTAAGCGGCAGAGTGAATATTATTAATGGCGATGTTAAAGAAATTGAGAGCCATATTAAGCCCGGCTCTTTTGATGTGGTAAGCGCCAATCCCCCTTATATAGAAGCAGGGGGCGGCATAATAGGGGATTATTCACCCAAAGCCATAGCCCGCCATGAGCTTTACTTAAATCTTGATGATGTAATAAAAGCGGCGGCCTATGCTCTTAAATTTAGAGGCCGCTTTTACATGGTACATAGGCCGTCGAGACTGGCTGATATATTCTGCGCTCTTAGAAAATATAAGCTGGAGCCAAAGTCCATGCGTCTTGTACAGCCTTATGAAAATAAGGCGCCAAACCTTCTGCTGATTGAAGCGACCTTGGGCGGCGGTAAAGAATTAAAGGTTTTGCCTGCACTTGTGGTTTATGATAAAGACGGTAATTATACCAAGGAATGTCGTGATATATACTATGAATAAAAAAAGAGGAGCTCTTTATATCTGCGGTACACCAATTGGGAATATGGAAGATATTACCATTCGCCAGCTTAAAACCCTTAGGCTGGTTGATTTTATTGCTTGCGAAGATACCAGACATACATTAAAAATATTGAACAGATACAAAATTAAATCGCGGCTTATAAGCTTTCATGAGCACAATTATAAAAGAAAAGCGGGTGAAATAATAGAGCTTCTTTTGAAGGGAAATAACGTTGCCCTAGTAAGTGACGCAGGTATGCCGCTTATATCTGATCCGGGTGAGGGTTTAGTTAACATGTGCCGTGAGGCGGGCATAGTTTGCACTACCGTTCCCGGCCCTACCGCTCTTATAAGCGCGTTGATACTTTCAGGAATTAATAGCGACAGCTTTGTTTTTAGCGGCTTTTTTCCAAAAGATAATAAAGGGCAAAAAGAAGAGTTAAAACGCCTAATGCGTGAGACAAGAACCGCGATTTATTATGAGGCGCCTCACAGACTTAAAAAGACTTTAGCTTTTCTTCTTAAAAATTTAGATTCTCAGCGGTCGGCTGCCGTTGTGCGTGAGATTAGCAAGATTCATGAAGAAAGCCTGTATGACACCTTGGCCAATTTGAGTGCTCATTATAACCGCCATGAACCCAGAGGTGAAATTGTGCTTGTTATAGAAGGCGCACAGGAATCCATAGATGAAAATACAGCCGGGCTAAATGAAATGTTACTTGAAGAACATATGCAAGTCTATCTTGATTCAGGTATGGAAAATAAAGAGGCCATGAAGCAAGTGGCAAAGGATAGAAACATCAGTAAACGAGATGTTTATAATGCCCTCCAAAAAGGCAGATAGAATTATAGTGGCTTAACTTAAAAACAGTAACAAATATGCTTTTTTCCTACGGCAAAAAGAGCATACCTTAATGTAAGCGCTTTTTCGCGAAGCGAAAAACGCTTATTTGTTTGCAAGGAATTTAGTACTGTTTTTAATCCACTATAAGCCCTATTTTTGTATAAATTTTCCGAAATAATTTGACGATTATATTATAAGAAAAACTATGCGGAAAGGGGTTTTTTACATGGACGTAAAACAATCAGGTTTTGCAAGGCGGCCGGGTATTGGTTTTGGAAACTTGGGGGAAAGTGAAAATGCGGCGGTACAAAAAGTAAACAACATCACGAGTATTATGGAACTGCTTGATTATTTTGAAAAATGGCTTAATAAAAATGAAATCGCTTTTGACGAAGAACAGTTTAATAAAATGCGCTCATTTTTAGAAGAAATGGCAAAAGTAACAGAGCAGAACAGAGCCGCCCGTGAACAGCTTAACAGAGACTTAATAGCAATGAAAAAGCGGCTTGTAAAGGGTATGATTGAAATTGTGCGCGGTCTTAATTCAAAACTTTATACAAAAGACAGCTGGCGTGCCGCCATGCGCGATGTGGGGAAAGGCGTAAATTTGTTCGCAGGAAATCAAGAGCCTACACGCAGACAGCTAGAAACTGTGCTAAGATATTTACGCAGCGGCGTAGCTAAGCTTGAACCGGCGCTGTCCTCCTCGCTAAAAGGCAGAGAGCATCATAGAGAAGAAGCTCTATCAAAGTTTAATAGGATAGGCAATGCTGATGCAGAGTGCGCTGACAAAAAGTTAAAACAAATTGCAAACTCTGAGACTGGCATAATAGATCTCTCTGTGGGCGGCGATATACATGTTGCCACAGGGTTTGTTGTACTGGAAGGAGGGCTGTAATGAGCAAATACTATACCTATAAACAGCATGAATATGTTTGTGAAAAATGTGCTTGGAAAGGCAGCGGGGCTGAAACGGGTGGCGGGTATTTGGAAGATGGGCCGGCCTTTGATATTGTGTGCAAAGAATGTGGAAGTCGCCTCGATCTCATTTCTTATCCCACATTCGAAGAAACATTGGAATTTGGAAATGAAGAAGAAATAGCTAAAGCGGTGCAGTGGCGAGAGCAGTGCAAAGAGATAGATGAGAAAGTCCGCTTGCACATGAAGCGCGTGTGGGAAACTGAGTTGAAAAGCGCTGACCAGTTGCCTGATATTGACGCTGATGAAATAGTTATTACCCTCGTTGAGGAAAAAGACGCTGACTCTATAGCGGAAATTATAGTGCTTTCTTGGGAAGATAAAGAAATATGGCGGGAATATTGTAGCTTTGAATACTACAGGAGATATCTTGAACTTGGCAAAATGCTTAAAGAAAAATACGGCGGCAGGCTGGTTGATTTTGCCTGTGAATATACTGCTGATTTAGGCGGTGATGATGGCCGCGCCTTTGATAAAGTGAGAGAATTTAGAAAGTCATTGTCAAACAGAAGTCATATGAGTAATATAGAGTTTGAGTTCATAACATTAAGCGGTGAATTCAGCAAACGAAGAGGAACCTATTGGAAGGCCCTTGAATTTGCCAAAGAACGGCATGAAGGACAGTTTAGAGATGGCGGAGTAACGCCTTATTTTGAGCACATTACCGGCGCAATCGACATTCTTAGACAGCATGACATAATATCTGACTATATCTACACAATTGCTGCCTTGCATGATGTTTTGGAAGATACCGAAACAACAAAAGATGAACTGTATGAACTTTTATGCAAAAGGCCCGATTCTAATATTATTGCAAGTTTTATTAATATTTACAAACTTGACGAGGACCTTTCAAAAATGCTCAACTACATGCTAAATGACAGTGGCGTTAAAAATTCACCCTTCTTAGAAAAGGCGCTTAAGACCTATGATATCCGCGATACGGCGATAGCTCTTTTTGACTGGCTTAACAACAGGCGTTGCAGAGAGATTATTGAAGAGGTAGAACTGCTTACTCATAAAAAAGAAGACAGTTTTAAAGAATATATTGACAGAATATTCACCTACGATAACATAGAAAAAGGCTTGCGGCACAGCATTAATGGGGCAGCGCTTGTTAAGCTGGCCGACCGCTTACATAATTTAAATACGCTGCCTTTTTGCGGTAATCCTGAGAAAGTAAAAAGAAAAATACGTGAGACTGAGGAATTCATAATGCCTTGGCGGGAAGACGCGAAAAACTTGGAAAGTTTATTCGCTGCAATTGAAAAGCAGTTAAAGGCACTGAAGGGGCTTTAAACGGGACGTTATGCAAGAAAACGTTTAACTTGTGTTTTTTACAAATCAGGCAGTATACACCGTAAAGCGAATAAAGGCCAAATCACTCAGATAGCGGTTCTTCCAAATCTGCTGATGATTCAGGGGGGCTTGAATCATTGGCGTTGTTTTTATCTTTCCCTGACTTACTTCTGAACAAATTAGTTAAAACCATCCCACTCACAACAATTCCTCCGCCAACAAAAGCCAGTGGCGGCAGTGTTTCGCCCAGCCAAAAAAAAGCCATCAGCGAAGCTAGAAATGGCGTAAGATATAAAAAGCTGGTTACATACACAGTTTTTTCAGCAACGGACAGAGCATAAATCCAGAAGAAGTAGGCGATAGCCGCAGGGAACAGGCCCAAATACACAACCACCATATTAGCCGTAAACGGTGCAAGGGGGAATTCTTGTATAAATCTTCCAAAGAATACAAGCATGAAGAAAGTACCGAAAAAAACCGACCATGACGTAGCTTGTATAGCGGAGTATTTTTGCAGTATACGCCTTTGCAATATATTAAAGAAACTGGTGCAAACAGCAGCCAAGAGCAGAATCCAAACACCTATATTTAATTGCATATCATAAGCTTGTGTTGCTGCGATTAAAGCTACGCCGCAAAAACTTACAAGTACCCCTATCCATATTAAAAGCCCGGATTTTTCTTTTAGAAATATTATAGATAAAATTAATGTAAACACCGGCACCGATGCAATAATAAAGCCGCTTATACCCGAAGGCACAAAGTCTGTGCCTGTGTTAAAGGCCCACATGTAGAGAAAAAGCCCAACAAAGCCTGATAAAGCAAATGTTGGCATATCCTTTTTTTCAGGGACCGGTACTTTTTTGATAAGGCAAAAGACCATGAGAAAGCCGGTGGCCACTAAAAACCTAAATAACATCAGCGATTCAGGTGAGTAATAGTCTAATGCATATTTTACAGCAGGAAAAGCAGAAGCCCAAAATAGAATTGTGCCTATAGCCGCAAGATAGGGCACTAGCTTTTTATGTAGTAGTTTATTTTCCAATTAATTCTCCTATGGTGTCTGTATTTTATCTTTTTACATTGGACCTCTTGCGAAATTGTTTCACGCAATTTTTTTCTCTTAACGCTACCAGACCAGTGAGAGCCTTCACGGCAAATGCTTTAGCGACGTGAAGTTCGAACGGTTTTTTGCGTAGCAAAAAGGTAACAGCGCGCCTAACGCTCCAACTTTTTGCTTCGCAAATCCTGCGCTTTCGCTATGCGAAAGTGGCCTGCAGCCAGTTTGCGCAGCAAACCGCAAGGCTTAAAACCCTGCGCTGCCCCTGAAGCCGGCCGGCTGGCCAATGATTGGTTCAACATTTTATATTTTGCCAAAGGCAAAATGTAAAGCCTTGACTTTGCAAGAGGTCTATTATTCATAGAAAATATAAAGCTTTGAAAATGTAAAAGACCCGTTATACCCGTCTTTAAATCTTTTTGATTTGTTCTAGGTTTTTTCAAACGTGCACAGTATATCATATTATGTAATTTTAATCAACAGTAAGGGGGCTAACTATGAAAAAATACCCCGCGCAAATGATTTATGCTGATTCCTTACAAAAATATAGACAAAAACAGTCAATATTTTTGTAAGGCTAAGTTGCAGCGTTAGCGCTGCAACTTTCTATCTAAGAATATACCCAAATATCGTGCAAGCACGAATTTGTCTATATTCTTAGATAGAATCAGTATTAGTATTTACGCGGGGTGAAAAATATAAGGTATTAATTTGGCAATAGGGCAAACTATCTAAAAATATCAAGATCGCTTAAATCTATCTCGCCATTGCTGCCCATTTCTAAAAAGTTTTCGGCAACTTTTCGAAGAGATGTTGTTAAATCATGGCGCTGGGCATCTTCTAAGGCAACAAGGTCAATGTTGGCTAAAACATTGCCGCCTAAGCTGACAATACCAACCCCCATGACTTGACCTTTTTCTATAGGAGCTACGGCTTCCTTCGTATAATCAAAAGTGATTTTAACAGAGCTAAACTCTTCTTTGTTCAAAGGCAGTATCAAACCCTCGGTCAAAGCGATATCGACTCTGGTATTCCTTGTTCGTGCCACATCTACATGACCGGGCACATCACCTTCTTTAAGCAGTTCAATATAGCTGTAATTGTCAAATCCATAATCCAGTATGCGTTTTGTATCCACCCATTTTTGCTCACGTCCGACAGGGCCCCAGCCTGAGGCAAATACCACAGATATAAGTGTCATGCCGTCCCGCTCAGCCGAACCTACAAAGCATTGGCCGGCCTTGCCTGTAAAACCGGTTTTAACACCGGTGGCGCCTTCATATTCATTTAGCAGACGGTTTCTGTTATGCAGGCTGATGTCTCTTTTATTACTATAGATGGTTATGTGCGGAGTGTTGATAATGTCCATAAACAGCGGATTATTAATGGCATAGCGGGTGATAAGGGCCATGTCGTAGGCTGTTGAATGATGGTCTCCTAAATCAAGGCCGCTGGGTGTCTCGAAAATAGTATTCATGGCTCCCAACTCTCTCGCTTTAGCCGTCATTTTGGCACAAAATGTTTCCACATCTCCGCTAATATGCTCGGCTATGGCCACTGCCGTATCGTTGTAAGACATTAGCATAAGCGCATAAAGCAAATCTTTTAGCTTAAGTTCTTCACCGGCAGTTAGGTTCATATTAACCTCAGGCGCTCTGGCCGCTAAAGCAGACGCGGTAACGAGCTCATCAAGATTACCATTTTCGAGAGCTATTATAGCCGTCATAATTTTTGTTGTGGAAGCCATGGCCATGGGGGTTTCAGAATTTTTCTCCCAAAGTACACGGCCGGTTTTAGCGTCCATTAAAACCGCTCCATGAGCAGCGACTGTAGGCTCTATGATCAAAGCCGGTTCAGCTGCAAAGACTGTTTTGCACAAAAAGAGACTTATCATTAGCGCGCATATAAGTTTTCTCATATAAAACTCCTTAGAAACTGATGTATAGTGCAACCCATACAAAATCGCTGCACATATAGCGATTTTGTATGGGTAGGCTAGGCAGCTTATGCACTGCCTAGCCTACTTTAGAAACAGTAACAAATATGCTTTTTTGCCACAGACAAAAGCATATTTGTTACTGTTTCTAAAGTATTCCACTATATTTTGTACTCCTTTTAGATTAATATGCAAAATAAGTGATTATAAGCCAAAAGATATTGACAGAGTTCAGCTTTGTGTAATATAATATCTCTTGTTTTAGACCCACTTCATATCCGTTAGCCCCGGAAATGAATTTGAGATCTAAGTGATTTTAGGAGGTTCTTTAATGAGAACGACGTATACGGTTAAGGCCGGTGAAATTGAGAGAAAATGGTATGTGGTGGACGCTGAGGGTCAAACCCTTGGTAGGCTTTCATCTGAAATAGCCAAAGTGCTTATGGGTAAACATAAGCCTATTTATACTCCTCACCTTGACACAGGGGATTATATTATTGTAATAAATGCCGAGAAAATTGCAGTAACAGGCAAAAAACTTGATCAAAAGCTGTACAGAAGGCATACGGGGTATCCCGGCGGCCTTAAGGAAACTAACCTTAAGACCATGCTTGACAAAAAGCCGGAAGAGGTTTTAAAGCACTCCGTAAAAGGTATGCTTCCCAAAAAAGCTTTGGGCGCTAAAATGCTTAAAAAGCTTAAAGTTTACAAAGGTTCAGAGCATAGCCACGAAGCACAAAAGCCCGAAGTTTTAGTGTTAAGCGTATAGATGGAGGTAGAAGAGAATGTCACAAGCAGTCAGATATTACGGCACCGGTAGGCGCAAATCTTCAGTAGCCAGGGTTTATCTTTTACCCGGCAACGGTAAAGTTACTATAAACAAAAGAGATATAGATGACTATTTTGGTCTTGAGACTTTAAAGGTTATTTTAAAACAACCTTTAGAGCTTACAGGTACCTTAGGTAAGTTTGATGTTAAAGTTAACGTTTTCGGCGGCGGTTATACAGGCCAGGCGGGCGCTATTCGTCACGGTATATCCAGAGCGCTTTTAGAAGCTGATGCTGATCTTAGGCCGGCTCTTAAAAAAGCTGGTTTCCTTACTCGTGACCCACGTATGAAAGAGCGTAAAAAATACGGTCTTAAAGGCGCGAGGAGAGCACCTCAGTTTTCAAAAAGATAATTTGTTTATATTGTTTATCTCAAGGGCAGAAGACCCCCGCTTCAAAAAATTTGCTTGCAAATTTTTAAGCGGTGGGCGAACTGACTATTTGGTGGGGGTTTCAAGCCCCCACCAAATAGCTTTACATTTTCATAGAAAATGTAAAGCCTTGAC
>Ga0131853_10012726_pt1 | contig 15420 bp, 10 predicted proteins | sample TergutLab28metaG_FD_92764 | JGI IMG/M metagenome (GOLD analysis project Ga0131853, IMG submission 92764) | Labiotermes labralis P1 segment gut microbial communities from Petit-Saut dam, French Guiana - Lab288 P1 (version 2) (version 2) | ecosystem: Host-associated > Arthropoda: Insects >...
TAAAATTTTAAAATCTGTCAAAAAAAAAAAAAAAAAAAAAAAAAAACGTTTTGATTTGGTGTGGGGAGAGAATAGGGATGGGGGGGGGGAGAGGGGGGGGGGGGGGGGGGGGGGGGGGGGGGGGGGGGAATTGACCATGGGTATTAGGAACTTCACGTAGTAAAGTTGGAAAGAGGGGGAAGATCGGTTTGAACCAGTCATTATTGTACGTACACTCCTTTCTCCCCAATTTAGCCCCACTTTTTTTCCGCTCTTCAACTCAGTAGCCCCGCCCCCCAAAAAAATCTTAGACAGAAAAATATGGGGGGGGGGCATTTGCTCCCTTATCACCTACCCCCAAGTTAAGCTCATGGATATAAAAATTAAAATGCGCAACGGATAACTCTTTTCTTGCAAATGTTACGCACGCGTAAGTTTTGCTGCTTCCTTTCCTTCGTCTGTGCTTTCTCAGACACGAACAGTCGCTCAGCGCACCGTAGACCGCAGACCGAAGACAAGATATTCCGACTCGGGCGATGCGCTTGATCCGTCTGATGCGGTCCGGCATGTGCTTACTCTACCACAATGAATGGCACCTACAGCTAATCCTTCGGAACCTCATTCGTACTTCCTCAACTGCGAGTGCTTTTAATGTGAGATTTGACATCCTCACGGCGGTGACTATACAAATTTGGGTCTTTTGGGATGTGACACCACGTAGTTTGGTGCATGGGTAGACACTTTTCGGAGGAACCTGCTCTGTCCGTCCTACTCCAAACTGAAGGCAGCAAGTTTCTCTGAAACCCTGGTACCCGTCTACCAAACTGAAACGGCATCACATCCGACGGTACGGTATTTTCGTTCGCTCACTGTTTATCTAATGCGTTGCGGCCTGTATCGCTGGGGTCTTGGAGAAAATATTTCAGTGTCAGAATAAAAGTGTATTGTTTGACGAACGATACAGGTTCCTCTTCCAACCGCGTAACCCGTAGTTATTACGATATGGGATACCTCATGAAAAAATTGCATGCCTGTATCTTACAAACATTACGTATCAATAAAAATGCAGATTACCCGAAGCTAAAGCAGCACCGATTCGACTTTCAAACTCATTGTCACCACATATATTTAAAAAATCAGTCTGCTATTGACGCAGTTTTTATAATGTTATTGCACAATTCTCTTTAAGTTATTTATCGTGGAACCTTCTCTATTCCTTAAAAGTATTTTCCATTCTTTATTTGGCAGATGATCTTTTGTTTTCGGAGTTTAGGCCCAAGTCTAGGCATGAGACTCAGGCATTAATAAACCACGTACAGGCTACTAAATTCCATGAGAGATCTTTGCAGACAAAAGACATAATCCTTCTCTATGATGACAGTCTTGTTTTTGTAGATCTTCTTTAAGAATCTGATGATTCTGAAAGTATATAGGGGTGGCGTCTCTCGGAAAAGGAACACGAATTGCGTATAAATGATTGTTCCGCCCTACACACCGGTCCAACTAGAACGTGTTCAGAATTTCGACGGTTGCCTGATTGTGCTCAACGAATGGAGTTAAGTTGCAGGAAACACAAGAGGGAGCAAACAAACGACTCGATATACCGTACGTTTCCCATAGCTGGAAACTTGTAATTGTGATATATTTTATTGAGAACACCAGCACTTCTCAGCCTCTCCACATGGCGGCAGAATCTCACGGAACAACATGTAAACTGTGAGTATGCAAATGTATACATTTCCGCATTCAGTTCCCTGTGATTTTTTATGTACGTACATATAGGTTAATTAGGTTAATGCAACACCACTCTACGTAAAAAAAGCCATGTTTCGGGGAATTGAGGTTAGAGGTTTTGCAAAAAAAAAAAGTAACCTGTCTGTGGTATACATTTTCAGATTCTTCAAAGTTAGTTGTCCATTGATATTAAAAGATATGTCATCGGTTGTCACTGCACGAAAAAAGCTACCTCAAAGTAGACGTAAAAGGTAAAGCAATCCCACTACAGGCCTGGACAGACCCTGAGGTATCCATGAGGATGAGGCTCCAAGATTTCAAGACAGTCGGTCCATGAAGTTGGTAAGATTGTCAGCCCTAGGCACCGGCCGCCTTTAACCCCAGGAAATATTTCTGATACTCATTTCTGTTGTGGACCGGGTAGCTCAGTCGGTATAGCGACTGACTACGGGGCTGGACACTCCGGGATTGAATCGCGGTGGGGACGAGATTTTCCACCCGTCCAGACCGGCCCTGGAGCCCACCCAGCCTTCTGCAAAATGTGTGCCGGGGGTAAAGTGCAGCCGGGGCGTGCTGCTGACCACTCACCCACTTCTAGTGCCGCGGTCATGGAAGAGTAGAGCTATACCTCTACCCACCCTCTGGGCCACACAGGGCCTGTAACGGGCCTGAGTCAACCCCAGAGCCACATTTCGGCCGGAAGGATTATGTCAATAAAAAATCGATGTGGACATAGTAAGTTCAAAATCCCGATTTCAGGAAAAGGTGGCAAAGGTTAGTTTTGCATCATAATAGAGACTTTTTACATATAGAAAAGTAAAGCAATCCCATTATAGGCCTGGAGTGGCCCAGAGGGTTCCAGGAAGTTAAATATATATAATATTCTTGTTATGTGCTTTACCCTTCACAGCGTTTGCTTCTCAGTTTACTAACTATATCACAGTGACTTTTAACTGTCATAATTTTCCTAATACAAGATGACACTTTCAAGAAACATGCAGAATAATTGCTAAAGAGTTGTTCTATTTGTGGACCCTACTCCAGGAATCGGAAAATTTTCCAAAACTCCAGTAGCCACCTCCAAACTCTTGGCACCAGTGTGGCGACACGATGCTGTTATTGACTGAGGACGCAAAATTTTGGAGTGACACGCGAGTCTCACTTTTATGTGGCGCTTACCGTTCTGTACTTGAGAATTCTGACATATTTCTCTGTGTAAGGGGAAAAATCTGCAGGATTGGGCGCCATTGTACAAAATGTAGTCGCCCTGCGTTTGTACACTCTTATCCTAGCATTGTGAAGAAATCAAAAAAGGGAGGTGTCGACAAGTTTGTTCTTAGGAACAGGGTCTCTATCATTATTAGAAGATATACAGACCTTTTGAAGTTTTACTGCTTCTTTCATATTCTTTTGGGTCTATTGTGTTTCATTGTATATATGGTTGTATGTTTTGTATGCTTCTATTTAATTTTATACATTATGTATTCTTTTTGTTATGTTTATGTATTCTTATTGTTATGTATGTTCCGTTCAGGTATTGTGTTTCATTGCGTTATTCTGTGTATTGTTTGTGTGTAAATGTGTACTGTACTGCTGCCACCGGGTGTCAACCCAATTGCAGTTTTTATATTAAAAAAACGAAGTTTTAATAGCCTTTTTAATAGCATGAACTAAAATAATCTATAAACTATGATGAGTAAGAAATATTTCAACATAAATACACAAATATAGTTTGAAGAAGTGAGTTTGTGGAACAGATATTTAAGAACATAGTTGCAACGTCAGAGTAAACACTCTATCCACTATAAAGCCAAACTATTAACAATACTCAGGATTGTGGTTACACTGTGTGGGCAAAAAGAGTTTCTTTAATATTATAGCTGGTGGTATATGTAGTAACCACTGTGCTTTAAAACGTTAATCATATTCACGCTTCTCTATTTTCAGTATTGCCATAGTACCGTATTTAATTTGTCTTGGTGTGACATGTCACATGTAGAGCATCCGTTGTGGCTTTTATTTCAAGAGATCTTTGTCAGCATATTTCCAAGACTATGGCTAAGATTTATTTCACTGTTCTTTTCAAAAGCGCAATTAACTCCAAGTGGCAGTGCATTCGAAGCGAAATATCTCTTGCAAAGCATGGGAATGGTAAACTGAAGTCAGGTTACTCGCCCATAAACATTCTAATCTTTGACCTTCACACGGAGTTCTGTTTCTTGCAAGTCCTGTGTGTATGTCTGTACGGAACATCAGGTCTGATGACTGCACATGTAGTTTTCATGGAAATTGAAGAGACAAAGCACGTATCTAATCACAGTTATTCGGATTGCTGTAGGATTACGGTTGCATCCTCTTTGTACCCTCTTTCACGTCTACTAGCTGGACAACTGAGGAATCGTTCTGAGATTCCCGGGGAGAGGCAACAAAATCCTTTTCAGGCGCTTTGGCATAATTGCGAAAAACGTCCGCCTGTCCGTCCGAACGCAAGGAACAACTTGATTCCCACTGGACGGACTTTCATGAAATTTGGTACTTGAGTACTTCTCGAAAATCTGAGGAGAAAATTTAAGTCACAGTAATATCTGACAAGAATAGCGGGTACTTTACATGAAGACCGATATATGTGCATTTATGATAAATATCTCTCTGAATTCTTCTTAGAACAAGAAATGTTTCTGAAAACAGTTGTGGAGAAACTAGAAAAAAAAACATTTTATGCTCATTAAATTCATTCTGGAAATCGTGTCGTTTATGTGATAATGTGGAAAATTATGGCAGAGCCAGACAGGCCACAGATAATAAGGCGCAAGCGTAATGCATGCTGGATGACTTTAGACTACAGACACAGGGCTTGATTTTCCACGGCAACAATTGTTGCACGAACGCCCCTCAATATTACGGTTATACGTATATTGCCTGTCTTTTTCACTTTTCAGGCAGTTCATCCAGACCGGCTCTGAGACGCACCCAGCCTCTTCTTGCTAGTGTGTAAAAAAGAAACAGTCCCTAGCGCCCAAGCGTCTGAGGTGTGAATTGACCAGCGTCACCATCTAGTGCCGAGGTTAAGAAAGTGTCGGTCTGTTGCCCGTCCTCTCTCCTGCATGCCTGCATACAGCAGTGCTTAACTCAGCACAACGACAACTTATTACCTCTCCTTTCAAACAGTGTTTCAGAAATCGGATTGGTCATTAATATGCTCAATACAGAGCAGCGCAAAGGTCAAAATTAGGTCATCACCACATCCGTTGCACCATGGGTACGCTTCTGACCTCTTCCGTTAACAAGCAGTAACAGTTCCTGTCTTATTTCTGACCAACTTTCGTGGCAGCTTCAGCGGGTCGTTCTACATAAAACTCCCCTCATCCATGTTTGACCGATAAGACGCGTCGCGTCGTAATCCGCGTGTGGTGGAGGTTGAACAGTCGATGACGGTAGCTAGACAAACGATCGCAGTCATAACCTTTAGAAAGTGTAATAAACACTGACTGGAGAAACGGGCAGGCACTTATCGGTCAAGTTCGAGAGAAAAAAAAACGCGCTATATTTACAGAGCAGCTTGGGGTTAAGACACTGTGACATTATTTCCAAATATTCCGGCCAGTTCGCTTTAATTATTGAGCTGACTTCTTTTTATCGCTGTTCTTTTCTAAAACAAGGGACTTGCAATGCTTAACGTAACAGGCGATTGCATATTGCTTGTGACCGCTCCGAGGGAAAGCATTTATATTATATGAGTCACTTTTGTTTGGTGTTTTGTTAACATCAAGTCGTACATATTTGTTTACAACGTTAAAATAGCTGCGTGACGAAATTAGTGCCATTACTCCATTAATAAGATAGTCGTTTCAGTTAAAATTATTCCGATATGATCTCCAAAATTCGCACCCCCTCTTTGATTGTAACTGCTAACCTATAGACAAATTTGTAATGGAATTTATAGGAAAATATGTAATCTAGTTTCATCCACAACTTAAACAAGCTGTAGCCGCCAAACGAAAATTGCACGAAACTTTATACGGCAGCTGAAAACTGGTTATGTTTGTGCAGCAACCAAGTCAGAGATGGACGAATTTAGAAGAAGGATATGAAAATTAGAAGAAGGAATTTTAGAAGTCCTTAAAGGCAGTCATACTCGGATTGTTTATGGTAAGGAGCTGGAAAGTAGTCCTTAGCAGCAGTCATGTTCACATTTTTTATGATGAGATAGAAAGTAACCTACAGTTTGTCGTCTTCAGTTGTATGCTGTTCATGCAAGATAAACAAAATTGAAAAAGGATTGTAACCGAATAAGACAACTGTAATTACTTTATTGAAATGTCAGGCAGACGTGTAGCATGTTACTGTTGTTCAGGAGGAGAAACTAGTTCCCTCCTATGCCTAACACTGGCAATCATACAGGTAGCCTACTGTGTACAACGTAATACCGCTTCTGGTTGAGTCACACCGTCATCAGCGCTTAGCTGAATGGCAACTTTGGCTGTTATTGATTCCTAACCCTGCTCCACCATGGAATGTTAAATGTTTTTTTTTTGCGTCATAAATACTTTACCTTGTTTTTGAAATGTGTTTCTGTAGTTTGGACGTTAATTAACAGCGATTCCCAAGGGTTGCAGGATGTGAATATTGCATAGTGGGGCGCTAAGTCCGCAGCGTGAAATAATCTAACCTATTACAGCGGACCCCCACCTAGGGATTGCAAGACCTTGATGATGGTGGTGGGGCTTGTGTGGTCTAATGAGTCACGGCACTATGCTGGCGGTAGCGTAGCTACTGGTAGGGCCTCCCATGCCAGATTGGTCCGTGACGAAGACCCCGACTAAGAAGCAATCCAATCGGTTCTCCAGGATTGCTGGGGGTTGGACATAACGCTGACAACCTGCACCGGAAAAATATTGTTACGAAATCCAAGGAAGCAATGGCCGGACTGTCAGAAATACGACAACATATGAAACGATTTAAGGACCTCAGAATTGGTTCGTGGAATGTTTTAAGATGGTGTGATGGAAGATGCCAGGAAGTTGGGGGAGAGAAATTGGAGGAATGCTGCAAGGAATAGGGACAGCTGGCAGAAGCTTCTGAAGAAGGCCTTGGCTCAAAAGGGGCTGTTGTGCTAATGATGATGATAATGATGATGATGATGATGATTAAAGCGGACAAAAGACGTAGGCTGTTAGAAACCAACAAGACAGGCAGTGTAGTACGACGTAACAATGTGGCTCGTTCGCGTAAATTTAAACCTCCTCGGCTGTCCTAACAGCCTCATACCATTTCACTCGAAGAGAGCGATTTTATGGCGATTTTCTTTTGCCGGCAACAAAACATACTTAGGTCTTCGCGTAAAGTGCCTGACTTTAACCAAATGTGGAGTTTATCAGCTGATTTTTTTTTTGGAAGTTCCCAGTGCCAAATTTTACATGAATCCGTTCAGTAAGAGCGGCGCTTATACAGGCGAACGTATAGACGGACTGACAGGACATGACGAAGTTAATGGGGTCTTGTCGTGGCTAAGTGAACGTGCCTAGAAACGACGGGTTTTTCCGTGGCGGTGATGTGGCCGGGATATGAATCTAACCAAACGTCTCCATTTAATACAGAGGTTAAAAATGCGTGGAGCTACACTTCCGCTCCTAATACACCTTCATGGCATGGTGCTTGATGAAGGCGACGGACGACTCAGTTTTCCTTACCATATCGGTGTCCAAAATCAGTGCCTACTTTAGGTTTCTGTGACCGTGCATCGTGAGCAAATTGTGGAGTAAGAGAGAAAACCAACAAGATGCAACAGTTAGATGTTTACTTTTAACAATTTCTCAACATGTTTCGGGCATCATTATGCCCATCTTCAGGAAAACAAGACGTGTGTTACTGCATGTGGTGTGCTGCGCTGGTTCTGCTGGATGTGGTTGGTAGCGGTTGTGGGGCGATGCGTTGTAGGGTGTGAGCACTGTGAAGGTTACTGTCGAACAGTAACCTTCACAGTGCTCACACCCTACAACGCAGCGCCCCACAACCGCTACCAACCACATCCAGCAGAACCAGCGCAGCACAACACGTGCAGTAACATACGTCTTGTTCTCCTGAAGATGGGCATAATGATGCCCGAAACATGTTGAGAAATTGTTAAAAATAAACATCTAACTGTTGCTTCTTGTTGGTTTTCTCTCTCACTCCACAGTGCCTACTTCTTGCGTGCAGAAGAATTATTGACATATATATTTTTTTAAAAAGCAACAAATGCACTTGGATGTATGAATGTAATTTTATTACACAGTAATCGCTTAAATGTTTCGGCCACTCACGTGACCATCCTCAGGGTGGGGACAATAAGAATACAAATACAATTATAATGGGTCGAAAACACCCCACAGTTAAAAACATACAATTTTTTGTTAAATATTGCGGTTTAAAAGTAAAATGTCGTTCAGTATACAATATTAGAATCTAAGAAGGTGCTGAATGAAGTACAGTTCTGTGGAATGATGTACACAGAAGATGCATGTGGTGAATTATGATCCTGTAATATATATGTGTGTGTCCGCGTGTGCGTGCGCGCGCGTGTGTGTGTGTGTGTTCGTAAATATGAAACTACATTTTTTTTAACTATGGAGAATTTTAGACGCTTTATAATTTAATTTGCATTCTTGTTCTCACCACCCTCAAGATGGCCACGAGTGGCCGAAACATGTCGGTAGTTACTAATACAATAAACTTACACTTACGTATCCAAGTGCATTGGTTGGTCTCGCTAAAAGTGTTCATACACCTGATTAATGCACGGAACATGCAACATGCTGCACGAATTATTGACACTTAAGATCAACTAATTAAAATTTCCGACACCAAAAGTTGTACGTCTTTCAGTTGGAGCGTTGTTTTTGTCTCACAGATCGCATCTTACGCAGTAGCGGGTCGGAGAGACGAGACTGCGCTACTGGCTCTTGGGCCACGGCTACTGGCGTCCCTGGTAGGGAGGGGACCAGCTCCGCTGTCGCGGTCAAGAGCAGCAGAAAAGAGTTGCGCCACGACAGCATCCCGCACGATGCTGCCCCCAGCATTCCTACCCTGACAGAAGGTCCAACCGCGAGCTTGTAGCAGAGGGCAACTGAGGGAAATACAAGCTTGGTGTCATGTTATGGAACAGCTTCCTCTCCAACCAAGGTTCGATTTGTAATTTGCGATATATCTCACAAACGAATATCGTAGTTTGGTTGGGAAGTCTCAAGGGAAGAAGGTCACGGTGCCTTGAGGTTTGACGTCGTATTGTTTGGTATACATGTACCAACGTTGCGGAGAAGCGTTCTGCCTTAATTTTCAGCCCAGACTATCCACGCGAGAGGTTCTCGTGTATCATAGGTATCTACTACCAGGCTGTAACGGCATTACATGCCACAGGCTTGCATTCTTCGTGGTTACGTCATCACATCCTTCCTGAAGCAAACAAAAGGGCATGATTTTTACGTACAGAGTGCCATATTTCATACCTTGCGTAAGGAGGCTTTCCCAGCTGCAAGTTATTTGGGTTTCGTTTATTCTGGCTAGAATTTGTAAGGTGAAAAAAGTGGCCGTGGACTATTTTAAGATTCTGTATCAACAACAGAGGAGTTTCATAATCTGAAATCTCCGCCTAATAGTCCAGTTTGAGTGTGCAAGTTTACATCAGTCGGACGCACACCACGCATGTGGCAAATCACGTGTTTCAGTCGAAAAACTTCAGGGAAAATGACGACTTGGCAGACATAGTGTAAGTGGGAGGAAAGTATCAGAAATTAATTTCGTGGTCAGTTAAGAAACTGTTAGGCTAAGCACGCACGAGCGGTTTTAATCGCTGCGACAATAGTAGCTGCGGTTTAAGACGCTTGCGGCTCTTAACGTGTGGCCGTGCACTAGAGTGGCAGGATACGGCACTGGCGTGTGCTTTGATACTTCGGTCTCGAAAAACTGAAAAAAGAAAACAGTGTTGGTCACTTCAATAACGGGTCAAAGATTACTGAAAAGAAAATTTTAATCTCTAAATGGACACCTGAGGACATAACAATTAAATATCTTAGGTGCATTCGCTGAGTCGCGAAAAAGCTGTTATTAGCTTCGTCATATCTGCCTGTCAATTTGCCCGTCCGCGCGAAGGCGATGGCCCAGGATGTTGGTAAGGTTGTCAGCCTTACGCACCGGACCCTTTTACCCCCAGGAAATACTCCTGGTACTCATTTCTGTTAGAGGATGAGTCGACCCCAGGACCATGGTGCGATCGGAAAGATTATGTCAATGAAAAATTCCAATGACACCATCTGGAATCGAACCAGCGACCTTCCGATTTGTAGCACAGCACATTAACGTATTGGGTTAAAATCGGACATAAATATCAGCACTTTACTGCTATCTTGTATTGTTATCACAAGAAGCACCGTTAGGTTAAAACATAGCCAGCATATTTGCCTAAGACCGCACCATGGCAAGCAAAGGGCATTTATTGCGTAGTGTGAGAATGGACCGATAGTCGCCCGTGCGCGCGCTCCCACACATTTCTTTGTATTTCATTTGTACAAGCAGTCGTCCAGCTACAGCCGTGTCGCCCTTCAAATGGAACAAGCTGCGACTTTTCCACTGCCGCGATTAAACAGACGCCCTTGCACGCACTGCCAAACACAACCGTACGTTTCATCTGGGCAGCACGATAGTCGCAGCGATTAAAACCGCCCGTGTGCGGTAAGCGTCAGGGTTTCAATAAATATCCTGCACAATAAACTCAGTTGACCTACTCGCAGCATTTGCCATTAAGCACTGAAAATCACGAAAAACCTCTGTCAGGATAAGCGTTAACGTTAACGTTACCCCTTAATTTTCGCGAATCCTTGCTGTACGAAGCCGTGGTTATGCAACGTACTGCATGAAGCGGGCGGCGTGTAGCATGAACATGACGCGTCCTTGCATTCCGAACGAAGACGACGGCCCGTAGTTGAGTCAAGTGCCAAGCAGGCCATAATGGCGTGGCGGTACTGCAGATGAAAATTCAACTACACGAAAATACGACCACCGACACCCTCTTTTTGAAACCAGGCTCCATCCAAATAGTTTCCATATCATCAGTCTGTCTTAAACAAGATGATAATGAAAACACAGCAAGATGAGAATCCCAGATATTGCCAGGAGAATCGAAACAATGGTCATGCAATTGTGACTTCACTTGGCCCCTCTGTACTGTCGAAGGATCAGACCCATACCACAGTGCACTACATGTCCATGGAGAAGAGTCCTATTTGGATGAATCAAGTAAGAAACTCCTCAATTTTCAAGGACTCTGGGAAGTGCAAGTTCATAGAAAAGAAACGCCGCTGGTCCTTATTTCGAGCCACATGGATCCAGCCCATATACGTATTTACACCACTTGTCTTAAGAACAATTTTCATATCATCCTCCAAGCGACGGCTGTGTCTCCGATGTGTAATTTCTTCCCTTCACGTTATGTTTGTCTCCCCTCTTATGAATCTGTTTGCTACATGCTTAATGATTTTACGAATGCTGGAACACAATAAACATGGCTTCCTCTTCATCCAGTCTGTGTGGTAATTCTATTGCAGATGTCGACCGATCGGTTTGAACCACGAATACATCGAACAAGCGGTTAGTGCTCCGACTTCGAGGCTGGGCATTGGGTTGAAAAACTTCGACGTAAAAATTAATGTGTTGCGAAGTGGCACAGACGTTTCGGTCGGATACATTTTCGTTACCATTCAAAAGTATTTTGAAGAAGGAAGTTGTGAAGGCACGGATTGAATGTTACTGGCGTAGGGCAGAGCACAGTACCAAGCGCACAGCAGTGGTATATTCCGTAGAAGAAGACGCTCGACTGAGAACAACAGACATGTTATTTTTTTCGATAAAGACAGTCTGCAACGAAGTTATTCACATAATATATGACTATTGCCTTCCGGCAAATCTACGGCAGGCGCGATCAGCCTGTATATCGTGGGCAACGTGTTGCCATCTACGCAGTGGTATGTTGCCAGCGGATACATTTTAAATGAGAAGACGTTTGTCAACACTTCCGCTTTCAAAACCGATATAGAAAGCCGACGCAATTGTGAAAACTTATGAGTTGTTTATTTATGGAGACAAACATCCCATTACTAATTAATTTTGTACAAATGTGCTAAAGAAAGCTACACCCTAAGCCTACGTTGTGAATTGTACTTTTTTATTAATTTTTCCTACAATTATCAACACATTTTTATTGTATGTGAAGCATAGAAAAATGCACAGGTAAAAGTATATAATTATACGTACACGTATTTATTCTTCATTCTCTGCACTGCATTTAATTCTGCTCGCATGCAGACTCAATTTTGCCGAAACTGTACACACCAGTAGCGTACCAAGGGGGATGTTTAGGGTGTTCAACCCCCCCCCCCCGAAATTCCGAAGGCCATCCAAAATCATGCCAAACTCAACCCGATTGTGAAAACTGTTAAAATTGCTGAATTTAGGACGCCAACACCCCAAAGTGTTCGGCAAAAAGGCAGTAAAATTCTAAAACTACCGCCGGTTCGCAATTGTTTTACATCAGCAATGACAAATAAATTGGTTGTCATCATAAACAGTCTTAAAGTACCAAATATTAAGAAAATTTTACTATATGAAATGAAATTTCTTGTACCAAATCACAGCTGCCTCCAGAACCCCTGACTAGGGGGCTACCGCCCCCGGATCCCCATTCTCTCTGTCCTCTGTCCTCCATTGAATTTGTTGACCCCCCCCCCCGAAAAAAAATTCCTGGGTACGCCACTGGTACTGCACACACCACACAAAGGTTGATGAGGCCCGATCTGCAGTGCAGTTCTGGAAAAATGAGACTTGGTAGAATTTAAGGAATGCGGGTAGCATGGGGTGTGTATTCGCCTGGCGAGGGTCTATGGATCAGCGACTGCTATCTGTGCAAAAAATTTATCACTTACATTACAGTGATTGTGCCATATCCCACGGTTCTAGCGGCCGACGTATTTGCGACTGGTATTTTTCCCCGAAATCTAGTGCCATAAAACGGTTACCAGCCTTACCCTGCACGGCCCTTTCACTTTTTCCTTTCAACATTTTACGAGAACTGACTTAAATGTCACGCCCGGAAACAAAGTAAATGGTATGGAATGTATGCGTCATGTGTGTATATTTGGCCGACTACACACGTTTACACAGCTTATCAGTGTCATTGACACGGGCAGTTGGGACGCAGAAACTCAGTCAATTGTGTCATTGTCTTGCGCCGAGATTATCGGCGCGTAGGCCCACTGTTCACAAGTATCTGCAAAGGGCAATCACAGCGTCCTGCTGTCATGCAAAAACTGACTTGTGACTGCAGACCCAAGTAATCAGAGTTGGGAAAAGGTACTTGACGACGAAAAGACAATTCGCAGAGTAAAATGTGGCCATGAGCCATAAGGGGGGGCGCAACACCAAGACAACAGTAACGTGACCCTTGACACTGACTCTGCAGGGTCGTTGAGCGTCATCCAAAACTGGCTGGTGTCAAGGTTGAATTTCATATTGTGGGATATTCGCATTTATTATAGTGCACTGTACGTGTGTAATGCAAATGAAAGCACGACTGACTGCGCACCGCCGTACGTCCTCACGCCAGTTAAGCTTTATCCTACGAGACAGCAAAAGGTAACTGGCGCAACATCGTCCGATGACGCAGCATCTTGCAAAAGAAGCGATACGGCACACACGATATATTTCTAGATCACGTCATCTCCCAGCACAGGAAACACGTCTCAGATCCTGCAACGAGGGTAGGCAACCAGTCGCCTCTCGTCGTAAAAAAAGGCTTCAAAACAGGTATCAAAGCGAATTTCTCATACATATTTGTTAAAACAAAGTGAGTTTCATTAATCGTTGTCCCTAGCATCGCAGCTGTCACGGAATGTGTTGGCGGATGCAGCTGTTCTATGCGCCGTCTCTGCAAAGCGATAAAACAAAGACCCTGTAGTAAATACATGTATACAGTATACCCAAAACTAACATTTCCAACAATACTTACACTAAACGAAAGAACACGACCAGTGATAACTGAGGATGTCACGGTAGTAACACTGAAGAACGATGAGTCTTCTGGAGTGCGACGCCGTGTAGTTTGGTGCAAATGTACCGTAGGCAAATTTACATACGAATATGTGGCCTTAAAGCCCAAAACACGGTATTTCTCAAGAAAGTAACAATTAATGAAAGGTAAGTTGCGTCCGTAAACAAAAGAACCTCGTCTTAAGACAGGCTGCAGATTGCTTCGGCCAAAGACTTCACATTTCCGCCGCTGAACTCTGCGTTATTTTGTTCTGTATTCGTGTTTTAGGATCTACTTCAACAACTGAGTAGGGCGTGAAAGGAAACAATCGTTGTCTAATTACGTTACTTTCTCGGTTTTTTTTTAATACTGAGAAATACCGCAGGAAACCTCAGCCAAGACATCCTGCGTCACTGCCGGTGTTCGTAGCATGCGCCTCCAAATTACGACACAGAATAGTTATCGAGCGGGCGAACGTGCTCGGTTATTGCGGCTGTCATTTGTCATTTTTCACACACGATGCTTTCTAATGAACTGCACCGGCTTTATCATCACGTTTGTATATCTTGTGGCGATAACATTTATACGTTTAAGTAGCAGAAAAGCCTTCCGCGTACTAACGAGGTTTCTAAAAAAAAAAAAAAAATTGTGTTCCTGGATCGGGACCTGTGAGACTTTGAGCTCAATGTAAAACGGCGAATACAGTGAAAGAAGGACACGTCTATTCCAAGTTCCCTTATACATTACGCCATAATATTTATTCATGAATCATTTTAAGGGTTAGTTTTATTTCCCTCTCTCCAGTAGTTAGTTAAAAGTTTCTTTCTACTCTTTTTTTTTTCGGTTTTCTTTTCGAGATCAAAGGCAATTCTAAATATAAAACTGAACAGCACGTGCTATTTCGTTTCCCTATACCCGCTCTCTGCCTGTTCCTTCCTCTCGACAGGCAACTTCTACCAATAAATGTTCGCGACATGTCGTTATGTGTCCAGAACTTTCTCATAGACTTTGTAGTTTATTTTTAAATTCGAAGAAAGGAAATAATTAATTTTCTTCATCAAAATAAAATTAAAATTAGTTCAACTTACAGCATCTGTCACTTCCAACTTTTACCAACAACTAATTGATAAAAAAATATTTATATTCCTAAATATGTATTCATCCATTAAGCAGTCGCGTATTCTGGACATTACATGCTTCGTTTGTGTCTTGTATATTCCGTAACTGACTTAATTAATTAAAACAGTCCCAATTTAGAACTGCGAGCTCTGTGCGACTTACATTAACTCCGCCATATCCAAAAGCAATATTTAGCTCGTAGTATCTTCTATGCACTTCAAAAAATTAAATCTGCTTTTGTGAGTACTCACAGAATCAACCTAATCTAGCCCTTACGTCATGAAAAATAGTCTACATTAAAAAGTACTTCACAGCAAAACTCGCAAAGCATACGGCTGTGTAGGTTTCTACTCCAACATAACTAGTAATATTATTTTTGTAAACTATATAGAACTATAATTTTGCCGGTTTTTTGTATGGGTGTGAAACTTGGTCGCTGACATTGAGGGAGGAAAGGAAGCTGAGGGTGTTTGAGAATATGGTGTTGAGGAGAATATTTGGACCTAGGAGGGACGAGGTAACGGGGGAATGGA
>Ga0131853_10012728_pt1 | contig 15416 bp, 14 predicted proteins | sample TergutLab28metaG_FD_92764 | JGI IMG/M metagenome (GOLD analysis project Ga0131853, IMG submission 92764) | Labiotermes labralis P1 segment gut microbial communities from Petit-Saut dam, French Guiana - Lab288 P1 (version 2) (version 2) | ecosystem: Host-associated > Arthropoda: Insects >...
CTCTGGCCATTATCTCCGTAATCGTTCAACTTTGGATATAGGTGTTTTGGGTTATATCGGTATACTTTAACATAAGGAACACTCTCCCGAAGTCTGGCACATTCCTCCTGGGACACCCTGTATTGTATATTGCAATACCATAAAATACGAGATCCGTTTAAAATTATAAACATCTTAAGAATCCAGTTTCACGTACCTCGTGTTGAAGCTAGAATGAATACGACTGTTCATTCACAGCTTGAACACTAGTTTGTTCCCCGAAGATGGCCAATAGCTAAGGCCGAAACGTTTAGGAGGAATAATTCGCAAATTAAAACATTTTGCAACTTCTTGGTATTAACTATTGAGTGTCTTATACAGTTACACGAAAAATGTACAGTATTAATTGGCAACATCATATTTATCTTAGTAATTAAGGAACTTAATACACAAATTCTTGTTTTATAATAAGTTTATTATATGCCTCTACATGTTTCGAGCACTATGTGCTCATCATTAGAAGGTCAAAATTTTATTATACAGCATCTGGTATCGTCACACCTGTCGGTGACCGTCCGGTGCACCGGATGAGAGAGGATTCTCTCAACCTGTGCACGGTACGACCACCTACAGATATGATGATACCAGATGCTGTGTAATACATTTTTGACCTCCTGATGATGAGCAATACAATGCTCGAAACATGTAGAGGCATAGAATAAACTTATTATAAAACAAGATTTTGTGCATTAAGTTGGTTAATTTCTAAGATTATACTGAGATGCACGGTCAACAAAACATAAAAATCATATTTATTTTATAGATGTAGTAGTGTAAATGTGATGTTTGAGCTTCTGGTGGTGTTCAGTATTGAGATTGAGATCTCTCATGATGTGACCTGGTTTTGTTTGACATTTTATTACCGAAGTTTCGGAGAAACACTCTTCCTCCTTGAAGAAAGATGCGGTAAGTTTGTAGGGTCTCATGTTTCCAAGTTGTTCATTCGTTGTCCCGCTCTTTTTAGATTTACTTGCCCGCATGTCTGTTGGTGCCCAGGAGCGTCCGCTTTGCAATTGCGTCCTTTTCAGCTCGTCGAAGCATGCAGATTGCCGTTACATTTATGTAGTGTTAAGGACTTGGCGCGCGTTGTGACGCTCGGACCATAGGCTGCATCCCCACCCCCTACATCGTTTGATAGCTGGACCCACATCCTAAAACAAAATAACACGCTCTCTGCCATTCGCAGCAGTGTGTAGGTAGAGTACATAGACGGGAGCCAGATAAAAACTGGAAGTCAGAATTACGAGAATCAATAAAGACTTTCAACTTTCAAGGCTTTTAGAGAATATTTACTCTTGAAACTGGCAATGCATGTGGGATTTGTGAAGGACGAAGTGGCATTAGAAAAGGCTTTTTCTCTCTGTCAGTCATCGTTCCATTAATGACGCATAGTCGTATATCACCACTCAGCCGTCAGGGGCTGGTAAAACTGAATTTGAGGCTGCAAGCTGTATCCATAATCATAATCCTTCATACTTTGATAATAAGGAAAAAGATTATAGAACAATTACATCAATGTCGACATATTAAAATTTGAATCCTCAGAAAAGGCATCCTTAAAACGCCTTTACAAACAGAATGGCACAAATTTCACTTGTCACCCTCTGTGTACATGTTGTCCCTAGCGTCAAATAAGTTCTGTACCACCATGTATTTATACAAATGTAAATGGTAAAGCAATCCCATTACAGACCTGAATATATACTGTAGATTCAAGGAGGGCGAGGCTGTCAGATTTCAAGATAGTCGGCACATGAATGTGGTAAAATTGTCAGCCTTATGCACCGGCCGCCTTTTTCCCCCAGGAAATATTCCTGGTACACATTTCTGTTAGAGACTGAGTCAACCCCAGGGCCACAGTATGGCCGGAATGATTATGTCAAAGTAAAATTCCAATGACACCATCGGGAATAGAATCCGCAACCTTCCGGCTTGTAGCACAGTGCCTCAACCAACTGCGCCATCGCGTTCCCCCGTGTATACAAATGTGCTTGTGTATAACCTGGCAAACAACGTGCCTATAACGTGTTTTGAAGGTGTATGGAATTTTGTGGTTCTCTCCAGCCTGTTCGTTTGTCCTTCTTAGGCATAAATCTCTACCAGAGCTCCGTATTTTTTAACACCCTCATCCTTTTTCGCCGTTGTCAATTCATATTTATTTCACCAACACATGCCCTTGTGATTCACACAATATCAATGTTAATACATTAATTGTTAAAAAGATAAGCCACTAAAATTATTTCATTTAACTTTTGATGCCGGAATTATTTTTTTAATTTTAGCACACCCTGTACATAAAATGTGAATAATACAGGAACCAAATACGTTAGAATTATGAAACAAACTGCATTTTGAAGAGAAAAAAAGGAGGGTATATATCATATTTAAAATATTCGGTACCTATATTTGTTGAATAAATATATAAAATACAAATTTAGAGGTTAGCGGTGCGGTACGTCAAATATAGTTGACGTTAGGCGTCTAAAGGTTAATAGTATACCAATTGATGCACATAAAGAATACTTTTTTACATTAAAACACTAAAATTGCTCCGACATGTTTCGATCCAAAGATCATCCTCAGGGAGATACACTTTCCTTGTTAAAGTCACTTTTAAAAACTAGTTACTGATTGCTTTCTTTATATAATCCTGGTTCTGTGGCAGCATGTCATGTTGTGTAAGGTTATGTTGCTAAGTGTGCCCGACTGAGGGTGTGCGTCCTGTGCTGTGCTGCGTGCTGCTGACTATCGCCAGTAATGTAAACTTCAAAACAACGACAAAGACGACAAAAGTTCCCCACTCATTCACTCAACATTTCCTCGACGCTGCTCAATCGAAACGGTTCCCGTTCGTGTTCTAGAGATGTCCGATTTGAATTCAAAACGGAGCACTGATTATCCTCAGGTTTATCAAGGTTTTCCTCAGACTTCCAGGCAAATACTACTACAGAACACGACATTAAATAAGAATCACTTACTTCGATATTCGCATAGTACATCCAACAAGATGCGACGTTTCTCAGTTTATTTATTTCTGTAAGACGCTATACATGTTTCAGACGGTTCTTCCATCCATCATCAGGAGCTCAAAACTGCGCATACAACGTCAGGCATTTGTCAGACCGTTACTGCTACCTGCTGCTAACCTAGACGGCTAGTAGCAGGTAGCGGTAACGGTCTGACAAATACCTGACGCTGTATGTGCAGTTTTGAGCTCCTGATGATGGACGGAAACCCCCTCTGAATCTTGTAGAGCGTATTACAGAAATAAATAAATTGAGAAATGTCACATCTTATTGGTTGTACTCTGAGAATGTATTGGCGATGCAGGGACCTATGAATGTCAAACACATGTAAATTCATTAGCTGACTGTAGCGATTCTTGTACCTATGTCAAAATACTGTGGGAATCTGCAAACATATGAACCGTTCCATTATTTAATAAGTTCTAGTCTGGTGACCCTGCTTAAGTTTGTTTATCCCTCCGTACACCGTCTAATGGGGGCACGCGGTGGCGCAGTTGGTTGAGGCACTGCGCTACAAGCCGGAAAGTCGAGGGTTCGATAACCGATGGCGCCATTGTAATTTTTCATTGACATAATCCTTCTGACAGCACTCTGGCCCTGGGGTTGACTCAGCCTCGAACAGAAATGAGAATCAGTAATATTTCCTGAGGGGTAAAGGCAGCCGGTGAGTAGGGCTGACAAACTTACCGCCTTCAAATGCCGATTCTATTGAAACCTGGGAGCCTCAACATCCTGGAAACCTCAGGGCTTGTCCAAGCCTGTAATGGGATTGCTTTACCTTAGCTTTGCTCTCTCTAATCCTCATATTATTATTATTATTATTATCATCATCATCATCACCACCACCACCATTATCACCATCATCATCATCATCGTCGTCTCCTTTATGCAGGGTATTTATACTTACATTCCTGAGACAAACTGTGTCCCTAGGGATTACAGTGTTGCAGCTGTTCTGTTGTTACTATTCACTGTGCTTATGTCGTTAGTTCCAGTGTTGAATCGACTGTACGTTTACGTAAGTACGTTCCGATGTGTGTGTGCAGTGCCCAATATGGCTGTTTTCTGTAGTTCTAGACTTCATGTTTTCCTGGTATGTTGTTCACGTATTTTCTTTTATTATTATTATTATTATTATTATTATTATTATTACCAACATCGGACGAATATTTAAAAATTCCGAATATGTCTTGGCTTAAGGATTTTTCTGCCTTTAGTATGGTAGCAGTAGGCTGTTACAAAACGTTGGGACGTTTCTACAAAACTACATGGTGTCATAGAGATTATCTAAATATTTATTATCACCTCAAATGTATTATGTGCATTGGCGTATTTATTTTCGTTCCTTTTTTCATATGTTTGTACCTAATATTATTTATATAGATGTAAATATTACAAATGGATATCTCTTTACCACAGCAAAACAGCGTATGGATGGAGAATTGATTCTATGTGTGTGTGTGTGTGTGTGTGTGTGTCTGTGTGTGGGACGTGTTTGTGTATGTGCAGCGGGAGGTGAGGAGGGGAAACGTGGGGGGAACGGGGTCCCATTGTTGAATTTTCTGTCATCTCTCCATTTAAAGGATGTCTGTTGGCTTCAGTAATGCATGCTGCTATTATTCCTGGCAGCTTTTGTGTGATGCTTGCAGTATCGTCTACCGTTTGCTTCTATAGCTGCAGTGCCGGCACAGAACGCAGGAACAGAATTCTTATTTTGCTACGTAAAGTTTTTCCAACTACAAAATGTAGGTGAGGATTGACCTTCACAGAACACTGGTCTACGACGCCGTGCAGTTTGGCACTATCTATATAATATTAACTGTTTTAAGATATTTTATATGGGACTGCCTTCTAAGACAAGTACTTACTTACTTACGTAATTACTTACTTACTCCATGGAGCAAAGTTCTTCTTGAAAAGGTAACCGGTTTTCAGCTAGTCAAGAAACTCCCCGCACTTTACGCAACTGGAAGGTTCATTTCCACATTCACAAGTGCCCGCCACCTCTTCCTATCCTGAGCCCGCTCGATCCAGTCCATACCCCCACAATCTCACTTCCTGAAGATCCATCTTAATATTATCCTCCCATCTACGCCTGGGTCTCCGAAGTGGTTCTTACCCTCAGGTTTCCCCACTAAAACCCTGTATACGCCTATCTTTTCCCCCATACGCGCTACATGCCCGGCCCATCTCATTATGCTCGATTTTGTAACCCGAACAATATTGGCTGAGGAGTACAGCTCATTAAGCTCCTCATTATCATTATTACTTCGTCCCCTTACGCCCAAATATTCTTGATACCCTATTCTCAAAAACTCTAAGTCTACGTTCTTCCCTCAAAATCAGCGACCAAGTTTCATACCCATACAGAAAACAGGCAATATTATTGGTCTGTATATCTAAAACGCGTTATTGAAGGAAAGATAAAACGGACGTGAAGGCAAGGAAGAAGACGTAAGCACCTTCTGGATGATCTTAAGGAAACGAGAGGGTACTGGGTAGTAGAATTAGGAAGCCTAGATCGTCCTCTGTGGAGAATTAGATTTGGAAGAGTAAAGACGGGTTTGTGGTGATGCCTTTTGTGTATGTGCTATATCAGGGAGGGTCTAATCAAAGTGGAATATTTTACTGTTTTGGCGCCAACCGTTCCTGGAATCCTCACACGTCTGTTTTTGTTATTCCTTCTCGACTATCCACCGGATGACATCTGAGCTCTATCCGGTTTTGCTGTCAGATGGCAGTGTGGATGCCGCGTGTCATTTGTGCTGCATTTAGACCCGTCACTTTATGCCTGATCAGAAAGCTCGCAAATGTTTGCACTGAACATTTATTACGTCAGCACATATACATTGAAATTTTTAGCAATCATCAAACTTTTTAAGTTGGAAAAAAAGAAAAGATTAATATTTGACGTTCAGGTGACCGTGCATCGTGATAAATTCTTATAATAAAATCAACCAGATGCACTAATCTCGCAAATTTATTTTTTGAATAAAACTCTATATGTTTCGGGCAGTTCCTCTGTCCATCATCAGGAGTTTTTCACTGTACACACAGCAATGGTATATGTCATATAGGTTTGCTGACTGCTTGCGAGCAGCATCAGGACGGTTCCATCCTGCCCCTGCTGATCGCAAGCTGTCAGCAAACCTGTATGACACACAGCACTGCTGTGTTTACAGTGAAAAACTCCTGATGATGGACAGAGGAACTATCCGAAACATGCGGAGTTTTATTCAAAAAATAAATTTGAGAGATTAGTGCATCCGGTTGGTTTTATTATAATAAAAACCTGCCAAGAATAACGCACACCACAAAAACAGCAAAATTTTAAATAATCATAAAAGTGAAATCGGAGAGTAAAAGGTAAACCGAGTCACTGGCCCAGTGTTCGGCGTAGCTCAGTAGATGCCCTCCTACGGTGTCACCTGAGAACGTGTGTTGATTCAGATCACCAACTGTGGAACACAACATTTGATTTGTTGAAATCCACAATCAGCTACATGTTTCGACCATGTTAAGCCATCCTCAGGCTGTGTAACACTACATAGAAAATATAACGCATAACTGCATACGTAATATTATTAAAAAAGAGAGGTCTTAATTTTCGTCACATCTACATGCAGGTTTGTTGACTGCTTGCGAGAAAGTAGTCAGCAAACCCGTATGACATATACCATTGCTTAGTGTACAGTGAAAAATTCGTGATAATGTACAGAGGAACTGTGCGATACATGTAGAGTTTTATTCCAAAAATAAATTTGAGAGATTAGTGCATCTGGTTGATTTTTTATAAGAAAGTTTAATACCGGGGTGCTGATAAGTCCTTAGCCCGACCAGGAAGGAAACTAGCTCGGATGCACGTTAGGGACGCGCACGTTATCAACAACATCGAGACGCGAGCTGTAATCAAGTTTCCCCCCCCCTGCAATGCAAGGCGCCGAAGGAAATTCACGCCGTTCTGACAGAAATATTAGCTTGTTTCCTTCCTGGTCGGGCTAAGGACTTATCAGCACCCCTTTAACGTCCTTGCTACAACAGAGCCCCTCCGGTAAATCTAGTGTTCTTTAGGCTAGTCAAGAAACTCGTGAGTGTTAGGAGACCAAATATTGAGATACTTGAAGTTGCCTGCGAATCTTTGATCTTTGAAGATGGCGCCGGAATCTTCATTCGAAACAACGTGGCCAACAACCATGCTACTGAGCGTGACAACTCTGGAGACCTAAATTATCAGCCCGACCATTCAATTGGCCTTCACCGGGAGCTGCATTGAGGCAAATTCCTCCAGTCCACATCTTGCTACTGCATATCCCTACGTTGAACTTCAATATAGCACTCCCAACTGCGTTAGGTCTTCAAGACCATTTCCTTGCTTTAGAGGTTTCGATCAAAATTTTGTAAGCATTTTTATTGTCTTGCAGGCGCGATTCGCCCATGTCTTTGCTTTTTATTTGGTTATCCTAACATTTTTTAATTTTTTTACCGTGCGTTTTAATGCAATTACGCAACGTAAACCAAATAATGCACAATTTTCAAATTAAAGTTTTAATTCAGTTCTTGGCATATTCTACATGTTTCGGACATCATGTGTTCATCATCAGGGAGACTATGTTGTACATGCAGTTTTTTATGGTGTGTTTTTCATGTATTTATATAAGCAGTCTAAGAGGTGCAAGGATTTTGATGATTTGTTCACCGTGCATCTCAGTATAATCTTAGTAATTAACCAACTTAATGCACAAAATCTTGTTTTATAATAAGTTTATTATATACCTCTACATGTTTCGAGCACTGTTGTGCTCATCATCAGGAGGTCAAAATTGTATTATACAGCATCTGGTATCATCATATCTGTAGGTGACCTTACCGTGCACAGGTTGTGCACCGGACGGCCACCTACAGGTGTGATGATACCAGATGCTGTATAATACAATTTTGACCTCCTGATGATAAGCACAACAGTGCTTGAAACATGTAGAGGTATATAATAAACTTATTATAAAACAAGATTTTTTTTGCATTAAGTTGGTTAATTGCTAAGAGGTACAAGGATGTGCTCGATAAAAATTTGCCTGTACAAATTGTCTTCCTGATGACGAACACAGGATGTTCGAAACATGTAGAAGACACAAATAACTGAATTAAAACATTAATTTGAAAAGTGCGCGTTTGTTGGTTTGCGTTACGTAATTGTCCTAACACCGTTTTTGAAGGATACAAATTGTAAAGTTTATCATGAAATTTTCCAAATTCTCTCTTCGAGTCTCTCTTAAGTCCAAATGGGGCACGCGGTGGAGAATTTGGTTGAAGCACTGGAGTCACTGGAATTTTTCATTGACATGATCCTTCCGGCTTCTAACCTAAATGAGTACCAAAATTATTTCCTGGGAATAAAAGCGGCCGGTGCCTAGGGCTGACAAAATTACCGTCTTCGTGTGCCGATTGTCTGGAAATCTGGGAGCTTCAACTTTCTGGAAACCTCAGAGCCTGTTCAGGCCTGTACAGGGATATCATTAGCTGTACCTTAAATCCAAATATTCTACGCACCGTACAACAGACGCAGGCAGTGACATCTCCTACGTTTGCAGGTGGACGTGGCACAATTGTGAGCAGGGAACTCTCTCCAGACCGGACGCTAAATTGAAGCTAGTGCTTAGTGTTTCACTCCGTCCGCTTTATTTCCGATGTAGGATGAAAACTTTAATATGTCTGAGCTGTCGTGTTCATTAAGGTAAAAGAAAGTACCAGTAACTGACATTTTTCATCTTTTATTTTGACGTTTTGCTGACCGTGCATCTCAGTACATTTATCTCATTACTTAACCAACTTGATGCGCAAAATTTGTTTCACAATAAGTTTTATTTCATGTCTCTACATGTTTCGAGCACAAGTGTTCATCATCAGGAGGTCAAAATTGCATTACACAGCCACACCTATAGGTGTCATGATACCAGAGGTTGTGTAATGCAATTTTGACCTCCTGATGATAAGCACTTGTGTTCGAAACATGTAGAGGCATGAAATAAAACTTGCTGTGAAACAAATTTTGTGCATCAAGTTGGTTAAATACTGAGATAAATATTTTTCATCCCGTTCTGTTGGGTATCAAGTTGTGTTGGTTTGTGAGTGTTGATTAATTTTGAATGAGACATTATTTAATATTACAGCTTTATGGCGTTTTAAAATTAACAAATTTAGTAAAAATTGAAAAAAATTCCCTTTCGGGGACAATTTGTGTCTCCATTTTCAGGATAAAATATTAAGACCCGCAAAGTTTGGCCTGATAAGCTGATTTACTCACAGCGCGTGGGGCTCGAAGAGTATTGAACCTCTATTCCATCGATCCCAAACCCAACAGCTTTGAACACTAAATTATCTCGGAATTTGTTAATTAGATCTTCATAGAAGAATTTCTCTTAGAAATGGTGGTATAGATATCCTACTACTATAACCATTTAAACCACAGTTTTATCTGTATGTACCAGATGCTTTGAATTTCCAAATTCTGCATTCCACCCACGTAGGATGTTTACGAACTTCGCATGCCTCTTAGAATGAAACTGTTAAAAATTTCAACTAAGAATTATTACACTTCTGGTCTGTATAATGGAAACTGACTGTATATTTTTTTAGGTAAATCTGCATTTAAAAGCAAATTTAGATGAATTCTAGGTGCTTCAGGTCACTCATGCGGAATGTTGCTAGCTGAACGTTTGCTCCATCGGCTACGTACCTCGTTAAACTTTGCGCAACTGACACTGTACAGTTTCTGGTTGCAGTCTCAAGCCGGAAATATGTTTGCTCTGAAATCCTTTAATACGGACCTGTTTGGCTTCCTAAGACAGGGGAATCTTTCGAAGGCACGTAATTTACGTAATTTAAGCAACACTTTGTTTGTTCATTTGTTTGTTTGTGTTTCGGTACAATCCCGGACAGTATGCGCTTAAAACCTTCACTACAGGTAGCAGCAAATTTTGGACATGCTTGCCTCTGGACCGGAGTGCAAAGTATGCACGTTATCAAGCTATTTTTAACATTCATAGGTCCGTGCATCGCCAATATATTCTCAGAGTACAACCAATAAGATGCGACGTTTCACAATTTATTTATTTCTGTAAGACGCTCTACAGGTTTCAGACGGTTTTTTCCATCCATCATCGGGAGCTCAAAACTGCACATACAGCGTCCGTGATTTGTCAGACCAATACCTGACTCTGTATGTGCAGTACAGAGTACAACCAACAAGACACAACATTTCTCAAATTACTGCTACCTGCTGCAGGCTTGGCCATACCGCCAAGCTAGCTGCAGGTAGCAGTGTTGGTCTGACAATTGCCTGACGCTGTATGTGCAGTTTTGAACTCATGATGATGGACGGAAAACCCGCCTGAAACATGTAGAACCTCTTTGAGAAATAAATAAACTATGAAACCTTGCATCTTGTTGGTTGTTCTCTGCGAATATTATCAAGCTACTTTGCGCTATGCATAGTGCCTTACGCCACGAACTCTGTTCGCACTACGAACTGCCTGAACGGGAAGCTACATTTACACCGTCATAAACTTTAATTGTAATGGAATCTGTCCCGTTGTGCTGTGACATATTGATATTGACATATATATTACCGGCAAACACAACAAAAGTTTTTAATAATATCACCAATAAATTAATTTGTTGATGATATTATTAAAGGTTTGTTCTGTTTGACTGTAATATATATATATATATATACGAGGTATATATGCCAATATTAATATCTCGCATATTGTGTTCAACATTTTCTCAGAGCAGAACCAATACAGCAGATGCACCTTATCCTCTTACTGCGAATGCATTCATTTTCTGATTTGTTGCCCCCCCCCCCCCACCTTTTTGTGCAATACTGCGACCCATGCAACCTCCTATTAAATGGGTTCCGAGTTCCTTTCCTTGGGATTATAGCGGTCGGGGCGTGATGTTAACCACTTACTCCCATCTAGCGCCGAGGTGAAGAATGAGTGGAACTTTACCTCCACTCTCTTTACATGCCTTTATGGCGTTGGTAGGTACAACTTTGCCATCTACGGGATGGACGGTCTGGGGATCGAATCCCGGTGGGGTGAGATTTTCCGCACCCGTCTTGACCGGCCCTGGGGCCCACCCATCCTCCCGTACAATGGGTTCCGGGTAATTACCGGACGTAAAGCGGCCGGGGCGTGGCGTTGAACACCCACCCCATCTAGCGCCGAGGTTAAAGAAAGAGTAGAGCTATACTTATACCCTACCTCTGATCCTTCGTGGTCTGTTATAAGGTGAAATTTACTTTTACATTTTACCTTTATGGAAGGGACCGCGGTAGCACAGTGGTTAAGGTGCTGTGCTAGAAATCGGAAGGTCGCTGGTTCGATCCCAGCTGGTGTCAGTGGATTTTTCATTGATATGAAATCCTTCCGATCGCACTATGGCCCTGGGGTCGATTCAGCCTCTAACAGAAATGAGTACCAGGAGTATTTCCTGGGGGTAAAGGCGGCCGGTGCGTAAGGCTAACAACCTACCACCATCCTGTGCCGTTGTCACGAAATCTGGGAAGCTTAACTTCTTGGAAACCTCTGGGCCTGTCCAGGCCTGTAACGGGACTGCTTTAACTTTTTTTTTGCCTTTATGGTCTATCATGTCAGGAACTCTGAAATTCACGTGTCGACTCTAATAGATTCTAAACGTCTTACATTTCTGCTGTGCCATGTTGTCACCGGTCAGGTCTTGGTGAAGCAATAAAGTCCGTGTCATCTGACAGTGCACTGAAGGACATAAACAACTGTCGGGCAGATAAAGCCTCTGCAATGGAACGAACGTGCATAAAATGTCTGTAGAGGGCTAAGAAAAGACATTCACCTCAAGTTTAAAGGAATGTCTGGAGGATCACCATGTTTGCAGATATTTTTGTCAATATGGTACCATAATAACATCCACCGCTTATTGATATTATGGGAAGTAGGGTCAGAAAATTCCTTTTATAAAATCTACGCCATTGTGTAAGTGAAGTTTTGGTTTTAGGTTCCTGTGACCGTGCATTGTGAGCAAAGTGTGAAGAGAGAGAAAACCAACAAGAAGCAACAATCAGATGCTTATTATTAACTTCTGTCTCAACATGTTTCGGGCATCATTATGCCCATCTTCAGGAGAACAAAGACCGTGTGTTACTGCATATGGTGTACTGCTACTGGTGGTAGTGGTTGTGGGGAGCTGCGTGCAGCGCCCCACAACCTTTAACAACCACATCCAGCAGAACCAGCGCAGTACACCATATGGAGAAACACACGGTCTTTGTTCTCCTGAAGATGGGCATAATGATGCCCGAAACATGTTGAGACAGAAGTTGATAATAAACATCTGATTGTTGCTTCTTGTTGGTGTGTATACAGTGAAAAACTCCTGATGTTGGACAGAGGAATTGTCCGAAACATGTAGAGTTTTATTTAAAAAATAAATTTGAGAAATTAGTGCATCTGGTTGGTTTTATTATAAGAATTTATAACGATGCATGGTCACATGAACGTCAAACTCCAGTTCAATGTAACAGACACACAAAAATTGTCAGTGCAACCAACCAGCAGGCTCTGCGTTCTTGTGCAGGTAAATCTCTAGTGTTTCCCGGCATTAATTGAACGGCTGACATCACTTTCCAGCCTCCCCACTGAGCGGGAGACTATATGGGCTCCAGAGACAATGCGGACGTGCCAGGCGAAGACAAAAATCTCCTGCATGTGCCAGGAATAGAACCCTATTCTCCGTTCGTCCTTTCTATGTAATAGTTACTATAGGGACTGAGCTAACCGAATACGAGTTTAGGGTGCTGTCACAGACTTCTGTCTAGAAGGAACGGACAAATTGAAAAGCAACTTCTGTTGGTATAGGAAGTTCCGTACAGAAATTCGAACTCGAGACCCAAATATAAAGCAGATGCACTAACCACCGAAACTCTGCCTTCGTTGGAAAAGAAATAGAAGATAATTTTGTTTGTGTTTCAAAAACATGTTTCTAGAATGACTACTGATTTTTTGCAATAAGAATTTCGAGTTTGAATTCGTGTTATGAATGTTGAAATCTGAAATTACATTGGGAAACATTTGTTTAACAAGTTTCGAACTACAGGGTGAGTTAAAGTCCCTGTGCACCTGTAGGAAGTAGATCGTAGCTAAGAGTGGCGGTCGCGGTGAAAGAATGTACAACACAACTGACCAAGTGTGAGGAGTTGGAATTGGGATAGAACTACGTGGCAGCATAAAGGGTTTATGTGTGGGAGTTTTCCAGTCCCGGCACGCTGCAACACCCATCTGCACCGGCGAGTTTTCATTCACTCTGTACAAACGTCTTAACATTTGCAGCATAGCCTGGTTATTTTGCACTGATAATGTTCAGTGGTTTACCTTGTTTATTCGTCTTTGTTCCTGAAGAAAAGGGAGGGAACATGTACGTTTACTCGCAGTGACGTAATGAATGAGAAAAAGAATATATTGGCACTGCTGTGGAATCATATTTTCCGATATATTTTGTATACCCAAGACACTGTTAGCCGTAAACTCTTGTAATTGCTCTTACCGGATTGACCTCTCAGTTGCAGTTACAATCACTGGGGCTCCATTAGAACATATCTTGTCTTATTGGGCCCTGCTTTAGATGGGAGGGCATTTTAAAATTTCTCTGCTTTGGAGCGGGAATATAGCAGCCATACTTCGGGAGGAAGAAGAAAAAGAATACTATCTTCTTTTTATTTCTCCTACAGTACTGTTTCGATGTGTGGGCCGGGTAGCTCAATCGGTATAGCGACTAACTACGGGCTGGACGATCCAGAATCGAATCCCGGTGGGGACGAGATATTCCGCCCTTTCAGACCAGCCATGGGACCCACCCAGCCTCCTGTAAAATTAGTACCGTGTCTTTCCCAGGGGTAAAGTGCGGCCGGGGCTTACTGCTGACCACTCACCCCCTTCTAGTGCTGCAGTCATGGAAGAGTAGAGCTATACCTCTACCCACCCTCTGGGCCACACCGGGCCTGTAACGGGATCACTTTAACTTTATTATTTAGCTTTTTTACTATTTCGATGTTTTGAAAAATTAATGTGAAAAATAAGGATTAAATAAACATATGACCATCGAACAAAACAATGTTTTTATAATATCAATATGGCTACATGTTTCGGCATCGCGAGGTCATCATCTGGATAGATTTAGAACACTTTAAAGGAATATACGAGTACAAATTGCTCTTACTGGAATATACTCGTATATCTCATTTGTTACACAATGTTTTCACACGTTCTGCAGTTCTGTTTAACACATTCAAAACTTTCAACGTGGACAAAAGACAAAAGATGAGCTATATGAAGCTGTTAATAGTCTAGAAGTGGCAGGTGTCAACCGTGACTGTGGGGTAGTCAAGTTTATTGCGATGTGTTGTTATTCTGCGGTTTGCAGTGTGCCGTGTAGTATTTTCATGCTCGGATAGTGCAGTACTTATTAGCACAGCTTACCTACGGTGTGAAAAAAGACATACGCGACGCTAATGGTCAAAAATTGATCATAATACCGCGACATCTGAGTATGAAGATGCTGCGTGGCACTTGGCACACCGCACAACGACACACCGCACACATATTTTGACGGCTCCTCATGACAGGAAGTTGGCGGGTTTATAAAATAAATGTGAATATTTACAGAAATTTCTAAATAAAAGAGTTTAAGTGTTGTTAAACTGAAATAATGAACTCAGACCACGACGCTTGTCTGGAGGTGAGAGGCCGGCATCTTCTCTGGTCGATCCGGGTTCAGTGCCAAAAAATTCAGGCATATTCTTATTCAAAACAGATTTACAGCTGCCAGTCGTCACCTTTGACGTATGTGACAGGCCAGTTGGACCAGAGGGCTGTCAAAATCTCTCTCAATGCGCACTTAATTTCCTCCTGATTGTCGATAATTGTCTGAATTCAGAATAAGGGGATTTTAATTTATTTTTTCCCACAGCTGTGACCGTTCTTTGGATTATGACGCCATGGAGTTTGTTGGGAACATAATGCATCTTTTATTTGTGACCCTTAACGGCCTAAAAATTGAGGCAGTGTGATTCTCCGAAAAAGTCAGTAACAATCAGAAGCATAGCTACGGGGCGAGTAATGCGTGCCGCCCCTGGCAGCACAGTCGATGGGGTGGAAAATTTGGGCGGGAACATGAATGTTTTACACGTAAACTTATCTCAATTATTATACCAACTAATGCACATATATAAAATTTACACATTAAAACACTAAAACTGCTCCGACATGTTTCGGTCCTAAGACCATCATCAGGGAGCTGTATTTCTTTGCCTTGCTAAAG
>Ga0131853_10012729_pt1 | contig 15416 bp, 12 predicted proteins | sample TergutLab28metaG_FD_92764 | JGI IMG/M metagenome (GOLD analysis project Ga0131853, IMG submission 92764) | Labiotermes labralis P1 segment gut microbial communities from Petit-Saut dam, French Guiana - Lab288 P1 (version 2) (version 2) | ecosystem: Host-associated > Arthropoda: Insects >...
GTTTGGTGGGCATTTGATGAGGCAGTGTTTCCCGTCTGTGCTTCCTATGCAATTAGGCATTTTACAAATTTCGTTGAACTCATCTGAAATTCGCTGCCATTCTTCCGAAGTAGGGACTGTTTTATATATATATTGGTTGCAGTACCTTCCAAATGGCTTTTCCATACTTGTACAATGCCCTGTACAGTATTCTTTCCAACTCAAAAAAAGAATCTCAAAGACGCAAATAATTCACCATTGGCAAGATACCTGAAACAGACTTTCTTTCTCAGACTCCCAGAAATGTAAGGACAAGTGACACAAATTAAGAAGTAATTATATGAGGGAAAGAAGAAAATCAAAAGCAAAAATATCAGGAATTGGGGCTATGGTGAAAAGGAAATGGCCATTTTATGATGTCATGAATTTTTTGGAGCACTACTTGCAGCGTAGAACTATGGAAATGTTCCAGAGAGAGCAAATGCAACTGAAGTTTCATTCACTGATTCAGATGAAACTGAAATCTGCAATTCTGAACAACTGGGAGGAGAAAATATAATTCATGACCAGAAAATGGAAGGAGGGTCGAGTCAAAAAGAGCATCCAGCAGGAATTAAAAGAGGAGGGAAAATACAAAAATTAACTGCTGTTGATATAGGCAAACAATTCTTGGACCTCTTGAAAGAAATCGTTAATGAATGGGGGAGATCCTGGGTTCGAATATCTGTTACAATTCTAATTGAATAAAAAAGACTTAGGTTACTATATATATATATATATGTATACGCACACACACACACATGTATATATATATTTGAAGAAATAAAAGGTAAATAGAAGTAAATAATGTTACTATCTAGGACACTAATTAAGAAATAGGGTAGCTCCAATAATATTGAGAATCCCTTTCTTGTCACCTACAGATTTTTATAGGGCATACCTCAAAAAAATTGTGTCATCCTTCAGGTGTAATCGCCCTCCTATAGTTGGTGTTTTGTTTTCGTATTTCTTCTGCCACCAATTGTGGCAGATGGTAGAATTGCTCGATATTCATTCTAAAAAAGCCATGAAATTTCTCTTCATCCTCGAGCAGATCCCAGTATAAGTGGCTAAATATTCCAAATTCTGGTCTTTTATATTTATCGGGTGCACCCACATGTTCTGTCACTTAGGATGCCACCACCTTCTCCACATAATCATGTGCAAAACAAGCATGTTAAAATTTTTCCATCACTTTAGAATTCTTTAAATGTTCACTGTTCAAAGAGTACTAAAAACCCACTGGAACTCGCGCAGACTGGATTGGACTTGACTCGGTCGTTGTGCACCCCCAGTGACTCTAGAGTCCGACTGGACTGGGTTGGACTCGACTCGACCCGACTCGACTCTGTTGGTGTGTGCGCACCCTTACTGGCTGCACTGTGAGACTGATAGCTCACCTTCGTTTACCTCAGATGGTTGTTACCATTTTGCCTAAATGCCGTTCCATGAAATGGTGTGTTGGTAATGCAGGAGAAAAGTTTAATTCACGCTTCAGAAAGTTTGTACTTGTAGATTTCATTGATAGGCCTATAACATAATTTTAAATAGATAATCATGAGTCTAGCAGGGCATGTTTTATTTATTACTCTCAATTGTTTTACTGTTCTATGTAAATTAAATTTCAGTTGATGGGATTTTGAAATTCTCTGATCAGAATCTAGATTAAATTTAAATTTAAATTCATGTTTAGAGTTGCCGAAGTCTGGTCCAGGAACTTTATTTGGATGATCAATGCAATTGGCTTATCTGTTGCATTAAAACATTTATGTTGATTATGAGTTGTGTTTTTGTAGAATTTGTTTTTCTTATTGCATTTTGTTGCATTCCATGTAATTTTGTAAAATACTTTAGCTACTGAACTTCAGCATTTATATTACAGCTTTACATTTGTTGACTAACAAGCATAATGTCGAAATGCTGTGCCAAGACCATCAGCAATTTTAAAGGGATGCAGGATATAAAGAATTTTTGGAACCACTGCCTTAAAACTGTCCACTCAAAAATTCTGACAGAATTGAATAAAATTTAACAAATTAAATGAATATTTTGTGGTCTGTGAAAATAGGTACATGATGTGGCTTTTAGGCATTAGTGGTTTCTTTCTAAAATCCAATGTTATAATGCAAGGTCTGACATTCTCACAGCAGTGCTGATGGAGATTGACATCTTCTGGGATGTGATGCCATGTCTGCAGGTAAATAGTTGCTGACATTTGAGAGGGCTTGCTCTCTCTATCTTTGGGGGTCTGTGTACTCTGAGGTGGGAGGCCACTCTGGAACATCGGTAACTGTTTACCAATCTCTGCAAGAAAATGTCTCAGAAGACTTGGATTCTGGTTTTTATTTTGTTACCACTTTCTTTAAATCATTCTGTAAAAAAATATTGCTTATATATTGCTGTGTTTTTTCTCTGCCATATGGCCAATTACCCCACAGTGTCTTCCATGCTGTATGCCTTTCACTGTGTATAATATTAGTATTAATTTCTTCATAAAATGCATTGTTTACATGGATAGAAAAGACATTACCAAAGTTACAAGAGCAACCTTGTTTGCTGAACAGAACAAGTCAAAGTCTGACCAGAGAAACTGATAGATTATGTCTGCTTCTCCTATAATTTCCTATTCTTACAAGTGTGAGACTCAAAAGCTTGTCATGACTGAGATGACAGGAATTCTCCATATACTGCAGCTACCAGAGAGATTCATTTAATAACAGCTATCTAGCTGTTATTAAATGAAACAGCCCATAGTTTGCTTGCAAATTTAACTTGCCATGTGAGATGTGAGCTCACAGCAGTGTTGCTGAAGATTCAAGTCATTTGGGATCTGATGACAGTTTCACATCCCAGACCACTTGAAAATTTATCTCAGTTTTGTTGGTATTATGAATGACTTGAAACAGTTTAGTGACATGATCTGTCCTATTTAAATCAATTGAATTGTGTATTTGGTTTTAAAATTTAAATGAAAAGTAATTAAATGCAAGGTTCTCCATGAACAAGAGAACTTATGCATGGGTGAGGCATGGCAGGCCTTTGTACCAGTTAACAGCATTTGTCTACAACATCTGTCTCTTTCTGCACAGAGATGCTGGCTCACCAACTACCGTTCATGAATCTCATTTGAGCTACTGAATTATCTAAATTGCAGTAACCTCTTTGGTACATTCTTCACCCAAGTGAAATCTGTATCTGTGTTTTATAGGGTGATGATGCAAATAGTACAGGAGCTCTGCAAAAGACCTGGGCTCAATCGAACAGGTTTTGACATGCCAACCATCTACATTCCAGATCTGAATAAGGTATGAAGTTATTATTTATTCAGAAAAATGGTTTTTAGACTGATTCATGCAATGCCCCAAAATATCTATAAGAGATCCTCCTTATTCATGCAGTGAGGTGTATGTTCCTTGCTCATTCACATTTCTCCTTCTTCAGGGCACTGAGTGATGCTCAAGAGGCCACATCTGCCTGCTGGCACTCAGTAACTATGTAGAAATCATGTGATAAGAAATATACTTTGTATGTTTCACAATTTCTAGAACTAATTATAGCCTTCAAGCTTTAATTATGTCTGGATAAGGGTAATGTAAGTGTGATGAAGAGCTGAAGGATAACATATTGGCAATGTATGTAAAATGTAATGTGTTTATTTGCATTATGTTTATACCTGAATGGCTTTTCTAGTGGCTTACTACCATTTCTTTCGAAATGATGGTGCTGGCAACGTAAGTTCCTAGTATTGTTGTTGAACTCAGTGTTGTTGCCATGTGAGCCCAACATTGTGTTTGTATTGCAGAAAAACATATGTCACTGTCAACAATGTAAGGCATTGTTGTGGAAACCTAACTATGCTTTCTGATTAATCTTGTCATCAAGATAAACGCATATCACCTGATACCATTGCAGTTGAAGAGAGTGCTTTTATGTTACTGGCAACAAAAAAATGCACTGAGGTTTTCATGTAAAATAAAGGTGGAGGTCTCCCCTTGACATGCCTGTGCGGGCACAGAGGAGTGGCAGATGTGTAGCCCCAACCCATTTGCACCCACGATCTGGCTACTTTGTCCCCTGAGAAAGAATTGGTACCCACTGTCTTGATGTAAAGTGCCTGATATTTTTGTCACAGTGTAACCAAATGTAGAGTTTTGCAACATATTTTAAGTCCCCAATACCATATTTGACAGAAATCTGTCCAGTGAGAGCTTAGTTGATACATGTGGATGGATGGACAGACATGATGACGGTAATAGGATGTTTGCAACTTGTGTGAAAATGTCTAAATAGGTAAGAAAGGTGAGGTCTCTGGCAGAAAAAGTGAAGCTTTATGGCCAGTGCTCCATTGAGTGCGACATTTTTTTTGTAATTTATTGTGACCCCTTCCTTGAAAGGATGGAGGACCTTGTGTGAATGACAAGAAGATGTGTTACAGAAAGGGTTTTCAGTTTGTAGTGTTCTGGTGATGAAGAAGACCATACCATGAAAGGTTGGTCTGAGAACTGTTTCTGAAGTCAAGCTCCTTCTCATCCTTCAAAATGCCCCAGGGAATTCACAGGATGTTGGTCTTGCCTATCCAAATATGTAATTTGAGTGTCTGCCCAACACTGCCATCTCGGTGCTCAGCCACTGAACCAAGGAATTCTTACAACATTCAAGAGCTGTTACACTCATCTCACCTTCCACAGTACCTTGGATATAAATGAGGAAGAGACCATTATTAGTGTCAGTGGATACTTGAAATCATACAGCACAGCTGATTGTATAGTAAATATAAAGGACTCCATGGATAATCTGAAGTCTGTGGCTCGGAACAGTTGCTGGAAGGACCTCTGGCCTCAAGCAGTTAATGACGTATGGGATTCTCTGACAAGTAGAACAAAATATAGGAACTTCCTTGTTTCACGATTTTAAGTTCTTGGGAAGGATTCCCATCTGTAGAGAAGGCTGATGTCCAAGAATTTCATGACCTGAAAGTGCCCTGTGAACTCAAAGATGATGAAGATTCTGATTATGTTGTGGAGAGGCCTCAGCTGACTGCATGTACTCTGAAGAAGGGCCTCCAGATGGTGGATGACTTAGTTGATACTTTCTTTGAGGTCAACCTTTTCATGGATACATGCCTGAAATTTAAGCACAGTATGAAGTCCGTCATGACACCGTACAAGGAGGTGTATAATTACATGCAGAAGAAGGCAGAGCAAGTGATGTTCATCTTGCTCTCAAGTCTTCTGTCTCTCCTTCTGCCATGCACTGCATGTTTTACAATCATCTGACAGTTTTAGCCAGTAGCAACACTAACATAACTGCAATAAACATGAACAAAAATATTTTCATGTTTGTGTTCTGTGTAACAACTAAATACACTTACAATTATATGACATTATAGTCACTTCACTCTGACATGTTTTAGCATGACAGCGCCTTCTTCGGGGAGCACATACCAAGCTCAACACCATTTACAGCAAAATGCATCACATCTGTGTAACTTACACATGTATGTCTCTAATATAGTGGAAGATATGCATGTTTTCTCCAATGGAGGTTGGTGTTGGCTGTGATTTCTTTGAGGGTTGTGAGTTTCATGGGTGTGATTCATTTTGCTGTGATTAGTTTTGGACTTGGCATGCTCTCCTTGAAGATGGCATTGTCATTCTGAAGCATGTTGGAATGGAAATGACTCTAATGTCACATATATATTGTAAGTGCATGTACTTTGTACATGAAATGAAAGTATTGATTCAGAATGCATGGAGAAAATCATTTTACAACAGATATTTTCATGTTGATTAATCAGTTTACATATTTTTATATTTTATGCGTTTGGTTCCACTAACCCCATTTTTCCCATAAGGTTGTGTCTTTGCACATAGTGGTCGCACTCTTTGTGGGGTTTGTTCTATTATGTAACTTGTGGAAATGGTGGCGGTTTGCTCTGTGTGTGTGTGTGTGTGTGTGTGTGTACATGGTAGATTCAAATGTTCCAGGAATCACTTTATTTCTGAGAAATGCAAAACAGTACAACCATTTAAGCTATATTTTCTTCAAAATTGTCCCCATTTGCAACTATACTCGTCTGCCGGTGACTCTAAAGTTGTTGGAAGCATTCCTGAAAGCCATTTGTGAAAGCCTTTTCAGCTCTAACATCACGTTCTAAATTATGTCAGTAGCATCACAAAGGAACTGTCCCTTCATTGCTGATTTCAGCCAAGGAAACAAGTAAATATCAGCTGGAGCCAGGTCAGGAGCATAAGGGGAATGCTGCAGTGTTGTCACATTGTTCTTTGCTAAGAAATCCTTGACCTAAACCAAACGGTGTGCTGGAACAGTGTCGTGAAGGAGCACCAACTGTTGGTTTTCCATTTTTGGGGTGTTTTCTTCTGACCGCATTCATAAGGTGATGAAGGATGTCAATGTATATTTCTTTATTCACAGTAGCAATTCCTGTAGATTATACCAGCGAATTCCTGTTAATTATCCAAGTGAATTCCAGGAATTTTTTGAAGCTACTACATATATATTTGTAAGTTTTTTTCCTCACTGTTCATAGAGCTGAAGAACAAGAAATTACTGCTCAAGTTCTTCTGAAATTCTTAGAAAGTAATTGGATATTATTGGTTGTCATCATTAGTTTCAGTTGTAACACATGGTGAATCTGTGTTTGTGTTTATGGTTACTATTTTGAATACTATATAAGAATTATCTGCAGTGTGTATATTCACTGTAGAAATTAGAATCTTAGGACACACTTAACATGTTTAAAATTTCTCTCTATATCCATTAAGCAAGTACACTTTCATTGATTTGAAATTTTAATTCCAATATGTGAATGGAAGTTTCGATTTTAAATTTTAAGTATGTGTTTCATTTTATCTTCATGTTGTTTATCCCCCTGTGTGATTTATATGTGAACAATAAGAATGTCAGCTCAATTGACATTGTTACTGGTCACATATAAATTGCACAGGGTTATGAACAATACAAGTTGTGCTTGACTGACTGACTTATTTTTCATGTGTAAAGTGCACAGTTCAATAAACGACACAAGTTGTGCTTGACTGGCTGCTATTTTTCACATGTAAAATGCACAACGGGATGAACAACAAAAGTTGTGCTTGACTGACATTGTTATTGTTCATATTTAATTATTTGGTTGATATTGATATTAATAAAGGAGATTCTGTGATATGTTGCAGCAAACTCAGTGTGTAAACCAAATTGAGGGAGTATGTCAGGATGTAGAGCGTACAATCAATCAGACAGTACAGAACACATTGAACATACTGGAGCGAGACTGTGAGACCGTCACAGTACTGATAGAGAAAAGTCTGGAACAGGACAGTGAGGACCGTGGCTTTAATTTCAGGAAGTGGAGGAGAGGTAAGAATAATTTGGTTGTGTTCACTTAAATTATTATAGTTTATTCATAAAATTTTCATATTTTGTGTTTTGGATTTTGGTCATTTTGTGGTTCCATTTTGGTTAATGACTTACAGCATTTAATTGCATTATGAGGAAGGGTAAGGGTGGGGGAAGCAGGTGTGGGACAAGAAATTTTTTATAAATCATCGCCTGAAACACAGGTTGTCACCCCATAATCATGCACAACATAAAACGGGTTGTTGAAGATAGTCATTTATATGTGGCTGAAAATTGAAGGCTGTGAAGGGACTTGCCCTGTTTGCAGAGTTGGCTTATATTTGGGTAAATATGATATGGAATTACCAGCACAATACAAATTATCTTCTCTACTTGTTTCATGCTTGTATCTGCATGCAGGTATAAAGGCAAGTGTTACGCTCTACAATAGTCAAGTATGGCAAATAATTATTGTTGAAGATATTTAGAATTCTTAAAAAATAATTTCATGAATTGGAAGTCTGTCTTCAGATTTCCCTTTGTTAATCATAGTCAGTCTGCTTATTACAAGATAGTATTTCCATTTTTTCCTAAATTTTTCCACTTGTTCTCTGTGTTCTGTTCCTCGTGCTGGGTAGTGTATAATGTTTTTGCAGAATTACAGTCTTTTTAATGTATTTTATTGTTACACAAAATATAATCTTAAATCAGTTCATGCGTTTGTGATTGTAATAACAAAGTATAGGAAAGAATCTGCCATCACAACTAAGGGTTTTTGTTATTAATATATGGGAGATTTTTTACAAGATATTTTGGACCAAAGTGTCCATCTTCAGGAAATACATACCGTATTTACCCGAAATCAAGATGACTCTATTTCAAGACAGCCCCCCCCCCCCCCCCCCCCCCCCCCAAAAAAAGTATGTCTGCCAATGGAAAATGTATTTGTTCAAATCTAAGATGACCCCCAAAAATAAAAGTCTGCTAAGAAAAAATATTTTGCTATTAATTTTATACACTTCATACACAAAGCATGTCAGATTTTGTTTACCTTAACCAATCAGTGTCAGTGTCTCCATCTTCACAGTCAGTGCCTCCTGTTCTCTCCTAACATCCCTATCCTCTTCACTGTCAATCCACAACATATTATCATCATTCCTATCCTTTTTGCATTTGACGCTTCACAGTCATTTCTTGCAAGATGCGCTACCATGCCATTATGATCCACACTGACTAAATACTACATTTATATTTTATGGGTTTATAAACTTACTGGAACCCATGTAAAAGCACAAATTTCTCCACAGATGGTGTTAGTGGTGTTAAGAATTAAACTATGTGAGTTCTGGAATTTTGTGTCATATCAGTGGTCTGATCAGTCTGATGTCATGGCCCTTTTTATGGTTTTTAATTTGTAGATTGGTCCAGGTTTTATTTTTGAGCCTTGTAGTTAATTTTTTATTTTTCAGTAGCTATTTTCCTGTTACTACCCTTGGACTAGGTCTGTTCTCAGATACATATTATAACAAGTTAATGTGTCTCTGGCACCCAGTGATTGAGAATAACTCAATCTAAGTGGTCGACCAGGTTAGGAGCTTCTTTGCCTGAAAATGGGAACAGAACTGGCTTTCAAAGAAAGCTTCCAAAACACCATGCTTGTTTAAAAAAATTAGTTGGTGTTCTTGCTTTTGGATTTCTTGACCCGTGAGGATGGGACCGGTGTTTAAATGTCTACCATATATAAATAATAGTAGCCCATAGTTGTGATTGACAGATTTTTATATCTGTGTTAAGCAAAATTTGTTCTCTCTGTCTTCCATTTTTAATTTCTTTTACATGCATTCTTGAATCATTATTTAATTAAATGTGCAGAAATTATTCTGTATATTTATAGAGGTATGGACAAGGAGTGATATGTGTTTCATAAGCTGGAAGTTGTTTTATATTTGTGTGTACAGCTGTGGTGCTGGGAGCCCTGACAGTCATATTCCCGCTGCTCTTTGGTCTGCATATGCTTGTGAGTGCCTTCAGCAGAGACTTCCTACATTCACTATTCGGAGTCAGTTTCACAGAGAGCCTGTTATTGTGTCTGGTAAGTACAGACTTTTGTTTCACCACCACCACCATCATCATTATCACCACTGTCATCAACCGTTGTTTTTATTAGGTTGGATCAAAGGGACAACTTATTTTTCTCACGCCACTGCCATCTGTTGTAGTAACCTTAATGAGGATGGGACAGTGAGTGGTTTGTATCATCACCAAGGCCTTATGCAGCTTGTATACACTTTGCTCTATCATTACCTGGTTTTCGACCTTGTGCTGGAAATGTTATTAGTATTTGTGATAATTTTCTTTTTCATATGATATTTTCCTAACTTCTAATTTACTTTAGTTTTGCAGGTCAGTAATTTGTGTTTGTTTGTGGGTCAGCAGGTTGAATGCAAAATGTGATACTGAGATATAATTTTACTGGGAGTGCGGAAACTGAACACAATGATAGCTGATGTTTTGCCACTCTTACTTCTCCTGTTTGTGATGTTCAGGCATTTTAGAATATTTAGTTTTTTGTTAACTTTTATCCTGTATTTTGTCATTTTGAGTCTGTATTGTTGGTGTGCTGAAACGTTGTATCTACTCATGCACATTTAAATGGAGAGAGACTGAGATTAGGAGCCATACATTTCCATGTTCGTACATTTCTGTTACTGTCAGTATGGTATTAAAACTGTCATATGAAATTATTAAATTCCAGTCACCAATCCAGATGTTGTGGTCAGTAATTCCAAACAGACTTCAGTGGGTAATATTGCTAATTATTGTCACTGGCTGGAGTGGTCTGTTTTTCTATGTGAAATGGTCAATGGGACTGCGGATGACACTCTCTCGCAAACAAAGGCATCAGTTCCAGGAAATGAGAGAACATGTGGAAAAAGTAGTGAAGGAAAAGAAGGTAATTTTAATGTCTTGTTGACCTATTTATTTATTTATTTGTGTGTTTATTTATTTATTTATTACTTAACAACAACAGTTGCTAAGATTATGTAATGTCAAATGATAATTTAATTCATAAATAATTAATTGAGAAGAATGTAGAAGGAAATAGCCTTTGCCTAATTTAAGATATTATACCAAAATGTGCCCAGGGATGTGTGGAAGGTTATGAACAACCTCAGATATTGCTGAGGAATAGTATATGATTAAGTTTTATTGTTGTGTTGTAGTATTTATAAAGCCTTATGTGCCAGAGTTAAATGCTTGAAGTGATTTGCAGGAGACCAGACTGTAAGTGAGAGCTGCATAAGTTCTTCATGTCTCCATTATCTGTGCCTGACTTTGGCAGTCTGAGCATCACACTGTGTGGTTGCTTTCTGACTTAGGCAGAAAAGGGTTAATAATGTCACTGGTATTTAAACATGAAGGAGATATTTTTTATTTTGCCCCTGAACATGGCAATAGTCATGTAAGCAATGCTGCATACAAATCCTGCATCCACTGGGAACTTGGAATTAATTATTTCTTTGAAGTTCATGTTACATTATTACATAGAAGCAGTTCCAAATGCCACCGTCTGGCTTCTCAGCAAGTATTGCAGCGTCTGAAAACACTTCTTGGCAAACACTGAAGCTCTTATTTAAAAAAAAAAAAATTCTCTTGAATATTTGTCTTTTAGTTTTTGCGAAGGAAATGGATTGTCATACATTTTCTCTTCTTCTGTTAATCCCTTAATAATGGTGCCTGAATTACTTTAATGTTATGGTCACAATCTGTTTTTGTCAAAAGTATGGGTCCTGTGGTCTGGTGTGCACCCACCACACACCAGATCACAACTTTTAAGGTCATGTAAAGAAACTTTATCAAGAACATGGCGATTTTTGGAGCAGCAGTGTCAGTTGTTTTGACTAATTATATTTCTGTTTGATATAAACCATGCTTCATCTAAGAAAAATGCAAGTTTTAACATTTTCATTTTATCCAACACTGATCCTGTTACCCAGATTGTTTTGACTCTTGTGTAAGTTGTTCTTTTAGAATTGTCACCTCCCCTCCCCCCCTTTTTTTTTTACAAAACTCTTGGTGACATTTTTACATGGTATGTACTTTGCAGAAGTATTGCAAATTGAGAGTGGTCAACCAAATACATTTCAAAAGCAGGCCATCTGAGGTCTCAGTGTGTAATAAGAGATAACTAACTAATTGCTGCTGCTCTTTTGTCAGTGGCAAAGCTCAGCCACTGTGTTGGCAAACAATCCGATACATGCCAAGTTCATATTTTCCTGCACTTAGAGACACACTAACTGTACCTCTTTGTATGTTACTTGGCTGTTGGTTGGTCATTTAACTTCCAGTTATCATAGACACCTGCTACTGGACTGTGTGTTGAGCCAGCTCAGTGCACATTACACCAACAGACCCTGTTTTCTGTGTAATTCATGATAGTGTTACCTTTCTTGTCAGGCTTCATATCGTACCTCATCCTTCATGATTTAATCCCCGTAACAGTGTTAACTTGGGAGCCAGGTTAGTGCAGTTAGTATAGTGACTAGGCTGTGGGCTAGACAACTGAGGAATCTTGGTTTGATTCCAAGCTTTAGCAAGAGATTTGTATCCTCTCTGAAGCTTCCATATTGTCTCTGGGGCCCATCCAGCCTTAATGACAATGGGTACTAGGAATATAGCAGTTGGGGCTTGGAGCTCACTACCCATCTCCATCATATGCTGAGAATGGGTGGAGCTATAGTTCCACTCCCTTGTATGTATTTGTGCTGTGCTCAGGGACTTTACCTTACAGTGTTGACTTAAATAGAACACTTTTTGAAGTTTCTTGTTGTATAGATTCCTCCAGTCTTCAGATTGTTGCTTCTCTTGGGCCCAAGTACAAGGGTGAGTCAATAACAATCCGCAATGCATGTTGAGTATTTATTACAAAAAGTGTAGAGATCTTACAAGTACATTTGTTTTCAATATAGTCCCATTGCTTTCTTATGCACTTATTACATCATCACATAGTCTGCTTTTTGTCCTTGGAATAAAAAGTTTTGGGCTGAGAGACAAGCCATGCATGCGCCATTTTCTTCAGTTGCAGGCTCCTTCCTCACGCTTAACACTTCTGCGACCATTTTTGAAGTCTGAACCCATTCATAGACACTCCGTTGTGACACAGCACTGTTCCCATATTGTACTGACATCCTGCAGTGCATTTCAGCATGTGGTGCACCTTTAGCTCATAAAAAATGGATCACTGCTCGCTGCTCTTGTTTCGTGCAAATGAAAAGTGGGACTTCCATGTTTACAGTATGAAACTTGTGACGGAAATGCTCTGTCAAGTTCTAACCTGCACCACCATGTTGAGAGAGAGAGAGAGAGACAGAGACCATGGGTATCATGTCATGCCCAACCATCACTAGCCAACTGCAAAAACATACCTACATTGCATATAATTATTGACTTACCTTTGTACTGTTCTTAGGACTTGTTTGCTGTCCATCTTTTTCTTTCTCATTAATATCTCATGTTAAAATAAGACAGAAATGTACGTAGCAAACATTTGGTGTTGCAGCAGCAGCTTTATCGTGAATACTTGGAGCAGAGTGTGGGTGACCATGACTTGTGAAGGAAGTGGATATTTCACCTTTCATCACCAGAGCATTGTTCATGACATTTTTTAAAATTCATGGTGTTTTTTAAATGAAGTATTTATAACTGCCTTGAGGGAATGGTTTTCTTGGCATTTAGCTTGTATGTTGTTTCCAGTTTTATTATTGTCCATTAACTCTTTGGTGCCAGAATTAAATTCTCATTGTACTCTGCAAAACCTTGGATTTAAATAACAGGATTTAATTTTTTCGAGCAAACTCTTACAAAGAAAATTGTTCATTTATAAAACCAACTAAATTATTTTATGATTATACTCAACATTACATTCTTTCATTACTCATACTTGTTTTGGCATATAACCATGCCATCATTAGGAAATTCACACACCATTTTAAAACCTGCTGAAATATAATAGATTCTAGCATGAATACACATTATATGTAACATTTTGCAGCTTGATTCAAAGTACCAGGTGGATGATATACATAAACATGTTGTAAGTATGGTACACCGCATTATACATCATTTTGGTTTTTTGAAGTTAAATTAAAAATATAAAATCGTGAAATATGGTTACAATCTATTCTTCTCGTTGCAGCATTTGTCTGTGCGTACAAACATTTAAATAACATAAAGATTTGTTGTTGTTTTCCATCCATAGCAGATTGAAAAGAACAGTAGATATATGCATACACAGATGAATGCAGCAATGACAAGAATAGATTTTAACTATATTTCACAATTAGATTTTTAATTTAGCTGCAAAAAACCAAAATGATGTATAGTACGGTGTATCATACTTGTAACATGTTTATGTATGTCACTCATCTGGTACTTTGAATTAAGGTGTGAAATATTACATATAATGAGTATTACTTCTGTAATGTATTATATGTTAGCATATTTTAAGTTGGTGTGTGGACTCATAGATCATGGCAAAGTTATATACTGAAAAATGTAGGAGTAAAGAAAAACTGTAATATTGTGAATATCATTAAGTGCACTTAGTTGGTTTTGTACATGAATGATTTAATTAAAATGCAAAGAATGAGTAATTTCAGGGTGGTAAATGCACTTGTAAAGAAAAGCTGATGAAACTGCAACAGGGCTGTACAGGAATGGCCAAAATTGGCCAGTGCATATGCTGCGTTGTTAGGGAATTGAACGCAAAACCCTGTGATGCAGCGTATTTATTGTTGAATATTAAGTAACTGTTGTTATAAGCAGTATTGTGGAATCTTAAGAATTTCTTTCTCAGGGAATCAAATTTAAAGTAATACTGGGAGACAGTGTGGCAAAAGATTTGTTCTTGGATGTGTATACATTTCTAGTTTTGTACGTTGTGTGTGGGGCATAAATGATTCTTAATGTAGAGGTTATGTGTACGTAATATAAATTCACACATTTCTGTCTAACACAACACTTTATTATTTTTTTCAACACTGTATGTTTTGATTGAAACTGTTCATATTCTGGTGTTCTCTACAAAACTTCAAAATACAAGGTAAAATGTTGTTATTTGTGAGATCTTTCAAATATTACAAAATATGTATTACAATAAAATCATAGTTTTTGTATCTCATGCATATTGTGTCAATCACTAGTGTTTTTTTTTTTTAATTTCTTTGGACGCTGGTTCCTAAAAAGAAGGTTAAAAGTTAAAAATTCAACATTTTTTATAGCTAAAAGTCTATGTGTTGGTTCAAGTAATTAGCTGGCCACTTGTCTTTATTGTTATTTTGCCGTGTGTAGTGCAGGTAAATCTTGTGTGTGTGTGGAAGATCTTTATTTTGGTAGTTGTACCGATAGGTTCTTATATTTAGTGCATTTAGGCTTCACTAGTTATTGCATCATTATAATGTCATGTAACAATATTGATTTTATATAGATTTTTTAAAACATTATTGATGTAGTGCAAAATTTAGTGTTTCATGGTTTTCCTTACAGTTCCCCCTTCTCCCCTCTACTTTCAGTATTTTTACCTTATGCACTAGTGATTTCTACTAGGCATGTGGCAGCTTGTTACCGAGAGATGGTTGTCTTGAGGGTGGTGTAGTGGTGTGTCATATGCTTACATAATTCCAGATGATTGTATCAAATAAAATGTTTCACATAACAGTATCTGTGTCATTTATCTGATTATTATGTTTGTCTCTTTGTATATGTAAGATCTCCCCATGGTGTTCACGTGACTGTTTATAATACGTACAACATTCATAATTTCTCCTATCAGTCCTATGGAATGTTTATTATCAAGTAAATATGTGGTTAATGATAGTGTGTATTTATGTGATTGAATAGACACAATGGAGTGGATAGCAGTAAATTAATTTGTGTATTTCATCTGGACAGCTACTTGTTAGCAAATTTTAATGAAATTTGAGTGATTTGTGTGTGTGTATGTGTATGTGTGTGTGTATGTGTATGCACATGCACATGCA
>Ga0131853_10012731_pt1 | contig 15415 bp, 9 predicted proteins | sample TergutLab28metaG_FD_92764 | JGI IMG/M metagenome (GOLD analysis project Ga0131853, IMG submission 92764) | Labiotermes labralis P1 segment gut microbial communities from Petit-Saut dam, French Guiana - Lab288 P1 (version 2) (version 2) | ecosystem: Host-associated > Arthropoda: Insects >...
AAAATGAACTCCTGATGATGAGCTTCCCGAAAGCTCGAAACATGTAGAGAATGAATGACGACTACCGTTGAAAATAAAGGATAGTCCACAAGTGTCATCGTGTTGGTTATTTTTTGAAACAATCTTCTTAGTTTATCGCATGATACCCGGGATTTGACTTTGTGTAACATGTTACCTACAGATCATATGCGGCAGTCGACAGTTGGTCAGTGAACTCCGCTTTTTATGTTACCGTCTAAAAATCTCGCGATTTGATATATTTTAGTCCGTTGAATCTCCTCCGTACTTTTGAGCCTGCTAATTTATGATCAGTTTTTTTGTCGGTATTATTTCTCAGCTACGCTGAAAAGTTCTACCTGTATCCTGTCATTCAGAATTTCCCACTAATAACATGTCGCTATGCGTTTGTACGTCTCTTGATTGCAAAGTGATCCTTTCATATCCTCGCTGGTGGGATGATTTTAAACACAATTTGGCATTGCGTACAAATTATGTCATTTTCACAGTTCTCTGTCTCGTATTCCTCTCTTGAATGAAAATATTCCTTTCAGAACACTGTTATCAGACACTTTTAATTTCTATTGAAATTGTTCATAAAAACATCCTTGTAAATAACGCAATTGATGTACAATTTTTCAAGTATGTTTATTTCTATTCTCTACATGTTTCGGGCAGCCGTGTCCCCATCATCGGCAGAATTATTGTATCAATGCGACACCTGGTGTATGTCACTTGGAAAAGAGCCTATTTTCTTCGTCCCTGTTGTGTGGAATACACTACAACTCACAAAACATTGTGCCCACAAATCGCGTGCGATCTGTGGGCACCATGTTTTGTGAGTTGTAATGCATTCCACACAGCAGGGACAAAGAAAATGTGGTCTTTTCCGAGTGACATAAACCAGGTGTCTCATTGATACAATAATTCTCCTGTTGATTGGCACACGGCTGCCCGAAATTTGTAGAGGATAGAAATAAACATACATGAAAAATTGGGTATCAAGTTGGTTATTTACAAGGATCATACCAAGATGCAGGTCAACAAAACATAAAATTGTTCATACAAAAGTTTGACCCGTACTGTACGTTATGCGTATATATATTGAGAGTTTAAATTTTATCACTAGTAGAAAGAGCGGATAAAGTTAAATTATCCTGTATTGTAACACAGGGACGTTTGTTAGGTTATTATATTATAGGAAGTTTTTGAGTAACATTTTGTGTCTATGCGGGAAACATAGGTTCGTCTTACATTCAAGCAAGGTAATTAAGAATGTTTCATCTTTGGTACGGCAATACATTTCACTTTTTTTATCTTCAAATTTTCTGGAAATTATGCGACGTTTCGGAAGACTGTTCTGTATTCGTCGTCAATTAAACAATAACGAAATACACACATTGGATCCATTGGGTGGACTTAATACTTGTATCCGGACAGCTACTTGCTTACGACAAAAGAAGCAGCACCCAAAATTTATTTTTTTAGGAATATGAGACGATGAAAAAGGCAAATGTGTGCAGTTGGTCCTGTCAGGAACACTGCAGTTTCCTCACAAGCAGACTTAACGTAGTTCCTCAACCCTGACGTAGATGGCCAATATAAGGAGAGTGAGCGGCAGCCTTCCCCTTACAACCGAAACATGATTTCCCATAAAGCAAATGTACGTAAAACAGAAATTATATGTGGAGAATCCGCTGTAAAATGCTATAAATCATACATTTATGTTTTTCATATATTAGAAGCGACGGGTTACATTTTTGAGACAGACGGAAAGCTCTGGAGCTGCTTTAACCGTGCTTGGCAGTTTTGTGTTCCTCTGTGAAATAAATTCTGTCCTTCAGGATTCTCTCGTGAGAGTTGCAGTGTTCTCACGGGTTTGGATTCTACCGTTCTGCCATCTCAAAACTTCGGTAAAGTAATTGTAAAGCTAACATCATGTCTGAACAGAATCTATCGTTCTTTTCCAGATCGATTAGTTAAGAAAACACAGCAGTTACCATCAGCTAGTAACACGAGTTTAATGTTGTTATGCAGTAAGTGCGGGAGGTAATGCAATTCTTGAAATCGGCGGCTCTGTTTCCAAGGATATAGTACGTAGAACGGGAAGCTGACTTCTGACCTCCAGTATCTATATATTATGTTGTTTCCTGCAGAAAAAAAACCTGTAACAAAGACAATGTAAATTATATGGACACCAAGCAGGTACAACCTGACGAACTGAAGTCAGGTCAGAATATTTGCTGTCGTGTTGTTTTCTGTTTGTGATTAGTTTCTGTAATCCACTGACTTGAGAATTAAACACGAAAGGGTAAAAGGCTCTGTCTACAGAAAGCACCAACTAAATATTTTTTGGAATGTAATGAAATTTTGTAGGACAGATGTATATTAAAACTAGGGGGTGACGTAATTTTTTATCATAAAATTAAAACTGACCGTTAGTTTGAGTTCTTACACAGTAATTAATATTCATTCATTACAAATTTTAAACTAGCACGTAATTAATATGATTGTATCCTAGACCAATATTTATTGTCAGATTTGGAGTCAGGGACTATATATGTGTTGGCGTTTTTTATTGTTTGTGTTATTCTGTGCGGAGGCCTTGCTTTTGGCCGATACCGAGTTCAAGGTTGCTTGTCGATAGTCTGTGATATCGCTAAACTCAGGAGTTAGTTGTGGACTTCAGTCAAACAGCGTCAATTGTAAACCCGGACGAAAAAACACCTTGGACTCCGCAAAATACAGTGGTTATTGTACATAAACAGTGCCACTTGCTTTAAAATTAAGCATTTCTCTCTTTATCCCACACAGTGTATGTAGGGTTTGTGTGATTTGCAGAACGAAGAAAAATACCCGTAATTTTCTTAACGGTATTAACCGACTGGTATTGTAATGTCAAGGCAGCATATTTTATGTACATACAGACTGAATCTTTAAATAGTACTTAGATGAAAATCAGACTCAAAAACCCTGTAAGAATGATATTCTGCAGCTGAAGTAGGGGTGACTCTTATGGACGTGAACTGTTCAGGGTAACATGCAATCCCTGTACAGACCTCCTACATGCCCATGGGGTTCCGGGAAGTTGAGGCTTCCATATTTCTAGACAATCGATATATGAAGGTGGTAATTTTGTCAAACATATGCACCAGCCGCCTTTACTACCAGGAAAAATTCTTGGTTCTTTTTTCTGTTAGAGACTGAGTAGATCCAGTGATACTAAGCATCCGGAAGGACTACGTAAATGAAAAATTCCAAAGACGCCATCGGGAATCGCAACCGCGACCTTCCGGCTTATAGCGCAACCCCTCAATCAACTGCGCCACCGCGTGGCCTCGTGAGCTCTGTGAGGGTCTAATATTGATTGCTTATAAAATTCGGTGTGCTGCTTTATAGATCACATTATTGCAGTGTTTTCCTCTACCTACTCTAAAGGTATTGACGCAGGAGTACATACATTCCCACGTGCAAAGTACCAGATCAATATATACTGTTTTGTTCGGTACAAACACTAGGTCTTTCATACGAGAAAGTGTATGGGCATAGGGGTTGTGGTAATTAGAATAACTGGACTGACGTTTCTGTGAATCAACTGACGTTATCAGTTACGTGGTCTATGATGCATCAGTTAGAAAATGAGTGACTGCTGACGTGGATCGTACGGTAGGACTCACAGACATTATGCCGAAGTCAGTCTTCTTCAGGACTTTAACGTTTTCGATTTTAAAAGTTAAAGGTCGAAATTTTGCTAACATTTTTGACATTTCTCTCTCCAAAGCAAGCATCCAACGATATATTCTGCCTCAACGTCTGGAATGTTTTCATCTTTTCATTTTTCGTAAAATAACTAAACTTTTGGCGGAGCGAATTATTTTCCCATTATGCCAGTCGCGTTATCTCGCACAGTGCAATTAGTAAGTCAGTTAATAAGCCAAGGAAGAGCACAACATTATTTGAACATCCATCGTACTCCCTTGGCTTGGGCAAATTTCACCTTTCCTAAAGATTGACAATATCTTTCAGTGGCTCGAAATTTTTTAATAATTTGGAAGTATTCAGAGCAATAATTTTTGGAAAATGGTTTCAATACAATTTTCCCTGGTTCCTTTCTTTGCCAGAGAAATAATCATTCCTGTTATGTAAATATCAGACGGTGTGTCATATGAAATGTTAAACGTAGACCCTGGGGAGCATGGCGATATTGCGGTTAGAAAAGCGCTATTGATGTCCCTGCTCTTTGTGTAAGAACGTATATATTATGGCAGCTTGATTGAAGGTGACGCTATAGAGGAAAGTATCGATTTTAGGTTAAGCAGATTGATACACTGTCAAATATAGAAGTGCGGATAAATCAGTGCATTAACAAACATGAATACTGGCAACAAATATGGTAAAGGAATAACATAGTAGAAGAGAGAAAAATGAAAAATAAAAAGAAATTGGAGAGGAGAGAAGGAAGACATGAAAGAAAGAAAGAAAGAAAGGAAGGAAGGAAGAAAGAAAGAAAGAAAGAAAGAAAGAAAAACTTTTATATTTCTATGCAGAGACTTGTACCTATTTCGACGTAGTCTTCCTTGGCAAGTGCACTGGATGTGTGGGTATTATTCCATGACCTCTCTTTAGCCAGTTCGCACACGTGCAGGTTTTAGTCTCTGGAGGTTCGTGCAGGACGTGATACAAGTCCCTCTCATGCCTACGGTGGTTCGTGACCTGAAGCAGCAGAAAACAGAGGCGGTAGACAAGGTATACAGATATGCTGTGGTGAATGTGGGAAGAGCTGGTACCTCTGTAGTGTCCGACGGAAGCTTATGTCAGATATCTGCGGATAATTGTGAATTTTTTTCTCAAATTTAAAAACAATTTCTTGCAATTTTATTTTCCTACATTTTAAAAATATTTAATCAATGCTTTCAATTTTCACACTTTATCAGCACTGTATGTAATGAAAACCATCAGGGTGTTAATAGGAATGTGTCCATATTATTGGCATGGGTTATTTTTTCATCACCATCATCTTCCTCCATGGATTAGGTCGTTTGACCTGTTCCGGCATCGACGTATTGCCATCGTTTCCTACGGCGTCCACGATCTCTTCTTCGTCGAGGTTTGTAGTTGAGGGTGTGTTTCGGGAGTCTGGTGTTGTCCGTTCTTTCAAGGTGGTTGATCCAGTTTTGTTTGTATTTGAGTCTCACGTCTTGTATTCCACAGATCTCTAGTTCTTTTCTTATGACTTCGCTTCTTATTTTTTAATGTTGTTAATATTTTTCTGGGACAAATTAAAATATTTTTCTGATATTATCTTTTCCCTTACACCTTGTCTTTACAGGACCTACAATTGTCAAGAATATATAGATAATTAAGAGAAATAAAACACGAAATTTTCTTGTCACCAATTGTTCATTTATGACACCAATGGATGTACATAAGACACATGACACCAAGTTTGTTAACTGAGTTAATATAAATTCATACTTCATTAAAACTCAGAGAAGAAAATCCATAAACCTGCATGTGCAGCCTAGATTATATGACTCATCAATTGGCACAAATAGGCTTCCAGTCATAAGAGTACTCTAGTCCTACACAGTGTTGTATCTCAATGACAAATTTACCTCTATTTCTTTAGATTTTTTAGGGTTGATATACGAGTTGCTGAACTTCATCAATAGAGCTGGGCTTATTTTGGAGGACTGAGAGCCATTCTTGCTTATTTAGGGTAAGGCACCTCGCGACTCTGGGGGGATGCGGTGGTGCAGTTCGTTGAGGCTCAGCGCTAAAAACCTGAAGGTTACGGGTTCGATTCCCGATGGTGTCATTGGAATTTTTCATTGACATATTCCTTCCGGCCGCACTATGGCCCTGGGTTTGACTCAGCCTGTAACAGAAATGAGTACCAGGAATATTTCTTTGGGGGTAAAGACGGCCGGTGTGTAGGGATGACAACCTTACCATCTTCAAGTGCCGATTGTCTTGAAATCTGAGAGCCTCAAACTCCTGGGACCCTCAGGGCCTGTCCAGGCCTGTAATGGGATTGCTTTGCTTTTTTTTTTACCTCGCGATTCTAAGCAGAAAATACGACCCTTTCGATTTATGTATTTGAATGTACAGTCCTAAATTGACGAGCATACTTCTGACAATGCTGCGCACATACTTCACGTAAAGTGATCGTTCTTACTGTGCGGAAGTGATGTCTCCGTATATTCACTGGTTGATGTAAGTCATTTTTATTAGTCCTTCATGTGATGCAAGGATGACAGAGATTGACCTATAGGTAAAGAGAGGACGAGTTGACATTCTCAGTGCTTCTTTCTTATTATTCGGCCTACGTTTGCAGCCATACATTTCGTCTAAGTTTCTGACCATTTCTCCAATTCATGAGGGTTTCTGAGCAACTGTTATGTTTGTGTGAGTTTCTGAACAGCTGTTGGTTTCATTTGATATTCTAAGGAGCTTTTCTCTTCACGAGTGCACTTGAGTATCTCTCCTTCAAATATCCTTTTTTTTGGGGGGGGGGGAGATGTGAATTTGCGCCAATCTGTGTTTGGTCCCCTTTTTGAGACAAATTAAAGATATTATCTTCCAGATCACAAATTAAGAAGCTCCTTATTACTAGGCTTCTTTTTCTTCTATTCTTGGTTTAACTGGTTCAAATTGTGTTTTAGGAACATGAGCGCAATTGAAGCATTACTTTAATTATCTGGAAGTGTTTAGAACGGTGTAAATTTATATTTTTTCAGTAATATAAAAAGACATTATTTTACAAAACTTTAGGTTTTTACTTACTTCAAAATTTCATGCATTAAGGAGGCAGAAAACACAACTGGCTATAACGGCCGCGAATATGTGACGGCAGTTTATCGCGCCTTCATGCCGTACGTCTACTCTGCCAGCACATTCAGAATGCGATCCTCTTGTCACGCAGACTGCTGTAGTATACGATGCAGTGCCCAATCTGAATGTGACTGCAGATGATGTAGTTTGAGATGAAGTCAGATGTGGAGATGTAATGACGTTTACATTACGGAAATTGATATTGCTGTACAGTCCGGCTAGAATGTTTGTAAAAATGTAACATAGAAATTTTACAATCAGTACCCAGATAAAGAGATATTTCTTCAAGTGCGGAAATTCAAAAGTAGGTAAAGGTAAATTTCACCCTAGAACAGGTCACGAAGGCCCAGAGGGGGAGCTCTTTTCTTTCTTTAACCTCGGCGTTAGATGTGGTGGTTGGTCAACACCACGCTCCAGCCGCTTTGCTCCCCGGGCAAGAGACCCGATACCCATTTTATAGAATGCTGGTGGGCTCCAGTGTCTGCCTGGACGGGTGCAGAAAATCTCGCCCCTACCGGGATTCGATCTCCGGACCGTCCAGTCCGTAGCATCAAAAGAAGGATATTTAAATTACATTCACATATTTTTAATCTTGAATTTTATGTAAGTTTTGTAATACTTTCATATTGGCGAAGAACAAAGAAGTTAATACTTATTTCAGTCCATTAGCACTTCGATAACCCAAGTGCATCTCAATTATGTAAAAAACTACAGTTTCTACTTCGGAGAACGGATTCTGTGTTCGTGACGGAGACCAGCGAGCAGAAGACGTTTAGAGTAAAAAGGTAAAGCAGTCCCATTACAGGCCTGGGCGGGCCCAGAGGGTTCCAGGAAGTTAAGGTTCCCAGATTTCGTAACAACAGCACAGAATGGTGGTAGGTTGTTAGCCTTACTCATCGGCCGCCTTTACCCCCAGGATATACTCCTGGTACTCGTTTCTGATAGAGGCTGAGTCGATCGGAAGGATTTTATGTCAATGAAAAATCAACTGACACCAGCTGGGATCGAGCCAGCGACCTTCTGATTTGTAGCACAGCACCTTAACCACTGTGCTACCGCGGTCCCCAAACGTTTAGAGTAGTAAATGAAATACGCGTGTTGAGCAAAGTGCAGAGATTCTTCATTGCACGCACAACAGGTAATCGGGGTATTTATCACGGGGTTTTGGAATATTAAACAGGTGCTTCATTTACATAAGCTTTTATGGTATAATTTTATTTTCTGTTCACTCTGAAGTGTCACATTACATGCATTTCACATTTTTAATGCCTCATAACTATGTTTAACGAAAGGTTAGTGCTTGTACGTAACTTTCTGAAGTCCGGTTATGGTCAAAATTTTCATACATTCAAAATTTATACAACGGAAATAGTACGTCCGTTTAAAACTGATGAAAATGCTATTGAGGCATCGTTACTCATCCTCAAACAAGTTGGGACGTTCCTGCGTGCATTAAATATATATTTCTGTAGCATTGACAAGAAAGCACAAAATGATTATTTCATATAAGAAATTGAATGCGCTCTTCATTGACCAAACTCATCGTTTGTACGTGGTATTTCTGCAGTGTGAGTCTTATGTTACAACCTTTGAGGAAGACGAGAAAACTTCTTGCAAACAACATTTTGTTTACTGAGGCAGTAGGGCAGAAAATGGAAGCAGACTGAATAGTAAGAAAATGTCTTAACTCTTTAGACATTGCCATAGACCTGGACTTTGAAGACATTCTTTTTTTCCTACGTAACTTCCACAAACCCAGTTGTTTTGTTCACTGATTTGGGATTTTCGCTTAATTTCAGCGCCTCCGGAAAGAATGAGCTGTGATTGATATCCGTCGTATGTCATCCTGCAGTTTTTTAAAATATTCTTGGAAGCAAAAAGCATTTATCAAACAGTCTTATGACTTACTTGCCTGCGTTTAAACTAAATTTTATTTTATATTTGGATTTGCAGAGTTTTTGACATAAACGTGCTTTATATCCCTCAGTTTCATCAGGTCTCTATCTTCTGTCTCTGGTATGTAAACGTATAAAGTACCTAGACCGTTTAATAATTAAACAAAAAACAATTTATTTCCCGAATTCAACAGTACAGATCGTTGTCTTGATAGAGTCTTAGTTTGTGTTAGATGTATTCTTTCCGGAATAAATCGCGGAAGAGTCACAGATGTTGTTAAAAAGCTCACAGACCTTGCATTTATAACAATCGGAATTTTTATGACACAAAATAAGGGAAGCATAGAATGGTAAAATATTTTTGTCTTATAAATTGGTAATGCAGTCAGCTCTCGAATATATAAAACGCCAGTCTACAGAATGAATATAATTACTAGTTATTTACGAAAAATTCCCACACTTGAAACACCCTTGGTGATGAAGCAGCAGCAAATGGACATTGATACAAGGATACAAATTTACTGGAATGTGTACCATTTATAGCTGTCTTGACGAATACACATAACAACATCCCCGCAGGTGAACAGTTGTGTTAACTCGGCGCGTTAGTCCATTACTTCGGAAGGTCTCTCAGTCTGCGTCAAAAGGGTAACAGCTGCATGTCGCTGTGTACGTAATAGAAGCCTTTTCTTCTTCTCACTCGGTATTCAGGGAACGGGAAGTGATCACGCAGAAACCTGCCTCTCAAGTACTCTCTGAGGGTCGTCGGCGCTGGGACGACAGACTCAGTGCTAATCAGCAAGTACGGCTGTTTACTTTCTCTCCACCTGCTGAAAACCTTGACGTTGCTTAACTTGTTCACGGCCACCTCCGGTCCTGCCCATTTGAGTGTTGTACACAAACACTTCTCTAATCTGAGTGTGTGATATGTTGGAAGTCGGAGCTTCGCTACGGTGTTGTCAAGAGCCTGCCGCCAGCCTATGTACAAAATCAGATATACCCAGTCCACATCCTCACACACACACACACACACACACACACACACACACATACACACACACACACACACATACAATTTCCGTAAGATTCAATTTAATATTATATTATTATCTACATAAAGGTCTTCCAAATCTCTTTTTCCTTCAGATTTTCCGTTTACAATCTTTGTACACATTTGTCGTCTACGCTGAGACAACACACTATTTCAGCAAAAGTCCGTGTAAGAAACACTCGGCCGAATATAAGGAAATTTACTCGTCATAAAATTATATGTTTCTCCTGAAAGTTGTGTTGTCGATTATATATATATATATCAGTGTATAGTAAAAATTTATTAAATATTGCAATTGTATTATGTAGTACACGCTGTATGTTTTGCCACGATCATATCACCGTCAGGCTTATGGGCAAATTATTTATAAAGAAATAATTTTATTTATAAAAGTTAGTACGTTTTGCACATAATCCTTTCATGTAGATTTTATTAAGGGTTTTAATTTTAGAGTGTAATTGCACAAGCCGATTTAAATATTTAGGGTCTTAAAGCCACTTTTATGAACACAGTGCTCACACACTTGGAAGTGACACTTTCGTGTTGAAAAGATAATTATGCATGTAGTAAATCGTAATATTAAATTAAGTGTTATCTGAGACATATTAGCTATCAGTATATAATATATTTCTATAATACTCCTATTTAACATCGTCACCTAATACTTAACCAAATAATGAGTTTGCCTTGTTTTCATTACCTCTATGTAAATTCATTGCTGTTCCCAACCCGATTCCAGAACGACCAGGACCTACGGTGTCAACAATCACGTGACGCTTTTCGAATGGAATAGCGTCTCGTAATGCTGTCGCGTCAGATTATCCGGTAGCTCGAATTCGCTCCATGCAAGAGAATGTGCAAACTCGTTTAGCCATGTGGTTTTTGTTTTTATAATTTAGACGAATGAATCAGATGTGTTTTATTTGTACACTTTTCATGTTTAGGTAGAATTATGAAATGTTGACATATACATGGTAGCGCTTTTTCGTCCTAATGAGGTTGGGATAGAAGTAAGTGTTGATAAAGTTAAGCACATATTCATGTACATTTTACAGTCCAGGGAAAAGCTCCACATTAAGACACCCCAAGATGACCAATTCTTAGAAAATAATGAAAACTTCCAACTTATGGAAAGCAATCAAAATAGCATGCATGAAGAAAGGAATACAATATTAGATTCAGTAAATGCTTGCTACCATTCGATGTCGAATTTATCGCCTTCCCGTTTTGTGTTTTAAAAGGTAGAGATTAGAATAGAGAGCGCTATAATTTTGCTCTTTGTTTTACATGGATGTGAAACTTGTTCTGTCAGATTAAGGGTAGGACATAGGTTGAGGTTGTTTTAGAACGGGCTGCTGAAGGAAATACTTGAGCCCGGGAGAAGGGAAGTAATAGGAGACGGGCCAAATTCCATAATGAGAATCTTAACGTTTCCTGATCATCACCATACATTTGGGTGGTCATATCTAGCAGGATGAGATGAGCAGGGCGTGTGATGTTTGTGACGAGGATGAGAAAGGCGTACAGTGTCTGGCGTGGAAAACTTAATGGAAAGATTTTTTTGACGTTTTGTTGACCGTGCATCTCAGTATATTTATCGCAGTATTTAACCAACTTGATGCACAAAATTTGTTTCACAATAAGTTTTATTTCATGCATCTACATGTTTCGAGCACATGTGCTCATTATAAGGAGGTCAAAATTGCATTACACAGCCTCTGGTATCATCACAACTATAGGTGGCCGTCTCGTGCACGTGACGGCCACCTATAGGTGTGATGATGAGCACATGTGCTCGAAACATGTAGAGGCATGAAATAAAACTTATTGTGAAACAAATTTTGAGCACCAAGTTGGTTAAATACTGAGATAAATAATGGAAAGAGGCTACCTAGTAGACTTACACGTAGATGGGGGATAACTTAAAATGGATCTTGAAGAAATGAAATGGAAGGACGTAGACTGGACTAATCTGGCTAAGGATAGTGACTAGAAGTGGGGCTTAATGAAGGCACTAATGATCTTTCATGTTTTATGAATTGTGGGAATTTTTTTTAATACGTTTACTTCCTGTCTGTTCAAGCTGTGCCGGCTGTGTTACATAGTTCCATATATTGTGATAAATGCGATATTACGGAATTCCGTGGTTTAGTTATTGTATTAAATTGTGGGAAATTATTAATTACGGCTTATAAATAATTAATTAATTCATTTTAATCTTTCTTTAAAATCGCTTTTAAATAAGTACGTTGTATAATGTTTTAAATATAAGATTCTTTCTTTTAACATTTTTCTGAGGTCAGTATTTATTGAGTGCCTTGTGTATTGAAGTGACCTACAGATTTTGAAGGAAAGCTCTCCTCTGTGTTGTTAGGCGAACTTCGTAGAATGTTTCATGAAAATTATTAGTAACAGAGAGATATGAAGTTTGTTATTCAGTTTGTTAGATAGCTGGTTATTCTGATTAATTTTGTTACATGTTTATTGTGTGGCCAGTCTTGTAACAGGGAGACCTGAATTTCTCACAGCGAATTTGCTGGACATTGAACTGTTTTGGAATATTACGCTGTGTCCTTTAATTTGTTGTTCCTGAAGATTCCAAGAATTGTGTTACCTTCACATTCAGGGTCAAGCTGTTACAGCGTTTGATTGCTTCACTCTGATTCCACCTTATCCTAAATCATAGAATATTTGCTGGAATCAGGCTTTGTACTTTTTTTCTCCAGCTCTTCTCTTACACTTCTGAACTCCTTTCCAGACAATACCTTTGAGAGGCTCCTGGGAACAGATTTTATTTCTCCTGTAACGAGTAGCGCTAAAAGACTTTTTCGTTGTTTTTATTTATTTCCACGACACTCTTCCTGGTTTCAAGTGAATATTTAATTTTAAGCAACAAATCTTAGCAACTGACCAAGTGAATGCACAAATTCTTGTTTTATAATAAGTTTATTATATTCCTCTATATGTTTCGAGCACAGTAGTGCTCGAAACATGTAGAGGAATATAATTTGTGCATTCAGTTGGTCAATTGCTAAGATTTTACTGAGATGCACGGTCAGCAAAGCATCAAAATTTACGCAACAAAGTTATGTAACGAAGTAAATACACGGCTACAATTGTGTGATAAATTTCTTACCGGCGTGCCTACTTGCATTTCCCTGTCATTCAGAAGATTATGTTTTAATTCTGTATGCAAAACACTTTCCACCATTTCGGTTGGGTAGCCTGCTGGGTTAAGAACGTGTAGTTGAATATTAATAAAAATCCAACCAGATGGAACAGTATGCATATATTTATTTTCTGCAAAGTCACTCTACATGTTTCGGGTGTCCACCGCACCCATCATCAGGGGTACTAAAAACTGCAACCGCAGCCTCCGGTACAGGCCACACTGTGAAATACAAGGATTAACTGGAATAATTCCAGTTAATCCTTGTATTTCACAGTATGACCTGTACCGGAGGCTGCAACTACAGTTTTTAGTACTCCTGAAGATGGGCGCGATGGACACCCGAAACATATAGAGTGATTTTGTAGTAAAATAAATCAGACTGCGTACTGTTGCATCTAGTTGGATTTTTATTAATAGTGAATTATGATGCACGGAACCATGAGCTTAAAAAACATGTGGTTGGTTCATCTGGAACTTAATGATCTGTACTCCTTACCCATTATTATTCGGGCGATAAAATCGAGAAGAATGAGATGGGCGGTACAGGGAAGAGAGGAGAGGTCTATACAGGGTTTTGGTGGGGAAACCTGAAGGAAAGAGTCCACTTGGGAGACGCAGGCGTAAATGGGAGGATAATATCAAGATGAATCTTCAGGAAATGGGATGTAGGGGTATGGAATGAATCGAGCTGACTCAGGATAGGGACAGGTGGCGGGCATTTGTGAATGCGGTAATGAACCTTCGGGGTGAATTGCTTGACTAGCTGAAATCCTGTTAGCTTCTAAAGTAGGACTCTGCTCCATGGAGTAAGTAATGTTTCATCCAGCTATCAGCGTTTCATTATCGTCATTCTGCAAGACCCAGACCAGATCTATATTCCTTACATTTTTTCAATTACCTCCTCAATTACTATCTTAGGTCTTCATGTTTTCATCGAAAGCTTTCCTAGCTGTTTCCCCCACCATTTCTGTAGGCACCTTCGTCTCTTGTAAAGCATTAACAAACCGCCCTGAGAGAGACGCTTTAATCAGAACCTAGACACATGGAACGCTACCTGAAGATTTTTCCATCTTCGCATTAGGATCAGGCATGAAATGATTTTGTGTTTACAAGGAATATTGAAAGTTACATATACGTGAAATCGGGCGAGCTTTAACACGATGGGCATGATTTCGGTTATTGGCTATTTCTAAATTTAAATCAGGATATTTAGTGTTTTTGGATTTTCTAGTAAATAATTCTACCTTCGTATTATAAATTTTAGAGCCACAGAAGACTCTTCATCATTTCATTAGTGGTGCAGGACACACAGTCCTCTCTGAAAAGCCTGTACTAACCGAATTTTTTAGTCTACCTTGCCGAGATGTACACATCTGGGTCAAAAGAGTTTAATTATTAATTGACTAAATCATTAAAATCGATGTTAGGGAAAAAGGTTACCAGATTTTCTTTACATTGTGTATGTCTTGTTATTGATTGATTAACTATTCTATTCCGAATATCCGGTGCAGTAGACTAAATATAGGAAAATAATTATACATACATACACACGTATAGGCATGCTGACTCACACATGCACAGTATAAGCTTTTGGATATCATTCGTTACAATGTAGGTGGAATAAATGCCACAAATGAATTACATTTCCTGTTGAATCATAGTATGTTCAAATGATTCTCTCAAGACCATGACCCGAAAGAATAATGGGAAGCCGGGTAAGAGACAGGGATGGAGAAACTCTTCAATTAGTTTAATCACCAATAATGCGAATGAAAAGCTTGTGTGTCCCAGATTCAACTTTTATTCCCTTAACGACCTTAATACTGAATGAAAGCAAGCGGAATATCCGGAGGGCTGGTCAGGTGGGTGATTCCGCCTTGGTGGCTTCTCTCTCTAGTACTGCAGTGTTTCAATGCATTTCAGCTTTTATTGCAGAAAAAACGTTTCCAGTTTGTACCTTGCAACAACAATACAAAATATTACGCACTAGTGGACAAAGTAAACGTTGCACAAAACGCGTTTTCCTCTTTTCTGTTACGTCTTTCATTCATCTAGCAAAACAGATAATATGTCGGACGGCCTTCTCCATTTCTCCGTCATTAAGCATTTTGTGTATCCAAAATAACGTGATGAATTTAATCAAAATAAGTTACTGGATTTATAAATTAAAAATTAAGAATTAATAACTGATCCCGGTAGCCGTGCGGTCTAAGGTGTAGGTCTGCGGCCTCTTGATTGCTGGGATCGCGGGTTCGAATGCCACTGAGGACAAAAATGTTCGTGTGTTTGTTGTGTTTTGTGTAGGTAGCGGCCCCTACGACGAATTGTTCACATGTTCAGAGTTCTACTGGCTGTAAGAGTGTCTTATTTTGTGTGATCTACTGGCTGTAAGAGTGTCTTATTTTGTGTGATCTACTGGCTGTAAGAGTGTCTTATTTTGTGTGATCTACTGGCTGTAAGAGTGTC
>Ga0131853_10012732_pt1 | contig 15414 bp, 2 predicted proteins | sample TergutLab28metaG_FD_92764 | JGI IMG/M metagenome (GOLD analysis project Ga0131853, IMG submission 92764) | Labiotermes labralis P1 segment gut microbial communities from Petit-Saut dam, French Guiana - Lab288 P1 (version 2) (version 2) | ecosystem: Host-associated > Arthropoda: Insects >...
ATGCATATAGCTAGCCCTTAAGTTCCCTAGACAACCTGATGATGGCCAATACAGGCCGAAACATGTAGTTGTTTCCATCACATAATCATTAAATACACCTCAGTGATTAAGTTGTGTTTGACTGCACACCTTTTCCTACTTTCACACACACAACGGGGATGACACACTTCCTAGGATCATAATAGGGCACTCGTATCCGTATATTCATCGGATCTGAAAAGTTATGCAGTAAAGCTACTTTTCAAACCACATCGGAATATGAAAAGAAAATTGAAGAATAAGAAACCAACTAGATTCCACTTGTTATATTTACTTTACTTCTTACATACTCAACATGTTTCGGGCATTAATATGTCCATCTTCAGGAGTTTACGACTATGTTGTTGAACTACCACATTGGCTGTATTGCTCTTGGATTGCTGTGTGTTGGAGTTAGGGTGTGGTTCGGCTAGGGTGGTATCCGGGCTGCCGGCTGAAGCACAAGTTGTGCTTGTATCCGGGCTGACGTCGGCAGCCCGGATACCACTCTAGCCGAACCGCACCCTAACTCCATCACACAGCAATCCAAGAACAATACAGCCAATGTGGTAGTTCAATAACATAGTCGCAAACTCCTGAAAATTGACATATTAATACACGAAACATGTTGAGTATCTAAGAAGAAAAGTAAATATAACAAGTGACATCTAGTTGGTTTTTTATTCTTCAACTATCACAATGATGCACGGTCCAATAAACATCAGATGAAAAGAAATGTCTTATTGAAAGCACACAGGTGTACCCTGAAACAAAGAAAACATAAAACTTTGAAAGATTCTTGACTCAAACTGTTGTATCCTAGGGAAAATGAAAAAATAATTAAGTAGTCTGGTTTTAAGTGTATCGGCTACAACAGGCTGAAGAAATTTACATAATAAGGAATACCGCAAATATTACTCTTCATCCAAGATTATGACGATGATCGAATCATGAGAATTGGATATGTAGACATGCAGAACGCACTGCAAATATTAAAGGCAAATATTTCTTTCAAGTCTTATGCATTGTTGAGGGGTTAAGAATGGAATGGATATTAAAGAAAGAATGGTGGAAGGATTTGGGCTGGATTAATCTAGCTCAGGACTACTATGAGCATGGAAGTGAGTCTCCTGAGTCCCATAAAAATATGAGGGATTTCTGAAGTAGCAGATAATTTACTAGTTTCTCCAAAAGAATTGTGCTCCACGGAACTGGTTAGTGAGTTTAATAACGCGACTCTAAATCAGGGATGTCACGTCGCAGGGTATTGTTCAGAAGAAGGGAAGATGCCGCTGCATTGTGTGCGACGAATGTGTGCCGCCGTAAGATTTATAGAGCGAACTTGAGACATTATTTATGGTAGAAAGACAATTCTGTGGCCAAACACTTCTAAACATTGCCGTCAGATTTATTTAAATATTGGCGGGTTCAGTTCAAGAAATTTCAAAACACGTGACTGTATGTTGGTAATGAAGTAAATCATTTTGGGGCAATAAATAACTCAGAAGAAGTGTTTGGGTGAAACAGTCACTGTTGTATTCTTCTAGTTATGCAGTTCCCTGAACTGAAGGACGCACATTAAACTATTACTGAAATCCTGTGTGCAAAGCAGCGATTAAACAAAACTTTTATACAAAATTTTGGGTTTAAGCCTCTGTGTAAATTAGTTATTTCATAATACTTTAACTGTTTTTATAAACCTTCGCAAAATTGCGAAAAACGACTGTTAGCTTCGTCACGTCTATCTTTTCGTCCGCATGGACTACTCTGCTCCCTCTGGAGAGTTTTTCATGAAATTTTGTGTTCGAAAATTTAAAAAAAAAAAATGTCGAAAAAATTCCCATGTGATTAAAATCTGACAGGAATTACGGGTGATTTGCGTGAACCCTGATGTACATTTATGATAATGTCTCACTTAACTGTCGTAAAGGATATCAAAACACTCATTTTGTGTTGGATACTTATTTGTTACAAATATTACCACATTATCTCACAAACATTTGAGATTAGGTGGTAAAATATTGTACTGCCAGAAAGGCTCAAGATGACGATAAAATGCGACGCCTAAAAGATGCGACTTGCATGCCGGATAACTAATGAAAGAATATAGAAAAGGCAGTCGCAATGTGTAATACGCATTGTTCTTCCACAGTAACAATGGTTACGCGAACGTCCCTGAATGTTACATTATACTATATTGCCTGTCTTATTGCTTAATTTTAAAGTTTTCATTAAACTTGCAGCTTATGGGGTACGTAATCTGCTGAATTAGATCAGTCTGTTGCAATGCTACTGTTTATAAGTGAAGAACGACATGTTTCAGTAAACTGCTCAGACTGTGACGTTTCAAAGCACGATGTGGAACACCTGCTTCAAAATTTAAAGCCTAGCCTTTACTACATACCGCCAGGTTTAACATTCAGAAATTAAAATTACTTTTACATGTTGCATACGGATTTCAAAAGAAACAACGACTTTTTTCTTATACAACATTAACAGACTAGGTTTTGTATAACCGAGATGGAAAGTGTTTACTGCGCGGTACGCACCAAGTTCTTACATAAAACAGACACGTTTCTTCTCTTAAGGATCAAAGGATCCTGAACTTTGTCCGCAAAGTGTAACTCTGATTCATATGGATCTCACAAAAAAAAACCAGTAAATTACTGTAAAGCTGAATAATAAAAGACCAACTTGATGTCACTTTCTATTTATTTCACTTCGTATGTGCTCAACATGTTTCGGACATTAATATATCCATCACCAGGAGCTTGCGACTGTTCTGTTGAATTACCACATTGGTCGTATTGTTCTTGGTTCGATGTGTGTTGGAGATTTGGTGTGGTTGGTTTGGAGTGGTATCCGTGTTGCAGGCTGAAGCCTGCAACACGGATACCACACCACCCCAGCCAAACCACAACGTAACACCAGCACACATCGAGCCAGAGCAATACAACCCATGAAATAACTCAACAAATAAGTCGCAAGCTCCTGAGGATGGATGTATTAACACCCGAAACATGTTGAGCATTAAATAATGAAATAAAAAGGCAAGTGACATCAAGTTGGTCTCTCTTTATTCAACTGTCAAGATGATGCACGGTCCAATAAACATATTATTCAGATGTATTTCAGTAAGGCTTGGCAATTAGTTCCCTTTTCTTAACGTTATGTAACAAACTTCGATGTTAGTTTCGAACAAAATAACGAGGTTACATTCGCAAGCATTTTGCATGTGAATTCGTTGCTGCAAGACGTTTAATTTCTGCTTCGAGATATCTCTTGTTGAATTTGCAGCATATATGACAATTTAGCTTTCGATCCAAGTAAAAGAAGCTGAAATTAATTACCAAGTTTCAATTCACGTTTTGTGATAGGCAAAGTTTTGACAGAAGATTAATCAAGTGTGCATTTGCGTATACTAGGTAAAAAAGTTACATTCTGGTTTTGGTTTCCGACACTTGGGAAACGAAGTTATTTTAGTTATAGTGATGAAGAGTGGTGGTTATAACTGTTATAGTAATGGTGATCCCAGCAGGGCCCACTTTAGAAGAGATGACGGAGTGCAGGTGGTGTCATGTGTACTTTACAAATTATAGAAAACCCCGGCATGGTTTACTATGTGCTAGTAGGAGAGTAACATAAGCCAGACGGCCGCTGTGATTTATTTTAATTTACTGCCCGGAAGCGTCTTTCAAAATAACCGCACGACATTCACCAGAACAGTTAGGTTGACTACCAAGTTTCGAAAGACATTTCTCAAATACGAAACAGTAATGATACTACAGCACTGTAGGTATTATCCGACTTAAGCAATAGGCATGTTCTGGAAGTCCTGGTGCAATTCGAATTTTTAGCAAATCGGGACTGAGCATACATATGGCCAATTCTACGGGGTCCAGTCGAAGTCCAAATTCCAGCAAGCTGGTATTTGATCGACCGCAGCATGACCGACCCGCCCCCTTGTGTTGTCGCCCACTAGTATTCTTCCACTGCCTTCACCTCACTGTGATTTCTTTTCAGCTAGAAAAATTCCGACGTGCAGTTCAAAAACTGTGTTATTTCAATTTTCTTGCTTTTTAAAAATAAATAAGAGTTTTCGAACTTGCCTAAATCGAGGAATGTCTGTACCGAATATTTTGTTATGCAGAGAAGTAGAGTTGTACAACAGTAACAGCAGCAGCAGCAGTAATTACAGCAGTAGCAGATTAGAGAGTTACATTCTGTAATAAGTTTAGAGGAAACTACCTTCAGCGAGCTCCGTTGTTGGCAGGTTATGTATCTTGTGTCCTCCGTGTCGTATCCGAAACGTACAGGTGAAAATATCAAATACATTATTTCACAATTTATCTCGCACCCTCAGAGAAGAGTGTAGTTTGAGTATATTCTTCGGAAAGGCTACATAGAAAAAAATTCACTTAAGTACATGAAGTGATGTGATATGCTCGATTCACAACAAGGCAAAAGTATATTTTAAAACGCTCTTTGTCCACATCATGAAATCATGCAGGGAGAGCAGAAGTATCCCTGCAATCATTCTTAACCTCGACACCAGATAGAGATGCATGATCACCTTGACCTCCCGGCGGCTTTGACCTCAGAGAAGGAACCCCGATAGCAATAGAACAGGAAGCTGTGTGGCCTCACGGTCTGTCTGCAGGTTTTGGAGGAAGTAAATCTTGCTTGTTCCTCCCGGGAACTGCACTCCTGACCGTCCAGCCCATAGTTTAGTCACTACACTTAACTGAGATATTGCGGCTCCCCTCCTGTGTAACAAGGGGCTGTTGTACTGTAATATATATATATATATATATATATATATATATATATATAGTGATACAATAAACGTGATGTAGGATTCCACTGAACAGTGGGGGCACATATACACAATCTTATCGGGACTCAACTCATATTTGGGTTTCTCAGTGGTTTATGGATGATCACAGTCATCTGTTGAAGCGTGTAGGGCCCTCACTAACAGTCCGTATCGGTGATCGAAGAAATATCGCTTCTAGTGTTTTTAACGTTTGTGCTGTGGACATTTTCGTGTTTTAGCTGAAAATCGCAATGCATGTGCAAGTGGAGAGCTGTGTTTGTACTCACTGCCTGTGAAACGGACTACTTCGAGGGCGTCACATTAGAAACGGAAAGCACTCCCTGATGATGACACTTGTGACGATCCGAAACGTGTAGGAGATTTATTAACGTCTGATGTGTATATATTTTGGTGAATGTAAATTTCGTAACGGAAATTAATAATTCTATACCGTGCACGGTACATACAGAATTAAAATGTAGTGGAAAAGCTCGTTCATTCTGTATTCATTAGTATGATATCGTGTTTAGCTTAGTATGCTCTTGAAATGGATATCATTTCTCGGCTTGCTTTTTGAATTCCTTGTGTTCTCAGAGAAAGGGCAACGGTCTGCTGGATATGTTGCCGTATGTAGAAATGTTCTTGGTGTACAACCTCCGCCGTGTTATGAATGTTTATTCTTTATTTTGGGTGATCCACCGGCGTCTGAATGGGGACCGCGGTAGCACAGTGGTTAAGGTACTGTGCTACAAATCGGAAGGTCGCTGGTTCGATCCCATCTGGTGTCACTGGATTTTTCATTGACATAAAATCCTTCCGCGCTATGGCCCTGGGGTCGACTCAGCCTCTAACAGAAATGAATACCAGGAGTATTTCCTGGGGGTAAAGGCGGCCGGTGCGTAAGGCTGACAACCTACCACCATCCTGTGCCGTTGTCAAGAATCTGGGAGCCTTAACTTCCTGGAACCCTCTGGGCCTGTCCAGGCCTTTACCGGAGTCCGAGTTTTATGTGCCGACATTTCGGAACAGTCTGTCTGTCCCATCTCCATATGTGGTGTAAGAGAGGAATAACCGGGCCAACGTCAAAGACCAAAGTGCCAACTGAGAGCGGAGATTTGCGCAAAAGCGCAATTCAACATCCCTCTGTCTGCTTAGCCATTCTTGCGTTAACCGTATCGCTTGGCTCAGTGACAGACACCTTAAACTATAACTAGGATAGAGCTTATGCTAACGATTTCCCGTTGCTGTTGAAGACCCGCCGTGGGCAAACTGAAGACCACTGCTCAAGAGCCAACAGGCCATATGAGAATAACCAGAATGAGATTGGTACAACATTTATACAGATAAAGGGGTGGCACAGGAAGGGAGGGCGGGGAGGGGTCGTGTCCAAATCTTCTTGTTCACACGACCTGTGAAGATTGGAGACTGTTCCGAAACGTCGGCACATACAATTTCAGACTTCGGGGAATCACCCAAAAGAAAGAATACAGTAGTTCACTTGAAGAATATAAAACCAACTATATGTCACTTGTTATATTTACTTTACTTCTTAGATACTCAACATGTTTCGGGCATTAATATGTCCATCTTCAGGAATTTGCGACTATGTTGCGGTTCGGCTAGGGTGGTATCCGGGCTGACGCCGGCAGCCCGGATACAAGCACAACTTGTGCTTCAGCCGGCAGCCCGGATTCCACCCCAGCCCAACCGCACCCTAACTCCATCACACAGCAATCCAAGAGCAATACAGCCAATGTGGTAGTTTAACAACATAGTCGCAAACTCCTGAAGATGGACATATTAATGTCCGAAACATGTTGAGTATCTAAGAAGTAAAGTAAATATAACAAGTGACATCTACGTAGGTGGTTTTTTTATTCTTCAACTAACACAATGAAGCACGGTCCAATAAACATCAGAGTCAATAGTTCAGTTTTGCCAGATCACAAAATTCAGCTATGCACAGTGACTTAGGGAGCTCAGCTAGCCAGTTATCTGGTCCAACATACACACATGTAAATGCTGTTTTTCGCTAGGCGTGGTGGACGACGTCACAACCACTGTGGAGAAACGAACAGCCCATGGCCTTTCGTAGGACAGGAAAACATTTCTGCCGACAGTTTCAAGAGGTAGATAAGAATACATTACTGGGTGATTGTTCATGTCAAGATATGACCCCCATGTCATTCGTGTAACATCAGGAGGGGAGTGCAATAAAACTGAATGCATATGATTCAGGTGAATTGACTCGGAGCCATAAGACGGTCACGAACTGCAACTAATAATCTACCGGAAGCTTGTCAAAATCTAGAAGATAGGCTACGTGGTAGTTACATGGTCACTTTGGGTGTCTGTAAGGAGTCAAATGATGTGTGAACATTGACAGGCCAGAGAAGATAAACAACGAGTAGAAGAGAGATAAGTGTAAAGGGCGGACAGACGGGAGATGATGATGTGTCCCAGACACAGAGTGGTGGGATGACACGAGTCGAGCGGAGATAAGGCGGAAGGTCACAAAGTTCCTGCGGACACAGTAATTGAACTGCGTCAATTACTTCCTTTGCAGGAAGGATACTATTTATATCTCAGAATGGTCTGTACTGAACACGCTGACACTCTCCTATTCTTCCCCCTACTCTCACTTCAGAAGGCGGTCAATAACCCGCTCCACGGTGGCAAAAGCAAGACAGGCAGTTTACGTATGACGTAACTTAGAAAACTGTATGTAGTCAAACACAACTGTGTCACATGAGGTGTATTTAATGACTATATAATGGACAACAACATGTTTCGGCCTGTACTGGCCATCTTCAGGTTGTTTTAGGGGAACTTAAGATCTTACTATAAGCATGCACGCGCACGTGGTGTAGAGATCTCTACACCACGTGCGCGTGCATGCTTATAGTAAGATCTTAAGTTCCCCTAAAACAACCTGAAGATGGCCAGTACAGGCCGAAACATGTTGTTGTCCATTATATAGTCATTAAATACACCTCATGTGACACAGTTGTGTTTGACTACATACAGTTTTCTAAGTTACGTCATACGTAAACTGCCTGTCTTGCTTTTGCCACCGTGGAGCGGGTTATTGACCGCCTTCTGAAGTGAGAGTAGGGGGAAGAATAGGAGAGTGTCAGCGTGTTCAGTACAGACCATTCTGAGATATAAATAGTATCCTTCCTGCAAAGGAAGTAATTGACGCAGTTCAATTACTGTGTCCGCAGGAACTTTGTGACCTTCCGCCTTATCTCCGCTCGACTCGTGTCATCCCACCACTCTGTGTCTGGGACACATCATCATCTCCCGTCTGTCCGCCCTTTACACTTATCTCTCTTCTACTCGTTGTTTATCTTCTCTGGCCTGTCAATGTTCACACATCATTTGACTCCTTACAGACACCCAAAGTGACCATGTAACTACCACGTAGCCTATCTTCTAGATTTTGACAAGCTTCCGGTAGATTATTAGTTGCAGTTCGTGACCGTCTTATGGCTCCGAGTCAATTCACCTGAATCATATGCATTCAGTTTTATTGCACTCCCCTCCTGATGTTACACGAATGACATGGGGGTCATATCTTGACATGAACAATCACCCAGTAATGTATTCTTATCTACCTCTTGAAACTGTCGGCAGAAATGTTTTCCTGTCCTACGAAAGGCCATGGGCTGTTCGTTTCTCCACAGTGGTTGTGACGTCGTCCACCACGCCTAGCGAAAAACAGCATTTACATGTGTGTATGTTGGACCAGATAACTGGCTAGCTGAGCTCCCTAAGTCACTGTGCATAGCTGAATTTTGTGATCTGGCAAAACTGAACTATTGACTCTGATGTTTATTGGACCGTGCTTCATTGTGTTAGTTGAAGAATAAAAAAACCACCTACGTAGATGTCACTTGTTATATTTACTTTACTTCTTAGATACTCAACATGTTTCGGACATTAATATGTCCATCTTCAGGAGTTTGCGACTATGTTGTTAAACTACCACATTGGCTGTATTGCTCTTGGATTGCTGTGTGATGGAGTTAGGGTGCGGTTGGGCTGGGGTGGAATCCGGGCTGCCGGCTGAAGCACAAGTTGTGCTTGTATCCGGGCTGCCGGCGTCAGCCCGGATACCACCCTAGCCGAACCGCAACATAGTCGCAAATTCCTGAAGATGGACATATTAATGCCCGAAACATGTTGAGTATCTAAGAAGTAAAGTAAATATAACAAGTGACATATAGTTGGTTTTATATTCTTCAAGTGAACTACTGTATTCTTTCTTTTGGGTGATTCCCCGAAGTCTGAAATTGTATGTGCCGACGTTTCGGAACAGTCTCCAATCTTCACAGGTCGTGTGAACAAGAAGATTTGGACACGACCCCTCCCCGCCCTCCCTTCCTGTGCCACCCCTTTATCTGTATAAATGTTGTACCAATCTCATTCTGGTTATTCTCATATGGCCTGTTGGCTCTTGAGCAGTGGTCTTCAGTTTGCCCACGGCGGGTCTTCAACAGCAACGGGAAATCGTTAGCATAAGCTCTATCCTAGTTATAGTTTAAGGTGTCTGTCACTGAGCCAAGCGATACGGTTAACGCAAGAATGGCTAAGCAGACAGAGGGATGTTGAATTGCGCTTTTGCGCAAATCTCCGCTCTCAGTTGGCACTTTGGTCTTTGACGTTGGCCCGGTTATTCCTCTCTTACACCACATATGGAGATGGGACAGACAGACTGTTCCGAAATGTCGGCACATAAAACTCGGACTCCGGTAAAGGCCTGGACAGGCCCAGAGGGTTCCAGGAAGTTAAGGCTCCCAGATTCTTGACAACGGCACAGGATGGTGGTAGGTTGTCAGCCTTACGCACCGGCCGCCTTTACCCCCAGGAAATACTCCTGGTATTCATTTCTGTTAGAGGCTGAGTCGACCCCAGGGCCATAGCGCGGAAGGATTTTATGTCAATGAAAAATCCAGTGACACCAGATGGGATCGAACCAGCGACCTTCCGATTTGTAGCACAGTACCTTAACCACTGTGCTACCGCGGTCCCCATTCAGACGCCGGTGGATCACCCAAAATAAAGAATAAACATTCATAACACGGCGGAGGTTGTACACCAAGAACATTTCTACATACGGCAACATATCCAGCAGACCGTTGCCCTTTCTCTGAGAACACAAGGAATTCAAAAAGCAAGCCGAGAAATGATATCCATTTCAAGAGCATACTAAGCTAAACACGATATCATACTAATGAATACAGAATGAACGAGCTTTTCCACTACATTTTAATTCTGTATGTACCGTGCACGGTATAGAATTATTAATTTCCGTTACGAAATTTACATTCACCAAAATATATACACATCAGACGTTAATAAATCTCCTACACGTTTCGGATCGTCACAAGTGTCATCATCAGGGAGTGCTTTCCGTTTCTAATGTGACGCCCTCGAAGTAGTCCGTTTCACAGGCAGTGAGTACAAACACAGCTCTCCACTTGCACATGCATTGCGATTTTCAGCTAAAACACGAAAATGTCCACAGCACAAACGTTAAAAACACTAGAAGCGATATTTCTTCGATCACCGATACGGACTGTTAGTGAGGGCCCTACACGCTTCAACAGATGACTGTGATCATCCATAAACCACTGAGAAACCCAAATATGAGTTGAGTCCCGATAAGATTGTGTATATGTGCCCCCACTGTTCAGTGGAATCCTACATCACGTTTATTGTATCACTATATATATATATATATATATATATATATATATATATATTACAGTACAACAGCCCCTTGTTACACAGGAGGGGAGCCGCAATATCTCAGTTAAGTGTAGTGACTAAACTATGGGCTGGACGGTCAGGAGTGCAGTTCCCGGGAGGAACAAGCAAGATTTACTTCCTCCAAAACCTGCAGACAGACCGTGAGGCCACACAGCTTCCTGTTCTATTGCTATCGGGGTTCCTTCTCTGAGGTCAAAGCCGCCGGGAGGTCAAGGTGATCATGCATCTCTATCTGGTGTCGAGGTTAAGAATGATTGCAGGGATACTTCTGCTCTCCCTGCATGATTTCATGATGTGGACAAAGAGCGTTTTAAAATATACTTTTGCCTTGTTGTGAATCGAGCATATCACATCACTTCATGTACTTAAGTGAATTTTTTTCTATGTAGCCTTTCCGAAGAATATACTCAAACTACACTCTTCTCTGAGGGTGCGAGATAAATTGTGAAATAATGTATTTGATATTTTCACCTGTACGTTTCGGATACGACACGGAGGACACAAGATACATAACCTGCCAACAACGGAGCTCGCTGAAGGTAGTTTCCTCTAAACTTATTACAGAATGTAACTCTCTAATCTGCTACTGCTGTAATTACTGCTGCTGCTGCTGTTACTGTTGTACAACTCTACTTCTCTGCATAACAAAATATTCGGTACAGACATTCCTCGATTTAGGCAAGTTCGAAAACTCTTATTTATTTTTAAAAAGCAAGAAAATTGAAATAACACAGTTTTTGAACTGCACGTCGGAATTTTTCTAGCTGAAAAGAAATCACAGTGAGGTGAAGGCAGTGGAAGAATACTAGTGGGCGACAACACAAGGGGGCGGGTCGGTCATGCTGCGGTCGATCAAATACCAGCTTGCTGGAATTTGGACTTCGACTGGACCCCGTAGAATTGGCCATATGTATGCTCAGTCCCGATTTGCTAAAAATTCGAATTGCACCAGGACTTCCAGAACATGCCTATTGCTTAAGTCGGATAATACCTACAGTGCTGTAGTATCATTACTGTTTCGTATTTGAGAAATGTCTTTCGAAACTTGGTAGTCAACCTAACTGTTCTGGTGAATGTCGTGCGGTTATTTTGAAAGACGCTTCCGGGCAGTAAATTAAAATAAATCACAGCGGCCGTCTGGCTTATGTTACTCTCCTACTAGCACATAGTAAACCATGCCGGGGTTTTCTATAATTTGTAAAGTACACATGACACCACCTGCACTCCGTCATCTCTTCTAAAGTGGGCCCTGCTGGGATCACCATTACTATAACAGTTATAACCACCACTCTTCATCACTATAACTAAAATAACTTCGTTTCCCAAGTGTCGGAAACCAAAACCAGAATGTAACTTTTTTACCTAGTATACGCAAATGCACACTTGATTAATCTTCTGTCAAAACTTTGCCTATCACAAAACGTGAATTGAAACTTGGTAATTAATTTCAGCTTCTTTTACTTGGATCGAAAGCTAAATTGTCATATATGCTGCAAATTCAACAAGAGATATCTCGAAGCAGAAATTAAACGTCTTGCAGCAACGAATTCACATGCAAAATGCTTGCGAATGTAACCTCGTTATTTTGTTCGAAACTAACATCGAAGTTTGTTACATAACGTTAAGAAAAGGGAACTAATTGCCAAGCCTTACTGAAATACATCTGAATAATATGTTTATTGGACCGTGCATCATCTTGACAGTTGAATAAAGAGAGACCAACTTGATGTCACTTGCCTTTTTATTTCATTATTTAATGCTCAACATGTTTCGGGTGTTAATACATCCATCCTCAGGAGCTTGCGACTTATTTGTTGAGTTATTTCATGGGTTGTATTGCTCTGGCTCGATGTGTGCTGGTGTTACGTTGTGGTTTGGCTGGGGTGGTGTGGTATCCGTGTTGCAGGCTTCAGCCTGCAACACGGATACCACTCCAAACCAACCACACCAAATCTCCAACACACATCGAACCAAGAACAATACGACCAATGTGGTAATTCAACAGAACAGTCGCAAGCTCCTGGTGATGGATATATTAATGTCCGAAACATGTTGAGCACATACGAAGTGAAATAAATAGAAAGTGACATCAAGTTGGTCTTTTATTATTCAGCTTTACAGTAATTTACTGGTTTTTTTTTGTGAGATCCATATGAATCAGAGTTACACTTTGCGGACAAAGTTCAGGATCCTTTGATCCTTAAGAGAAGAAACGTGTCTGTTTTATGTAAGAACTTGGTGCGTACCGCGCAGTAAACACTTTCCATCTCGGTTATACAAAACCTAGTCTGTTAATGTTGTATAAGAAAAAAGTCGTTGTTTCTTTTGAAATCCGTATGCAACATGTAAAAGTAATTTTAATTTCTGAATGTTAAACCTGGCGGTATGTAGTAAAGGCTAGGCTTTAAATTTTGAAGCAGGTGTTCCACATCGTGCTTTGAAACGTCACAGTCTGAGCAGTTTACTGAAACATGTCGTTCTTCACTTATAAACAGTAGCATTGCAACAGACTGATCTAATTCAGCAGATTACGTACCCCATAAGCTGCAAGTTTAATGAAAACTTTAAAATTAAGCAATAAGACAGGCAATATAGTATAATGTAACATTCAGGGACGTTCGCGTAACCATTGTTACTGTGGAAGAACAATGCGTATTACACATTGCGACTGCCTTTTCTATATTCTTTCATTAGTTATCCGGCATGCAAGTCGCATCTTTTAGGCGTCGCATTTTATCGTCATCTTGAGCCTTTCTGGCAGTACAATATTTTACCACCTAATCTCAAATGTTTGTGAGATAATGTGGTAATATTTGTAACAAATAAGTATCCAACACAAAATGAGTGTTTTGATATCCTTTACGACAGTTAAGTGAGACATTATCATAAATGTACATCAGGGTTCACGCAAATCACCCGTAATTCCTGTCAGATTTTAATCACATGGGAATTTTTTCGACATTTTTTTTTTTTAAATTTTCGAACACAAAATTTCATGAAAAACTCTCCAGAGGGAGCAGAGTAGTCCATGCGGACGAAAAGATAGACGTGACGAAGCTAACAGTCGTTTTTCGCAATTTTGCGAAGGTTTATAAAAACAGTTAAAGTATTATGAAATAACTAATTTACACAGAGGCTTAAACCCAAAATTTTGTATAAAAGTTTTGTTTAATCGCTGCTTTGCACACAGGATTTCAGTAATAGTTTAATGTGCGTCCTTCAGTTCAGGGAACTGCATAACTAGAAGAATACAACAGTGACTGTTTCACCCAAACACTTCTTCTGAGTTATTTATTGCCCCAAAATGATTTACTTCATTACCAACATACAGTCACGTGTTTTGAAATTTCTTGAACTGAACCCGCCAATATTTAAATAAATCTGACGGCAATGTTTAGAAGTGTTTGGCCACAGAATTGTCTTTCTACCATAAATAATGTCTCAAGTTCGCTCTATAAATCTTACGGCGGCACACATTCGTCGCACACAATGCAGCGGCATCTTCCCTTCTTCTGAACAATACCCTGCGACGTGACATCCCTGATTTAGAGTCGCGTTATTAAACTCACTAACCAGTTCCGTGGAGCACAATTCTTTTGGAGAAACTAGTAAATTATCTGCTACTTCAGAAATCCCTCATATTTTTATGGGACTCAGGAGACTCACTTCCATGCTCATAGTAGTCCTGAGCTAGATTAATCCAGCCCAAATCCTTCCACCATTCTTTCTTTAATATCCATTCCATTCTTAACCCCTCAACAATGCATAAGACTTGAAAGAAATATTTGCCTTTAATATTTGCAGTGCGTTCTGCATGTCTACATATCCAATTCTCATGATTCGATCATCGTCATAATCTTGGATGAAGAGTAATATTTGCGGTATTCCTTATTATGTAAATTTCTTCAGCCTGTTGTAGCCGATACACTTAAAACCAGACTACTTAATTATTTTTTCATTTTCCCTAGGATACAACAGTTTGAGTCAAGAATCTTTCAAAGTTTTATGTTTTCTTTGTTTCAGGGTACACCTGTGTGCTTTCAATAAGACATTTCTTTTCATCTGATGTTTATTGGACCGTGCATCATTGTGATAGTTGAAGAATAAAAAACCAACTAGATGTCACTTGTTATATTTACTTTTCTTCTTAGATACTCAACATGTTTCGTGTATTAATATGTCAATTTTCAGGAGTTTGCGACTATGTTATTGAACTACCACATTGGCTGTATTGTTCTTGGATTGCTGTGTGATGGAGTTAGGGTGCGGTTCGGCTAGAGTGGTATCCGGGCTGCCGACGTCAGCCCGGATACAAGCACAACTTGTGCTTCAGCCGGCAGCCCGGATACCACCCTAGCCGAACCACACCCTAACTCCAACACACAGCAATCCAAGAGCAATACAGCCAATGTGGTAGTTCAACAACATAGTCGTAAACTCCTGAAGATGGACATATTAATGCCCGAAACATGTTGAGTATGTAAGAAGTAAAGTAAATATAACAAGTGGAATCTAGTTGGTTTCTTATTCTTCAATTTTCTTTTCATATTCCGATGTGGTTTGAAAAGTAGCTTTACTGCATAACTTTTCAGATCCGATGAATATACGGATACGAGTGCCCTATTATGATCCTAGGAAGTGTGTCATCCCCGTTGTGTGTGTGAAAGTAGGAAAAGGTGTGCAGTCAAACACAACTTAATCACTGAGGTGTATTTAATGATTATGTGATGGAAACAACTACATGTTTCGGCCTGTATTGGCCATCATCAGGTTGTCTAGGGAACTTAAGGGCTAGCTATATGCAT
>Ga0131853_10012733_pt1 | contig 15414 bp, 10 predicted proteins | sample TergutLab28metaG_FD_92764 | JGI IMG/M metagenome (GOLD analysis project Ga0131853, IMG submission 92764) | Labiotermes labralis P1 segment gut microbial communities from Petit-Saut dam, French Guiana - Lab288 P1 (version 2) (version 2) | ecosystem: Host-associated > Arthropoda: Insects >...
AAACTTATTATTTCTATTTGGAAGAAGGAGAAACTGCCTGAAGAGTGGAAGGAATTGATCATAGTACCTATTCATAAGAAGGGGGATAAAACAGATTGTAATAATTATAGGGGCATATCACTTTTGCCAACCTTCTCAAGAAGGACAGTGCACCATGTAGTAAGTAAGTATATATATATATTACCATTAATTAGAAGAAACGTTTAAAAATATAATAATTAAATGCTACATTTTCAGGCACTAAAATACATTATTTAAAATCTTAGTTTCTATGCTTGTAGATGTTTTGAAATTTATGAGATCTCACGAATTTTTAAAGACAAAGTACGGTAGAACCCGGTTATAATGACAAAGGTTTACGTGACACCTCCTGTGTAGTGTCAGATATTTTGTGGTACCAATTTATTCTTCACTGTTTGACCATAGCATTGTATTACTTTGTTAGAGCAATTCTTGTTTATAACAACGCAAAATATTCAGTCCCTCTCATGGTGTTATAGCCGAGTCTGTATATGTTCGCATTGCATTTAAAAATTCATGTTGTAAATTCTAGTATTTATTGATGATGCCTGTGAAAATTTGTGTGGTAACACAAATTTCAGAATATCAAATGCATAGTTCTTTGTATTTTAATTCGTGTGTTTTAGTGCCTGAATGTGGTAGCATTTATTGATGATATTAAAAACTTTGTTGTTTTTGATGATAGTATATGTGCCAATATTGAAAATTTTTTCGTAGCTTAATTATGAATGCTGTTGCTTGAAATAATACATATATAAGTTATAGAGAAAGGTGATGATAATATGTGTTTGTTTATTAATAAGAATGGGCTCTGATTAATTTGAAATAAATAGCAACGTATGCCATCTGGAAATAGGGGCATAGGGATGACTGAAATTTTAGGGTTGTCCATTGTCACACAATGTTCTGGAGGCTATCTCTGACTTTTGTCTTAAGGTGGAGTGGGGAAAAAAGTAGTCTTAATTTGTGGGTTGGGCCTGAGACTGGCTGTTGCTATTGAGTTTTATCTGAATAGGTTCTCCTCTTTCCACATTTCACCTGAAGACAGAGACAGATCCATTCCACAAAATGTTGTGAATGTTGAATGTGGTTTGATGGAGAGTGTCCAGAATTTCAGTCATGACTCAGACCATATTCTATCAACAGAATCTATGAAAGCAGAAACAGGGGATTTTAAATCATCAATGTAATGGGTCTGACCACTCAGTCTAATTTGAATATGATGGTAATAGTAATAATAATTTGGACCACGCAGGTGTTGTATGGTAATTTATTGCACTGTTGGTAAAGTCATTGACCTGGAAGTTGATGGCTGAGTTCCTGGGGTTTTGTTGCATGAACTTTTGATGCAGCAAAGATATATTATTTGTATCTAGATGTTGATATTAATTTTTAAAATACAGTAGTATGTTATAAACAATAACAATTTGCATAATTATCGTTCCTCTTGTTATATATGTAGTATTATTTCAAGAAATAAGCTGTTTAATTGCTGGTTCATTTTTGTTTCTCGAACTTTCCAAATTTTGAAGTAAGGCGGATGTCATGAAGTGATGGTGTATACTTGTAAAGTGAGGAGTTGGTGTATTTTCTGTATGTTAAGTGGTGTGTAGATAGAAGGTAACAGTATTAATTGAGGTTATTTTGCCAAGTGTATTTTGTTGACAATAAATGATGGCATGTGACAATGTTATGCATGCAGGTGTGAATGTGAGTAGAAGTTTTGTGTAAAATGTTTACAGTGTGTTGATAATTGTGAAGACAGTATGCGGACTTGTACATTTTGTCCTTAATTATATGTTATGTTATCCTTTGCAACCAACCATCATTTGGATATTCACAAGAAGAATTTGTTGGTGTCAGTTTCATACAAGTACAAGCCTCTCTGGTGTACTAATCTCAGTTCAGTGTTCAGCATCTCTTTTTAAATCCACTTCTACTTCTGAAATGCCATCATCCTCTCCAGAAACCTGTTACATGTCTCAGATGTGTAGTAGATAATTAGATTTTCCGTGTATGTTTGTACTTACAACATATGTCCATACTGTAGACAGTATAGAATAGTTGGTATAGTGACTAATCTGCAGGCTGGAAAATCTGTGGTTTGAATCCTGTTCAGGGCAAGAGACTTTTCTCTTCTCCAAAATGTCCATATTGTTTGTGGGGCTAACCCAACTTCACATGAATTGGCTACAGTTGGCTATTTCCTAAGAGGTAAGCTAGCCAGTGTGTGGGACTAACCACTTACCTCTATCTAGTGCCAAGGTTAAGGTTGATTGGAACTATACTTCTGCTGTATGCGTTCATGGCATGTGTAGGGACAACTTTACCGTTTAGATATGTCTGTACCAACTGTGTGAAGTAAACTGTTGTCATCATGGAAGTGTGTAAGTAACTTTCTTGTGAAGTTCCCTGAATGCAGCTTTTCTTGTAATTTTCTGGTTGTAGTTTTGCCGGGAACACTGTATTTTGGTGGAGCTTATGTGCTGCATTTTGACAGTCGCACGGGGCTGGGATGGGCCAGGACCTGTAAGGTTGTTTTTGACAATAGGAGTTATACATTTGTGTGTGTGAAAGTAACATACACATGTAAGGAATAGAAGTGGCTGTTCATTAATTTATGTGGTATTGTGTATGTGAAAAATTTAGTAACCTCAAAACATAAACCTTTAATATATTCACTTTATTATATATATTTCAGTCAACACAACTATATAATAAAAGCATAGGGTAAAGCGACATGTTTCAACTTGGTCATTGTCAGGCTAAGCTAAGAACCATGAAGTTCTTTACAATGTGTCTGTGTGCATTTGGGATCCCAGATGGCTCACAATGTGTGCTGTGATTTGTACCATGTATATAACATGACTTATAACTATTATACTATTGTACTTATACTGGGGTCAAGTATGTGAACAACGGCCCCAGGAAATAGCACGCTAACACACATCACATACTTGACCCCAATATAAGTACAATAGTATAATAGTTATAAGTCATGTTATATACATGGTACGAATCACAGCACACATTGTGAGCCATCTGGGATCCCAAATGCACACAGACACATTGTAAAGAACTTCATGGTTCTTAGCTTAGCCTGACAATGACTAAGTTGAAACATGTCGCTTTACTCTATGCTTTTATTATATAGTTGTGTTGACTGAAATATATATAATAAAGTGAATATGTAGAATCAATACACAACGGGATGACTTTGTTCAAATCTTCAAATAAACCTTTAATGTGAAGAATTTTGCATAGCAGTGTGTATGATACAGTGCATTAAAACCATCAGATAAGTGGTATGGTGTCTTCATGTGGCACAAAAGCAGAGGAGAAACAAATTTTGGAAGTCAGTATGTGGATGTCTGTTGAAAATTAATGTGTTTATATGTTTTATTTTTTTCCATTCGGAACAGGAGTATATATTTCATTGAAATTTGAACAAGTGCTTTTCTTGAACTCTGTTATGCAATCTTACCAATGTACTACTATATACACATGATAATCTCTGTGAACACACATTTCCAACAACATGGTAGTAGTTTTATGAGTCCACCCTGATAGAATGGTGTATCTCTTTGGTGGAACCACATCTTCACTGCTGCCTTGACTTATTATCTTATAAAGAGTGATGTCCTTTCAGGTGTCCCTTCTCTTTTGGTATGATACAGAAGTTACAGAGGGCCAAGAATGTGCTGTGTGGTGGTTGCATCATGGCGGTGATTTACGCTCCTCACTCTGATTATTACATCAACATGATATGGTGAACCATGGACACTATTCATGGTCTCCCACTGTACAGTGCTCCTTGAACATTTTATCAACACAGTTTATATGAGCTTTGGATGCTCTACAATGTCTTCCAGTTGTCATTCAAGTTGTTACCTGCTGCATGTTTCATGTACACATACAGCCGAACAATGAACAGTTCACATGTCTACATGATCATCCCCAGGAGCAACTTTATTGGCCAATGAATGAGAATTGGTGGAACATTTTTTTCAGTCAAACACTGGACACTGTTTATTTGACATGTTATCATATACTGTCATTTTCATGGCTGTAATTGGATATATTTGATGACAGAAAATTGTATCTTAGCGCAGGTGGTTATTTGCACACTTCTCAGTTTGGATGTCTGGTTTTTGAATCCAAGGCTGGCCCATGTGGGGTTTGTAGTGGACAGAGTGGGATGGGAACAGATTTTTCTCCAAGTACTGTAGTTTTCTGCTGTCATGATTCCACTAATCCTTCTCATTCATTCAGTCTTCTATCACCAGTGCAGTATAAACTAGGTAGCTGACAGCATCATTAGATAACATGCCTAGAAACTGAGTGTTAGTGGTGAAAGTATGAAACCATGCAAAGTGTCTCATTGAATGAATGCAGTTTATACTGCTGAGTGAGGTTTTCTCAGAGAAAATTGGAGACATTATTTTACGTGTAATTTAAACACTTGGAGTCCTTCTTGAAAAGCTAATAATCATTCATCTGGCATGAAATTCCTCATCTTGTGTGGAACCTGAAGGTCTGTTGGTGTTCAGAAGAGTCAAACACTGGTGTTTGTCATGAGTCATATGAATCCAATCCATCTCTCACCTAGCTTCTTTAGGATCAAATAGTTCTTGTTTATTTTCCCTTATTCTGTGGCTGAAAACTTGGGCATGTGATTTATGGAATGATTTATGGAAGGTGTCCATTGTGGATGTGTCTGACCTGTTCAGTTTCTGTAAAACCCCAATTACTTTTAGGCATTCTTTAGAAATTAAAAATGAGTACATTGTTTGCAGGTAGTGTCTGTGCCGTGGTATCAGCCTCTGAATTGGTGAACGTTTTTAGTTTTTTTTATGTATTTTTATTGGAGACATTCATTGACAGATGTGGGGAAATTCTGATTTCCATGCATATTCACCCCTAGTAAAGTTTACTTTACCTGTTGGTATGTGGGCTGTGTTAAATTTATATAATAAAGAATTAGTCCAAAATGGTGAAATTTAGTGTGAGATCCTTGTGTAATGTTAGAGTGCTGTTTTAGTTTTCAGCTATATTGAATCCTTTGCTAAAGGCCATAAACTATGAGAGATTTTTGGATTATGAATGTAGCCCTAGTGAAACACAAAGAACACAATTGGAAATTGCATATATTATGGAGTCTTGTTTATTTAAATTTTGTGTGTGTGTGTGTGTATATATATATATATATATATATATATATATGTATATTAACCAAGTCTTCTTCTTATGGCCTCCATTCTTCATTGGCATGGCACAGTCTTGTCATATCTCTATGGCTACTTGGTCACACCAGAGATGTGCAGCCACAACAGAGCATAATTCTAATCATACCTTGCTGAATATGATGTCTTCCTGCTCACTTCAGGTTGTGTACTTGCCTATAGAGTGTTTTGTTGATGTTGTATTTCATACATAAAAATGGAATGTATGAAATGTACAGCAGTTTTTTTTTCTTTTCTTAATTGAAAGTGGTATTTTTACACATCATGATGTATTTGTGTAGCTGCTGCTGTCTCAACACGTGGCAGGTACCTGAATCAGGAGGAGCGTACCAGGAATCCAGGCGAGAGGCCATTGTATCTTCATATTCAGGCAGCCACCAAACAAGCTATTGATTGTAAGAAGGAGCAGTAATTCTATTTTTGGATGCTTTTATGTAAGCTGAAATCACCTACCTGCAGTCTACATGTACCCTACTTTAAAGTTGCAGAATGTATGTGTGTGTGTGTGTGTGTGTGTGTGAATTATTGTGCCATTATTAAATAGGGTACAGACCAGGAAAGGAAGTTTCTCAGCTGGAATGGTTGCTTGACAAATTATGCCTAATGGTGCATTACTATGATTTCATTGAGGCATATTTTTGGGAAGAAAAATTCAGTGACTTCTCAGGTAATTTATTGTTAGATAAAACTTGATGTTAGCGAGTCCAGTACATAATCAGCATGGAATTCCTGATTATGGTCCTAGAGTGACCTTGGTTTCTGGAATCATCCTCTCCCATCATTTCCATAGTAATGTTTGTTGTCAAGTCAGTTTTATATGAAGCTGGTGATGGGAAGTAATCAGGTTGCAAATTTATATGAAATAAAATTATAAGAAGGTAGAGTATTCAGACTTGGAAAGATAAAGTAAAGGAAAATTTGTCTGTATGTATGCCATGAAGGCATCAGTTGGAGGTGAGTGGTCAGTTTCTTACCTTGGCCACTTTTAGCCCCTCAGAGAGATATCCACATACCCATTGAGTAAGAGGCTGGGTGGGTGCACAGGTGGTCTGGATGCTTCAGAAAAGGGAGAAAATTTCTTGTCCCTGCTTGGAATTGAACCATGGTGCCTCATACATACAGCCACTAGTCTAGTCACTACCAACTGTGCTGTCATAGCTCCCAATAGAAAGGAACTGTGTGGAAAATGTTTAGGAAAAAAATTACTGGGAAAGTATTGGTGGGAAATGCAGTAAATTGATTGTTTTGAAGATTATGGAAGTACGAATGTATTTGCTTCAGCTAAAGTGATGTAACTTCTGATTTGGGCAATCAAAACAGCTATTACTAGAATTGTAATTTGATATTACCTTCATGATTTGACCCATGAAGCCTATTCTCTCCACTCCCGATGAGTGTAGATATGGTATCTCAGATTCTTGTATTTTATATCTTCAAGACCTAAAGTAGAATTATTGACAGCTTTGTTTTACTGATATTTAATGCACTTATTAATCTTGTTTTATTGATATTTGTAATTGTTTGCATGTCATTTTTGTGTTACATGTTGTCTATTATATCATATCCTTTTCTTATTTAAACTGTTTTTGGTGGCTGAAGTGTGATGTATACTTTATGCTAGCTCATAATACCAATGATATTGCTCCAGGATGTTTGCTAAGTAACCCCTCGGTTACTTTGCAGTGGCAGTCCAGAAAATAGAAGAAATCATACAGCAACATCAGATGGACCCGCTACCACCACTGGGTCGTCAGAGCAAATTCAAAATAGGACCACCTCAGCAAAATATGCCACCACCATTGATGAGTATTCATGCTACAATGCCTTCCATTGTAAGGACAGTATGCAGTTAACATAACACAAGCATTTCAGTTTCAGTCAATTATGTCACATGTTTTATTTTCTTATTCACATGATTGACCTGTGGCATTCCTGTAGAATATTTTGTTGCTCATTCACTCCCCCATATGCCTTCATGGCTTCTTTACCTTAACACTTTGTAGGAGCAGTGCAACTTGTACTAAGAAGTGGCACAGGAAGAATATTGTTGCAAAACGGACATGGAAGACATGCACATAAAGCAAATTCAAGAAGTTATAATGTCTTTGTACTGTGTGCTTAGAAAAGGTCATTATGTTTTCTGCGCAGTGCAGATCATTACCATTGTCCATTTGCTTACAGAAATGCTGTATTATTTTTTGACTGTCTGAAACTTAAAATCCTTCCACAGCTTTTCCATCTTTCTCATTGTCCCAGTGATATAGTATACAGTTTATTCATTCTTCATAACGTATTTTCCTAAATAATATTATTTTCTTAACTTCACTAGAAGTGCAGACTTAAATCTATAGTAAGCATTTGTATCTTGTATGTGGTGAGATCCCTGTTGTAATTTATTAAATGTAAGTGTAAAAAGGAAACTAATCCAGTGTGATAAAACTGTTTTTCTTAAACTTAAGATAGCAGAAGTTGTTGAGCAATTGCAGTAACTGTGATTGTGGTTGTCTTGTAGAACTTGTCCAGCAGCAGGGTATGTTTAGATCATGAATTTTAATTCGTATTTTCAGGGATCTTGGCTAAATTGCACATTGCTGTGTCATTTATGTATTTCTTGCTTTAATGTGTGGTGTACAGATATTATATTTCAAATCCAAGGTTTTATAATCAAGAGGCTTCAATGTGATACAATTTTCTGGTGGATCTGGATCACTGCTATAGTCACTGTGGACAGCAGTGAAATGTGCAGCAGTTGCTAGCATAGAGATTTGAAAATACACGTAGTACTTGAAGTAAACATGTCCTGGTCTTATGATTCACTTCTTTCCACAGTGTTGTGATAAAACAATGACACTGTTAGAGTACTCGGTGTGCATTATTTGTGATGGTCTTTGAGGGTTTTTGGGTATCAGGTGCTGGCTGGGAAGCACTTACAATAAGATTAACCCTTTGGTGCCTAAAGTCAACCTATAGTTGATGTGAAGTGTGATGCTGAGAATATTGAATGTTGACTAAAGTTGTTGCCAGTAGTGTGCAGAGTAATAATGGTCATGTAAATTGTGTGTCTTTTGTGAGGTACACCGGGTTTTTATTCTGGGTCCAATGGTTAAATATCCTATACCACAGGTGATGCATGCATAGAAATTTGAATAATGTTGTTTATATTTGTTGTATCATCAGAAATCAGTTGAACTGCAGTAAATTCCTATACCTTGTGCGTTCGTCTTTCTCTACACATGTAGGTTTATTGCTAATTTTAGCGCTTCCTTCCCACTTCCCCTCAATTGTCCTGCTTGTATCTTATGATGAACACTTTAAATAAGAAATTACCACATGCATGAAGACAGATGTAATAAATATTGACTGTATGTGTGAGAAATACGAAAGTGATATTAAAATTTGTTTCATAAGTAATTAAAATTATGCAGAAAATAACTTTTTTTTCTCATTTACAGGAGAAAGTTTTGATTGGCCTTGAGCATGCTCCACCAACATTTGATTTGCGAAATAAGTTGATTGGACAGGGAGGAGCTAATCTTCACTACATTCGCAATGAAACAGGAGCAATGGTCACATTACGAGGCAAGGGATCTGGTTTTATAGAACCTACAACAGGTGCCGAGTCCATGGAACCTCTGCATTTGTGTGTGGAGTACGTATGTGTTAATAAGCAGTTGGTTTCAATTTTTTTAAAGAAACAGTAACATCAGTATTGAGGAAGCTCCTCTGTAAAGGAGAGGTTGCTTTTGTCTTGCTTTCCACATATTTTATATTTATTTGTAGATGATTTAATGATGCTGCCAGTTGGGCAAACATGAGAGCATCTACCCTTTTTTATAAGGGGAGGTACACAGAGTTTCTTTAAATGCAGGAATGAGCACTGCAGAACAAGCAGTGTCACCAGTTACTGTGCAGCAATGATGTCTGCTTTACAGTAAGCAGTCCCACAGTCAGAAAAAATCTTTGTGTGATACATGTTCTTCATTTACACTCTGTGAATAGGTTTGTAGATTCTTTGAGCAGGTTTTGCTTTAAGCTGGACACAGTGTATAACATGCATGTGTGTCCAGCATTATTTATGTTCTTAATAGCTGGAATCACATGCAGTCTTTCAGGGAACTTGGTGTGATTAACAGGTTATTAGCAGTTACATGAAGACCAGTGTACCATTGTGATTATATCTTGCCTTTTATGAAATGAGTGCAAGAAGTATAGCAGAGTCAGAGGTGCTGGAGAACAGCTGATGATGAAAACATAATGCATTATGTTGTGTAATATACCATTCTTTGTAGAAAAAAAAATCATGGTTGTTTTGAGACTGCACTGAAGAGTGGTCCATTGCGTGACTGTTGTAGTGCTTTCTTAAAACATGACTTTATGACTTCACTGTACCATTATTACTCATAGGGTGACTAAAAATTTCCTCTGTTTGTAGCAACAGCTCTACAATTAAACATTGATTGGAAGTCTGTTACAAAGATATGGAGTAAACTAATAGTGCATTTTCTGTAAATGTGGAAAGGCAAATTTAAAAAATTGATTCTTATTGTGGTTCTTGAAATTATAAATGTTGCATGAGTTAAATGGGTTCATTCAAATATCTCATTCTGTAGAAAATTATTTACTCCCCCTTCAGATTATTCTTGTGCCTCATCATTCTTACCCTGGCCTATTATGACATGGGAAACCTTGTTTGACAGCCTGTGAAATATACCCATTTTGATATTATATCATGTGGGGCAAATATTGACCCCTTGGCCCCTACCAACAGGTATGCTCATCATACAGTCTGGTGCTCAAAATGCCAAATGTTGTGTTAAGGTGATGGTCTTTAATGGTCTTCCTTATGCAGATCTCATTTAAATTCTGGTCTTCTTTAACTTCCATCAGGCATTTAATTCTGGTGCCAAAGAGTTCGCAGCATGCAGGGAATCGTAAGTTGTGAACCATACTGTGCATCTTGCAATGTGCATGATGCATTTTGTTCATGCTGTGCTCTTGAGGACATCAGTGAATATAGCGGATTAATCATGAGTCCAAATTCCTGTGTTGATCACTAGAACGTGTGTGTGTGTGTGATTATGGTACAATATCAACACACATGCAATTTTGCTAAATGGAATACTACTGCAGTCAGCAACTTCTTGAGAGCTTGTGCTGGTCAAATTTGGGTCAGTGGACTGTGCCAGATATGATCGAAAAACCATTTAACTGAAATGAAATATTATGTATAATGTGTGCAACACTGACATACAGCAATAACTTAACCCCATATAGAACACATATTTGTGACTGCTAAGACTGTCAGACTTTTGGGTATTACAAAATCCAAATTTTGTCATATGGACTATAGTTTCGATAGTAATTTGGAGGTGTGACTTTTAGAAACCATCATGTAAATTGTATCCAACGTATAACTGTCACAAAGGCTCATTTTATGTTAAACATAGTACATAAAATAAGGATAGTACACAAAATAAGGAATAGCAAAATTTAGCTTGAAAGCCAAAATGCATGTTAGTGGCCCAGATAGTCAGTCCTGGAGCCAGAACATTTTGTATATAACAAATAGTCATGTCAGTATATGGTTGTAGTTCCACAAATGTTAACTACTTTAACAATGCTTTTACACCTGCAATGGGTATGTATCATTGAATTGGAGGATGATTGTGAGTGATCATTTGAGAAGGAGGTAGGAGGACAGTCCAAAGTAAGATCCTAAATTTTTCTTTCAGACTGTATCTGAGAAGTCCATATCCATTGTCTTGATTTTACTAAAATTGTTACATGGATATACTATGACTGCTATCTCGATTTCATGATGAGAAATATGAGACGCTGTTTACTCATTTGTCCTTTTGAAAGATAAAGGACAAATGTAGAGGATTTTGTTAGTGGAACTGATATTAAAGGTAAAGTTGCCCCCTGTGCATGACATGAAGAAATGTGGGGGAATGGAAGTATGGCATCACTCTATCTTAAATTTGATGCTAGTGGTCAGCTTCATGGCCTAACCACTTTACCCCACAAGAAGGGCCCCCCGGTATGCACTGAAGAAGAGGTTTGTTGGGCCTGCCAGTCAGGACATTCTGGAAGAGAAAAAAATGTTGCCCCTGCCAGAAATCACACCACAGATCCTTTGCAGTCCAGCTCATAGACTAGTAACTGTACCAATTACACTATCCCAGATCCGTACAGAAATGGTATTTATGTGTGTGTGTGTATATATATATATATATATATATATAATTTCAGGCATTCTAAGTTTGAAGGTCTGCAGGCTGCACAGCAATTGGCTCTTAATTTAATAGAAACAATGCAGCAAGAATTTGCTCAGTTCCAACAACAGCAGCAACACCAGCAGCAGCAGCAACAACAACAACAACAGCAACAGCATCAAAATCAACAGATAAACAACCTTGCTCTGCAGCAAGGTTAGTATTATGTAACTGTTCATTAGTATTGAAAGATAATTCTTATTGTGTGCGTGTTCATTCTTGAAGAGAATTTGTCCTGTTGTGAGTTTTATTGGAGTACAAAGTGAATGATTCTGTGTGGGAAGTTGTTGAAACTTTTTCAATTTTAAGACAATGTAGACTGTGGTCTGTAAAGGCTGTATCATATGACAGCTGAAATACAGAAGTCTGTACTTTCAGTTCAATGCAGTATGATTTCAATTTGAAAGTGTTTCACTTGGAGGAACTGTAAGACCATTTTTTTTATCCATTTTATGTAATTGATAACTAAGTTACACCTCTGGTTTGGCCCCACCTTACTTTACTTTGAGATGTTATACGTCACTAGTGAGAAGTCATGTTTTACTGGATGTGGATGTGACTGTGCTAGGAAGTCAACATTACATCATGTTTGGTAGTTCTAAATCTCATTAGTATAGTGCTTTGACACTGGTAATGATTGTACTGAATATTTCGTCGTCATTCGTCTGTACACAAACTTGTAAGTGCTTTGTGGGTTATGTTACTCTTTCTTCTTTTCTTTTTGTGAAAAGTTGAGTTACTTACAAAGTAACATGGAACAAGACCAGGCATGCAGAGCCCTGTAGCTTCTGATGCTGTATGTTAATATGAAGTTTTTGTTGTAACTGATGGACTGTTGCCCCACCAAAGGTATCCCTGCTATGATGTAGTGAAGGGGTTTGCATGGTCAAATGACCATGAGAACTATGCTGGTGGTAGTGTTAACTACTGATATGGCCTCCCATGCCAGACAGGTTAAAGGTGATGACCCATACTGCAAGGGATACTGTGGTCCTCCAGGTTGGGGTTTTGGTGTGGGGCTCACGAACACACTTAAAAAAAAATCACTAATCGCGAAACCTCAAAAGAGATAAAGCCAGGCAGTTTATTAGACGAAGACAAGAAGAGTATGAAGGTAAACGAATTACAACTCAGCTAAAGGATTTGTTTGTAGGTACTTGGAATGTATTAAGAAAATAATCTGCAAAGAAACTCCTTTGTACCAAACTAGGAGGAAATGGAGATAGAAGGAGAGGAAGGTGGAAGTTGAGGTGGTGTGACACGTTAGAGGAGGACATTGCATGGGTTGGGTGTAGAAATTGCGGAAAATAATACACAGTCAGGAGAGAAGTGGTGGGAAGCTCATTGAGGAGGTCAAGACCCACCCAGAGGATACAGAGCCAATGGGAGAAGAAGGTGGACTGTTGTATATTGAGAAGATAACAGCTGCATGGAACTAAATTTGTTACTGATTTTTTAAATGAAAAATTAATTTTCTCAGGGTTTTGTACATTGCCAAAGATGTTTTCTCTAAGTAGAAACATCATGGCTGTTACATTTGTTTCACGTGAGTCCCCTGTTACCAAATTGAGGGCTGCTTTTTGAATTGTCGCTATAGTGTAGTGGTGTGTCATTGCACAGACATTAATGTAATGTGTTAAATGGTTTCAGATGTAAAATATCTCATGTTTTGTTCATAAAATATGAACATAATAATAAGATATTTAGTCATGTTTCCAGCTCAGTTCCAAACTGTGAGTGTAGGAGGTTTGGCTCAGCCTGGACTGGTGACACTGCAACATCATCAGCCTCTACAACCACAAGGTATTCATTATGCAACTTAATCATGAAGCTCACCAATCATGTCTGTTTAGTGCTGGGTTTAAGAATGAATGGAGGGACAGTTTCACTCCCCCATATGCCTTCATGGCTCCTTTACTTTAACACTTTGTAGGAGCAGTGCAACTTGTACTAAGAAGTGGCACAGGAAGAATATTGTTGCAAAACAGACATGGAAGACATGCACATAAAGCAGATTCAGAAGTTGTAATGTCTTTGTACTGTGTGCTTAGAAAAGGTCGTTATGTTTTCTGTGCAGTGCAAATCATTATCATTGTCCATTTGCTTACAGAAATGCTGTATTATTTTTTGACTGTCTGAAACTTAAAATCCTTCCACAGCTTTTCCGTCTTTCTCAGTGTCCCAGTGATATAGTATACAGTTTATTCATTCTTCATAAGGCATTTTCCTAAATAATCTTATTTTCTTAACTTCACTAGAAGTGCAGACTTAAATCTATGGTAAGCATTTGTATCTTGTATGTGGTGAGATCCCTGTTGTAATTTATTAAATGTAAGTGTAAAAAAGGAAACTAATCCAGTGTGATAAAACTGTTTTTCTTAAACTTAAGATAGCAGAATTTGTTGAGCAATTGCAGTAACTGTGATTGTGGTTGTCTTGTAGAACTTGTCCAGCAGCAGGGTGCTATTCCTGGATTAGTGGCAACATCCATATCACTTCCAGTTGTTTCTAGTGTACCTGCAGTGTTCACCAATCAGATGCCACAGCAGCCAGGTAATAAACTGTTACTAATAGAAAGACAGGGTCTTAAAATTATGATATCTAGAATTATGGTTTCATTCCTCTTAGGGGCAAGGGATATCTCTGTCATACCAACTGTCCAAACTAACTTTGGGGCCCACCCAGCCTTCTGTTCAGTGGGTACTGGATGTTCTTTATCCAGGAGTAAAGCAGTCATGGTGTGGAGCTGGTTGACTCCATATCTGCCGTTAGGACATATATAGGGACCACTTTTCCTTATGTGTCAGAGTTTATTGTAATATAAATCAGTGTTAAAGCAGAGTCAGTGAAGAATGAAATGACCCAGAAAAAGAGGAAAAGTTGTAAGAAAAATAATTGGATACTAGAGAAAATTATTGCTTCTTTGTGGGTTTAAGATGACCATCAGATTTCAGGTGAAATTGTATCCTACAGAGACCTGTGCTATTGTGTCTCTCTGAGCACATACAACAACTTGAGAGATGCTGATTTGGATCTCCTTGAAATCTGATGCAGAAGAGTTTTGTGAAAAATTGTCAAGCTATTTCATTTCTTAATGAGATTTTAGTATCACTGCTTCGTACATGCAGAGAGCACTGGCAGCACTTCCCTTTACATGTGCAGTTTATGTCTTAACAGGAACTCCTGCAAATCAGGAAAGCAGAATTGGACCTTGTGTTACTTAAATTCTTTGTGCCAAAAATAGAAATCTGGTGATTCATATAGTCTTATAATTTCTTCATGTCCTAGCGATAGCAGCACATCTGAGCGTAATATGAGTGGCATACGTTTCAGCACTGTTGCTAGGATTTTGCAGGGTGTGAACACGCTATAATAGTTAACCTCTGTTCATGTTTTCTGTTTAACATATCAAAGTAGGTTACATAAATGTGTCTTATACTGAGTGAAATATACAAATTGTACAAGTACCCATTGTGTTTGGCATGTGTTGGACTTGGTTTGTCATCCAAAGTGAATAACATAGAGTGGGGATGTTTGTGTAAAATGTGCTGAGGAGAATACTTTGAAGTGTACATGACACTACCATGACTTATTTGAGAGTAATAAAATTTTTTGTGGTAATAGAACTTTAACCTTTTGGTGTCGGAATTATTTTTTAAATTTTAGCACACCCTGTATATAAAATGTGAATAATACAGGAAGCAAATACGTTAGAATTATGAAACAAACTGCACTTTGAGGAGGAAAAAACAGAGAGTATATACCATGTTTAAAATATTCAGTATCTATATTTGTTGAATAAATATATAAAATGCAACTTTAGAGGTTAGCGGTGTGGTACGACCACTATAGTTGACATTAGGCATCAAAAGGTT
>Ga0131853_10012734_pt1 | contig 15413 bp, 6 predicted proteins | sample TergutLab28metaG_FD_92764 | JGI IMG/M metagenome (GOLD analysis project Ga0131853, IMG submission 92764) | Labiotermes labralis P1 segment gut microbial communities from Petit-Saut dam, French Guiana - Lab288 P1 (version 2) (version 2) | ecosystem: Host-associated > Arthropoda: Insects >...
ATGGGCGGCCGGGGCCTTGTGCTGCCCCCTACCCCCCTTCTTGGGCCGCGTTTATGGAAAAGTATAGCCTTACCTCTCCCCCCCCCCTCGGCCACACCGGGCCTGTAATGGGGATATTTTACCCCCCCCCCCATTTTTTTTATTTTTTATTTTTTACAGTAACACTAGTTTTCAACTTCAATCAGCTTCGAAATTTGGTGAAATTGTGATTGGCAGGGGAAACTGAAGTACTCGTATATGGAGAATAACCACCGCCATTGCCAGTGTCTCTGTCAAATTCCACATTGTCTGGCTTATAATATTGTAAAATTGCAATGAAAGCTGAGATTCAGCCAGGAAGGCATACTTCTCTTCAAGTAAAGTGCCCTTGATTTTTGACGAATTGCAACCAAACTTTCACCATTTATAGCACATGCCAGGAGAGTGAAAGGTATGAATTTTCAGGAAAATCCCTACAATGGAAGAAATGCCTGTACTGGAACCCGGAATACAGCTAAGGGTCATTGCTCTGCAAGTAATGCCAATTTAATTATTTACCGATCACAAGGAAACTTTTACAGTTTTTGGTGTGTGAGCGACGAATGTGAGGTGTGAATATTCAGGAAAATTCCTCAAATGGAACCATGATACAGCCAAGAAGGTACATTGCCCTCCAAGCAAGGGACCTTAATTGTTGACTGATTGGAAGTAGTTTCGCATCATATATACCACATTCGTGAGTGGAGAAATTTGTGAATTTTCAGGGTAATCCCCCCTGTGGAGGCCGAGTTACAGCCGAGAATGAACAATGCTCTTCAAGTAAATGTCCCTTGATTTTTGGGCGATTGCACACAAATGTGTACAATTTCTATCTCATGTGTTGTGAATGCGAGTAATGGATTTTCAGAAAAATCACTCCAATGGAAGCCGAGTATCAGCCAAAAAAGTTCTTACTTCACCTAAACGCTCTTATTTATTGGCCAATCGTAACAAAACTTGCACTGTTTGTGTAGCACATATGTGGAGAGTGGGATGTGTATATTTTCAAGAGAATCCTTCCGAGGAAGCCGAGATACTTGCAACCTAAAAACAAATTGCCGCAATTTGCAAGGTGCAAATTTGTCATGTCACATACAAACTGCATTTTACAGCTGTTTACGAAGAATTGTCATCTTGTACCATATGTTCTCATGGGGACAAGTGTATCAATGTACTTTTGATTTAAGATGGAAATAATGTGTGTGGAAATTTATCTTAGTAATTAACCAACTTGATGCACAAAATTTTTATTTCACAATAAGTTTATTTCATGTCTCTGCCACCGGGTGAAAACCCAATTGCAGTTAAATAAATATTATTATGTTTTGAGCACATTGTGCTCGAAACATATAGAGGCATGAAATAAACTTATTGTAAAATGATTTTGTGCATCAAGTTGTTTAATTCGTAAGATAAATATACTGAGATGCATGGTCAGCTAAACATAAAAAAAAAAGTGTGTGGAAATGTAAGGAATCTCTAATTCTGATTGACTGACAAGGGAAATCATAACCTGGAATTAAATGCCTGCAGCTTTATTTCCTGAGAATCATTTTATGGTATATTACTTTTAGTATTCGGTGTTATCTGTATTTTATATGATTTTAATCATTACTGCTACTTTATATAATCTCCTCAGTATGGGCTCTCAGAATTGTATGATCTTGAAAATGACACACACACACACATATATATATGTTTAGTTGGAAAAATGTCGCCGTCTTAGACACAAGCAAATCTGTTATCTAAATATGATTGTATTCTCACTGATACATGTTTTGTGTATTACATTATCATAACACAGCGGAATGCCCTACTTTCTTACACCGTAGAGCAGAGTCCTTCTTGAGAAGCTAACCGGTTCTTACCTAGTCAAGAAATTCCCTGTATTGACTGGAACCCAAAGGTTCATTACTGCATTTAAAAGTGCCCTGTACTGAACCAAATGAATCCAGTCCACGCCTCCCCCCCCCAGACCCTTCTTAATATTATCCTTCCATCTATGCTTGTGTCTTCCAAGTGGTCTCTTTCCCTCAGGTTTCCCCACCAAAACCCTCTATACACCTCTCCTCTTCTCCATATTTGCTACATGCCCCGTCCATCTCATTCTCCATTTGCTCACCTGAATGATATTTGTTGAGGAGTGCATATTACAGTCAGATGTCACATGTAAAAATTATTCTGATAAAGTGCCAATCAGCGTAAACAAAATTGAATGTATTTTGGTGCATCCACACAAGGTTTTATGCACCCTCAATTTCCGTAATTTCACTGCATTTATTTCTTGCTGAACTTGCAATGTGGTTGTACTCTTACAGTATAATAGAATAGAAATCTGATTATTCCAAGCACATCCAAAGGTCTAGGACTTCTTTAAAATATAAAAATCAACGCCTTTATATGGCATTAAATTGAATGTATGTCATAAGTATGTAATTAATTGTTTACAATTTGAATTCATGCACAAAAGAATATGGCTTAATTGTCAAATGTAACTTTCCCCAATGGTTACGTCTGTGTAGTCCAAATACTGAAGAGTGTGAAGGGCCCAAAACTTGATGTCTTCTTTGTTACCATTCATCTGGTCACGTGACGTTCGTGAATCGGGGGAAAAAAGTACCAGTAGTAATGTCCGACATAAAATGTTGTTGCTGAAACGAAAGGAAGAAGAAAATCCCTCTTCATAAATTATTAGTTTGCTATCTGTTGTTTATAATATAGGCATACTGTATATGAGAAAGAGGACAACATTTGACGTTGAAATTCTGACGGGAAGAGAACGCTGGAGGGACCTAGGTGTGGACGAAAAGTTAGCCCGCTAGGTTATGGCACATCGCATCATGTCCATCTGTTCATAGTGTTACTACTAACAATTTTTGGCTTCTTTCGACATATCTGTGAAATATGTTCGGTCGGTGGAATAATATCCGCCTTTGTGACAGTTTCTGCGCATGCTTCCAGGCCTGCTGTTATTGTAATTTACCAAACTCGTGTGACGTAATTTCGTTAACACTGAGGCACGAGCATCCTGAAGCAGACTTCTTCACGTCATACTTGATCACTAAACATGTTTTCTTAGGAGGCATTAACGATGCCCGTTTTTCTGAAAATAAATGCTTTTGTAGGCCTATTTATCGTCTTCAGAGTAGGAGGGCTCCTAAAATAAAACCTTGCCCTGTAAGGGGCATGTCTGTTTTGTTTGTCCATGACCCAAGCATGTGCCTCCCCATAAAACAATTGACAGTCTGGACACAGGTAAAGCTGTGGTGGGGGAAGGCGGGGATCTCGCCGAGCGCCTCTGAACCCGGAAGGTCACTGCCATGGGAACAGACGGGTTTCTGGACGTGGCCGATTACTCTATTCCGTATCGTAATGAAATGTTCTCGTTGTGCTCGAGACCTTCTTACACCCATACCAAGGTATAGTGGGCAGGACAGGGTGTCATTTGCATAATGTAACTCGTGTTTTGGGCCTATTGCTTAAATTTCTCACATGTAAGGTATGCCATGCCGGTTCCAGTGGCCGCGCGTTCTAAGGCTTAGGTCTGCGGCCGCTCTCTTGCTGAGATTGTGGGTTCGAGTCCCACCGGGGGCCTGGATGTCTGTCGTGAGTGTTGTGTGATGTCAGGTAGAGGTCTCTGCGACGAGCTAATCACTCGTCCAGAGGAGTCCTACCGACTGTGGTCCGTCGTCGTGTGTGATCTAGATACCTCGTGAATGAGGAGGCCCTGGTCCACTGGGGGGCTGTTGTGCCAAAAGAGAGGAATGTATGCCATGCTTTATTTAAAAATGATAATCTGGCCGGTTTGCACAGGGCAGCGCACTTGACTCGCATTAGGGAAGTATTCGGTTTGAAAATCTGCCGATGAAATGCTGCGCTGTTTTGTGTGGTGTCCTGAAGATAGCGGTGCACAAATCCTGGGCGCCTGATCGCCAAATTGCTGTGGCGACTAAATTTTGTACATTGGCCTGTAATATTTGTGGGTCATCAGTATGGAACTTGCTCCATGGTATATTTCTTTGGCCTAGAACTTGGAGGTGGCTCCTAGATCTTCGCAAAATTTTGCATCCCTGCCTCTTCCGTGCAGATTGGAGATGGGCTGTGGGCACTGCCTTTTACAATATTCCCAATTAATAAATGGGTTGTTCTCTATAAACCTATAAGATTAAACCTAAGAAATCGTTAACTTAATTAATAAACAATAATAGATATGGGTGGGCGTAGAAGTAACGCGTGGGAATCGATTTTCTTTGGTTCTTCCAAGCACATTCACGGATGACGGTTTATCCTAAACATAGAACCACGGTGCTGCAACTGCCTGACCCCTTGTACGCTATTTGCAGGGGGCTACGTGGGCCCCAGAGCTATTCTGGGATTTCTGACGTGAGAAAATTCCTGTCTCTGGAGAAATTTAAGTCCTGTTATCCATCCCAATGCCACGCAATGCAGTGGGAACAGTACATACACTGTAGAGTGGCACGAAGACCCTTAACGGCGATACACCCAATAAGAAACCACATTACATCTACCAACAAAACTCTACTTCCAACAACCGCTAATTTTAAAAACTGCTTTCACTAATTTAATTTCAATCTTGAAATCAATTATATGTCAAGACAAGACTTGTAACAAAACCTGTCAGAAGCGAGATCTCCTTTCCGCACGTGATCTCTATACTTTTAATTTGTTTCAAATATCAACCTGAAGATGACCCCTAGAGGGTCGAAACATGTAGCTGGTTAACTTATTATTTTTATAAAGTTACGTTTTGACGGTTGTTAATCTGCTTATATGTATTCAGGTTACTCATAGGGCTTGGACCCCATAAACACTTGGATCACCTGTTCGAAACCTGCTCGGTGTTCGATTCTTGTTATGTGACTACATTTATTATCCTGTGAACTCTGTCGCACTGCAGCTCTCTCATCTTCTTTCTGATTACTTCTTTTCGATTAAGACGTACATAGTTTTGGGAGTAGAGGGTAGTTAATTTGGCTTGAATGCGAACATAATTTCTGGGTATGTTATTGCAGTCGGTATACAAGTCTGGGTAACTCCCTCAGTAAAGTGATAACAATCAGTGGGGTCGAGGGTAGGGTTCGGTTTGCGGCAGTTGCAGAATTGTTGCACCAAATTAGAATCTTAGGTTTCATCCAGCTTTGGGAGGGGGGGGGGAGAATTTTTTTTGTTGCGTTTATCATCCCTTTTTGTGTTGGATTTATAATTAGAGAAAATAATTTTTAACTTATAAACTTATACGATATTTCACACCTTAGACTTTTGTAAATATGTTAATGTACCTCCACCCATTACTATCAGAAGTTAACAAACTAACACACAACTGTTAGTTTATTTCAGTTAATCCTTGTATTTTACAGTATGGCCTATACCGGAAGCTGCGGTTACAGTTTTTAGTACTCCTGATGATGGGTGCGGTGGACACCCGAAACATGTAGAGTGACTTTGAGTAAATAAATATCTGCATACTGTTGCATCTTGTTGGATTTTTATTGATATTAAAATAATTTCCGTCAACACACCTCGTATTCAGGTGGGAGCGAAGTCGCTGTGCGCCCAAACAATACGCACCCAAACTCAATTTAAATGTACATAGCACTGCACACACTAATTTACAGTGGCGGTTTGGGAACAGAGTCGAAGAAGGTGCGTGTGCCATGGGCAGCAGTGCGAGACGACAAGAAGAAAGGACTTGAACGTGAGGCTGTATCGCCCGACTTCCGTTTTGAATGAACATTTTCCAGGCCGTTGGATTTGCCGTGGTTCCTCGACATCTCCAGCACCATTACCATGGCTACCACATAGTCCTGACCGTACCACTCCAAACTATTCCTTGTGGGGTAGTATCAAGGTAAGAAAGGCTGCGTGTCTGTACACCTACGACGAAGAACTGCCCAGAACTGCGGAAGACGCCTTTCGCAAAATTACTTCACAAATGCTCCGACGCATGTCACAGAGGACGTAGAGGCGCGTCCGCTCGTGTTTCCAGCACCAAGGTGCACTTACGGATCCACTGAACATGTAACCAAGAAGTAGGTAAACAAAAAAGTGAAAGGTAAAGTGCAATGAGGCTCTGTGCAGGCCATACGGCCCATAGGGAGTGTAGAGGTATAGCCCTACGCTTTCTTGACCACGGCATTAGAAGGGTGAGGGGTTAGCGTCACGCCCCGGCCGCTCTTTACCCCCGGGAAAGACCGGGTACCCATTGTACACGAGGCTGGGTGGGCCCCAGGGCCAAGAAGCATGTAGGTGATTAAAATTAATTATAATTGCACATTGCATAGTGTACTTCTCGCCCATTCAGTACATTATATTGTGCAATTTGGCAACATGTTTCCACTACAAAGGGCCATCTTCAGGCCTGCAGTATAAAATACACAAAAGGAATTACATACAATGGTAATTATGTTAATAATTTATACCCCAGCTTACAGATTTGTTAAAATACATGTTGCTCTGTCAATAAAATTGTATAAAATAAAATAAAAGTTAAAAAGGTTAGAAGATTGCTTTAAAATGTTTACGGATCGTACTGTCGTATCTTGACGTACTGCATGAGAGATAGCACAGGCCTCGTGCAAGGATGTCTTGTAGGTTATGTTTTATGTTTACGTCGATTGTCCGAGTTTGCTTTGCTTCTTACGGTTTGGAAGGTTCATTGTAGATGCTGTTGTCTGGATGGTACTGGTATTTTATATATGTTTTCTCTTCAGCTGTTCTGAAATCTTTCCTGGACTCCTTTGAAATGACTTATTTAAATTATATATTAGATAAATTTACAGAAAAAAAAACTATGTGTTCATTTTACAATGTGTGTCAGTCTATATACGTCAAACACATTATGTGTCCATTGTGCACTTAAAACACATTATGCGTCCCTTATACATTGTACGTAAAACACATTATGTGTCCATTGTGCACTTATGAACAAGCAGTTAATGTTGCGCAGGGACTAACTACGCTATTTTTTTTGACGTTTTGCTGACCGTGCATCTCAATATATTTATCTCAGTATTTAACCAACTTGATGCACAAAATTTGTTTCACAATAAGTTTTATTTCGTGCCTCTACATGTTTCGAGCACATTTTGTGCATCAAGTTGGTTAAATACTGAGATAAATAACCACGTGTGTTGTAGACAAAATGTAGACCTTCGGTCATTAAAACATGTGTTAGTCTATACACAGCTACCTCTAAGCTGTAGCGGATAAATAACGTAGTAAATTGTAATTTTCATTACAGTGACAGTTTTCTAATTTTAAGTGCTCCACACATGGTTATGGACTAACATAAAGATATCTGTAATGTACACGCAGTAATGTTCAGCTCATTTTGTATAATATTTCGTTCTACGCACATCGTTATGTGTTCAACAAACGCCCCGTGAAATGTCGCTGTTATTTGAATTATGTACTTTCAAGAAGGTATTCTGATACCAGTTGCTTATTTGTTACAGGAAATGGCATATATTATTGCTTGAGTTTATCAGTTCTGCCCCTCTGCTATTAACCAGCAGTGTCGGTTGCTAGGTTAGGTGAAGTTTTAGAGTAATGTGCAGGTATGCGCCGTATAACGACGTTTCGGTCAACGACGGACCGCATATACGACGGTGGTTCCATAATATTATAATATAATATAATATTATATTATAATACTTACCATTGTGTTACAATTGCCTACAGTATTCAGTACAGCAACATACGGTACAGGTTTGTAGCCTAGGAGCAATAGGCTATAGCATATAGCCTAGGTGTGTAGTAGGCTATACTGTACTATCTAGGTTCGTGTAAGTACACGTTCGCACAACGACGAAAACGCCTAACGACGCATTTCTTAGAACGTATCTCCCTTCAGCGACGTATATATGTACAATTAAGGGAATTGCCGCATTAAATAATGCGCGTGGTTACCTCCATACCTGACTACGAAGACTAACGTTTTCTTGAGAACTGCTACTCGTTCATTTCTCCGATACCCGTGATGAAATGACGACATTATAATGTTAAGATAAGCCGGGACAGTTTATCGTGCATGCTGATCTGATGCTACAAGCTTCCATAGACACATTAGTTTGCAAGTTAAATTTTTTATTTTTATTTTGAGTTTTAATAGGTTTGTAGCCTAAATCTTCAAGGTGAGTCATCCTCGTTGTGTTGGTTAGCCAAAGGTAAACAATTATGCAAGGGTATTATTATTTTTGGAATAGAACTCTACATGTTCCGTCTTAACACAACTATATTGTCAGATACATACAAATATCTCAACTACATGTTTCGGCCCTTATGGCCACCGTCAGGTTGGATACAGTATCAGAGGAAAAAAACTACATAATATAATATGGTACAGTACAACTCGTTTACAAAGATATGGAGGACGTGTGTATAGATCTACCAAAAACTACACCTTCAGCACACACGCCCTCCATATCTTTGTAAACGAGATCTCGTCCCTCACTTACACCACACTAATATTTGTACTGTACCATATTTTCCTCTGATGCTGTATCTAACCTGACGATGGCCACAAGGACCGAAAGCTGTAGTTGAGATATTTGTGTGTATCTGACAATATAGTTGTGTTAAGATGGTAACATCCTTGCATAATTGTTTACATTTATAGCCTAAATGTCTTTATTCTATCCATCAGCTATCGTTCTTCATTTCCTGTCGTTGCACCGCCGCGCGAGTGTGGGCATTTGGTTGGGTGGGATAAACGAGACGATAGGAAATGAAAACCGGTAAGTATCAGATCAAATAGTGGCCCTGTATATTATTTCCTCTCGTCCTTCTTTCCTCCCTCTCTCTCTCTCACTCACTCACTCTCTTCTTTGTGTCTTATCTTGCATCCAACTTCGCAAGTCAGTGGATAACATTTCTGTTTCGTAATCGGGCAGGTTTCGTGCTGGCTGCGAGTTACTTTGATTGTGGTTTTTTGTGGTTCTCCTTAGTCCTTCCGCGCAGTCAGTATAGCGACTCGCTATGGGCTGGACTTTCCGGGATCGAACCCCGGTGGTGCGAGAGTGTCCACACCCGTCCAGTCCGGCCCTGGGGTCCACCCTTCCACCAGTACAGTTGACAACGGGTTTCTTGCCCGGCGGTTAAGCGGCCGGAGTGTGGTGTTGAACACACAACCCATCTAGCGCCGGTAAAGTGTTCACGTTACAGGCCCGGTGTGGCCCAGAAGGTGGGTAGAGGTATAGCTCTACTCTTCCATGACTGCGGCACTAGAAGGGGGTGAGTGGTCAGCAGTACGCCCCGGCCGCACTTTACCCCCGGGAAAGACCCGGTACCCATTTTGCAGGAGGCTGAGTGGGCCCCAGGGCCGGTCTGGACGGGCGGAAAATCTCGTCCCCACCGGGATTCGATCCCGGACCATCCAGTCCGTAGTCAGTCGCTATACCGACTGAGCTACCGGACCCATCATCTACCGTCGGGGTTAAAGACAAAAGAGAGCTATATAGGCCTACCTCTACTCCCCGTCTGGGCCTTTATGGCCTGTTCTAAGTTGAAATTTACTTTAGCCGTAGCACAGTGGTTAAGGTGCTGTGCTACAAATCGAAAGGTCGCTGGTTCGTTCCCAGCTGGCGTCAGTGGATTTTTCAGTGACATAAAATCCTTCCTATCGCACTATGGATAGGGTCGACTCAGCCTCTAGCAGACTGAGTACCAGGAATATTTCCTGGGGGTAAAGGCGACCGGTGCGTAAGGCTGACAACCTTACCACCATCCTGTGCCGTTGTCACGAAATCTTGGAGACCTTAACTTCCTGGAACCCTCTCGGCCTGTCCAGGCCTGTAATGGGACTGATTTTTTTACCTCATTCCTTCCAGACAAATACTGTGATATTAACACCAATCAGGCCCAGACCATTGCATTTCAAATCCTTTCAAGTTCGTTATTCATTAATCATATTATCATTCGACGCTCTACACTGTGATATACTGGTAGAGGCAGGTATCCATAAGTAAAATAAATCAGAAGCACTCCCGTGTTATTATCGAAGGCAAAACTGAATGCTTTACTGTAGTCCTTGGGCCTTAGCCACACTGAGGACATCAGGATACTCTTAGGGCGCCTCAAAAGGGAACTTTCAGTTTGACTGTACATTATACAGAAAACGGCATTAACGAATATCGTAACACAAGCTTTCAGAAAGGCTATTCACCTTTCGTGTATCTACAAGTTCTATCTTGTTAGTGCCATATGGCAAATTGCTGTTTATTTCCTTCTCGCAGGTACAGGGAAGTATTCCACACAACAGTTCAACGTCTTACGTATTCAACATTATCGAAGTCAGAGGTCTGCCTCATGCAGCACCTCATGTCGAATTACCATTTCTACTTTGGTAAACCGCTGATCGCCTCTGTTGCCAAACCAAAGTAAATATTCTCCTTATATCTGGCTCTTTCAATGTTTGTATACGTGCAGGCTTACAGGCATCATGTAACTTACTGAACGTCTTAAATTAGTATGTTAGGAAAGTGAAAAATAACAAGTCACAGTGGGCTGGACAAGTAGACAAAAATCATATACAATTTTGGTGGAGAAAACTTCAGGAAAAAGGCCACTTAGAACGTCTAGAGAAAAAGCGTGCAGATGGATCTCTCTGAGAGCAACTATAATTTGTGAATACTGAGGTAGACAGAACTAGATCACATTAAATCTAATTGTGGGGTTGCTTGAAAAGTGCTGAACTAAAGGGTATACTGCCAAAGAGGCTTAGTCTGAAATGGGTCGTCGTTCGCCCCTAAAATTCTAGCTGCAGAGGAGGGGTGCCACCCCCTCGCTGGTAAGAAAATAAATACAGTGAGAGAATCGTATACTGTAAGCACGGAAGCTTCAAGGAGGACTGGACAAAAATCTATCTCTGTCCAAAAAGAAAAAAAGTTGCAAAATTTCTGGAACTGAGGCGGATTTTTCGGTGCGATCTACATTACGACAACTTCGGTGGTTTTCCTTTACAACGAGAGAACTCCTTGTATTGTGTCACGGAATAGCGTCACATCTCTGCCCCTCCCCCGCCGACTCTGCTATGACGGCCGTTGACTGCTTATATTTCACATATTCCCCTATGGATAGGACAGGTACCGATCCTAAGTTGTCGTGCCATGAGACCTGACCAGTTGGTAACAATGGGTTCGTGCGCTAGAGTCGCTTGTTTGAATTCCATATTTGTCTGAGTTCTTCTTTGTTACGGTATGTATGACTTCTTTATTCAGGGGGCAAGTGGTCATGCCATTTATTTGAATAACAAAAACCTGTATTAATGTCCCAAGTAAGTTGTATAGCCAAACGGGTGGTAGAAGGGAAAATAAAAGAAGAAGAATAGGAGAAGGAAGGATGAGAAGGACGAGAGGAAGCAGAGGATCAACCACAGGAAGAAAATTAACGAGGAGAAAAGGAAGATTCATTGAATCCATGACTGTTATTACAGCCGATATCAGAGAGGTACCCGTTCTGTCTTGCTCCCCTGCTCTGAGGCAAGTTAATCCTTCCCGCTTGCATGTGTCACAACCACTGAACGTCTGTAGTCAAATTTATTAATGTTACCACAATATGACGCATGGGATAGACGACCAAGGAACTGTGGTTCTTCTCTCAGCAGGGGTATGTTATTATTCTCTTCTCCAAAGCGTCTAAACCGGCCGCGGGGTCCTCGCAGCTTTCTATTCAGGGGAAGTCTGAGACTTTTTGTTCTGCCATATGGCAACCGGTGCATGAAGTTGACCACTCACCTCCATCTTGGGACGAGATTAAGAATGTATGGAGGTATACCTCCATTCACCTAAGATGTTCCTGCATGGCGCATTTTTTACGTCATTTAATAATGTCGTTGTTCTAGTTACCAGCAGTAAGCTTCTGGTAAGACCAAAGAGTGGAGGAGGTCTAGGTGAATGACCAGCGCCCTACCCTCATAGGTCGGCTGACCTGCGTGACCCCACGGCCATGACTCGGCACGTGGCGCGACCACAACTTGTACTGTAGTACATGGAGCCAGACTATTATCTGGGGGACTCAAACACAGACATTTTTTCTAGCGCAACGCAAACTGTTGGTCGCAATTGCAGTGAAAGAGTAACCCAGTTCATCTGGGATCTGGTGTGCAGAAAATGCCAATGCCCAATTCCAGAATTTCAAGACACGTCTGTATGAACATTGCTATCAGCAACAGAGAAGGTACGGTCACGTCACTATAACCATCTACACACGGTATTAAAAAAATTCGACTTGGGGAGAGAGTGGTGATGCAAGTTTTACTTTTCGGTCTTGCAGTGCGTGTATTTGATTGAATTCTTAGAAGAGCATATAATCGGAGATAATTATTGCGGTTTGTTCAGCTCTGAAACATGATATGTGAACTTGGTATGTGACATCTCATTGTGTTTGGTAACATATCAGTAAATTAAACTGTACATTCTGACGTTACTGTATAATATTTGATATTAATAATTTACTATTAATAATATAATAATATAATTAAATAACAATTCGTTAACGAAAATCTTAAGGAACATTAAAATTCGATTTTTTGGTGCGATGTTACCCCTACAAGACATGTTTACAGAAATATATTTGTATTAAATTTACTTTCCTGTAGCTTATAAATGAATACAGCCTACGCTGTGTTTATGCAGGTTATTGTTCCTCAGGTTCTGTGTTTAAATACAAATCGTGTGTTAAGATGTAGGATAATAATAATGATCATCATCATCATCATGTTCCGGAAGGGTTAGGTGTGTTTCCTTTTCCTTGATCCTCAAGATGAAGTTGGTCCCTCCATCTCTTCCTCGGTCGTCCTATATTCCTTCGTCTTTTGGTTTATATTTTAGTGCTTGTTTTGGTAGTCCGTTTGTGTCCATCCTCTGCACATGTTGTAGCCACTTTTTCTGGTACTGTTTTATTTCCTTTACTATGTTCTGTGCTCCCGTTTTTTTGCCTAATACATTAATTCTTTTCTTTATCTAGTTTTGTTATTCCAAATAAGTGTCTCAAAAATTTCACCTGTGCTGCTTCTAAACGTTGTTCCTCTCTTTCCTTCAGTACCCAATCTTCACTTCCAAATTTCAATGCTGCTTTAGCTGTAATGTTGTGAATTCTTAACTTAAGGTGTAGGATAAAATTTAACGAATTTAAGGGATGTAAAATTGGTGTAAACGCTTGCTTCTGTCCCTGTTTTATCCAGTTCTATATTGCGCTACATTTTCTTACCTTGATCTTTATGTTGTTTGGTTTCATTTTGTACTATTTCTGAATCCATCGATTAATGACGAATCGGTCAGCAAACACAGCTGTGTAATGATACCCTAGCGCGTAATTGTTGTAATATTTTGAGTTTTATTCTTATCTTATTTCTTGCTGCAAGTGCGTGTAAAAGGCAGTTGGAAGAAGAACGGTCCACGAAAAAGTTAAGATATTGACCATATGGTCAAAATCACTTTCTGAAAGATGAGCTAAAGCAAGTATTATATTTGGGGGGGGGGGAATAAGGAGACTGAGTAAACAAATCTTCGATCAAAAAATTCTCTACGTTTACGCAACCAAATGTTCCGACTCGTGTTGTTCTCTGTTAGTCCATGTAAGTTTCTGAACTTTTTGTTTTATACAAGAACTGAAAAGAACGCAAGTTATTGCAATCTGCGATGTACCGTAAATACTTCCTGCTCTCATTAACTGTATTTACCTCACTATTCCCTATTATTTTTTTTATCCTAGCCGGTTTATACGTAGTCGTATCATTCCTTTGTTGATTCACATGTAAGACTTGATCAATTTTGCTATCTCCTCTTTACTAACACCGCCATATATTGGTAGGCTATGCATTAAAATTGAATGTCAACACCAATTTGTAATATAATATTAAATAGTGCACATCAGCACAACCACTTTATTATATAAGGTAATACAAAGCTACATGTTTCGACTATAGATTTGTCATCTTCAGGGCCTATTTTTGCCAATTGAGTCACAAGATGCTATGCACACTTTGGGATCCCATCGTGTTTACATCCATGGAATACATCAAATTAAACCGTTTGTCTCTAAGGGCGTGACGTGCCTTATAATTACCTTGAGTAATAAAGTGGTTATGCTGACGTGCACTATTTAACCCTTTAAACGCCGAGTTAAATCCCATCTGCCATTTGCTGACATTATTAAGAGCTCACCCTATACTCCACGTTAGCAGGATAAGGGTTAATATTATATTACGTTTATAAGCACATCGTGATGCTTCCATTCAAATTTGCAACCAATTTATAAATAAAAAATAGCAAATAAAGTAGGTGAAAATATGTTTTCTAAAGTAGGGTGGGCCTAATTTTGTTAGTCTGGTTAATTCGCGTCTAACTGTTTAATGAAGTTTATAATGGATAAATGTACAACATGCGGTTACAATTCTGGCTCCGCTTCTGCGGAAGATCAGTGGAATAACATTCCAGCTTACATGTTAATTTATTATAGAAAGAAATGAGAAGCGTGAGAGAACGTAATGTCGATAATCACTTGCAGGAAGCCAAATCAAGATTCTGTGGACATTACGACCGCACCTCGGTCAGTGAACTTACTGCCATCAGCTGCGGACGTTGCTGTTGATGCTTGTCATAGACCGTGTTACTTTTACTGACGCTGCTTCAACTGCTCGTATTATTATGAACTAGGACATACTCGAGATCTTGCCTACTAATCAGGCGTGGATTTGGTACGATGTGTTCTTGACCAGTTTAAAAGTGAGATCCTTGCGTTCACTTGAAGAGACTGAATTCTTACGACGTCATAAAATAATCGGAAAATCGAGCAAGAGTTGAAATTTGTATCTCTGAAATAAAATCTTGGTAATTAACCAACTTAATGCACAAAATCTTGTTTTATAATAAGTTTATTATATTAATTTTGACCTCCGGATGATGAGCACATAATGCTCGAAACATGTAAAAGCATATAATAAACTTATTATAAAACAAGATTTTGTGCATTAAGTTGGTTAATTACTAAGATTATACTGAGATGCATGGTCAGCAAAACATCAAATTCTGAAATAAAAGTCTACAGAGACCGCTATGTTGCCCTGCTAGCTAACAAAAGCTGCGACGCTGTAAATCTTGATTATTTGTGCACAATCTGCTTTTATTTATCTATTTATTTAAAGTGTATGACGGCCATGTCAGTAGCTCATACTAAGTCCTACACAGCTTCGAATGATAGGAGGATAGGTGAAAAGTGTATAGAAAAAGATGCAGAAGGAATTGACCGTGCACTAATTCACGATATTCCTCCAGTATCTACATGATGGGGCTAGGGGGGGGGGGGGGGGGAAAAAAAAAAAACCTTATAAAAAAAAGAGGGCCCCGGGGCGAAATTAGAGCCCCCGGGGGGGGGGG
>Ga0131853_10012735_pt1 | contig 15413 bp, 13 predicted proteins | sample TergutLab28metaG_FD_92764 | JGI IMG/M metagenome (GOLD analysis project Ga0131853, IMG submission 92764) | Labiotermes labralis P1 segment gut microbial communities from Petit-Saut dam, French Guiana - Lab288 P1 (version 2) (version 2) | ecosystem: Host-associated > Arthropoda: Insects >...
CCGGGGCCCCCCCACAGTTTGTTAAACACTGGCCCCCACCCAAAAAAAAATTTTGAAAGAGCCCTCAAAAAACAGGGAAAAAAGGGGGATTTTCCCCCCCCCCCCCCAATCAAATGCTTTGTTCCATTACCTGTAATATGCCTTTCTTCTCCACCTTCAAAATTTCTCCTCAGTATATATCGCATGCAAATTAATCAGTATCTCATTTTGGTGAAGATTATGAGATGTGTTTGTGGTGGAATGAGTTTTATAATTTTTTTTTGTATGTTCCAGTTGTAAGAGCGTCATGATGAAATGTCTTTGTGCCACATTTTAAACAGTGAAGACTACGAAGAGCCAGAATACTATACAGGAACATTATTTTATCTGACATGTGTCATTAGCCATTTCCTGCCTGCTTGTTCAGATTATAAAACTTCGACATGCAATGAAAAACACGTTTATTATACGTGAAACGTGCCTGCCAACTGAAGGAAAAGTTTCCAGCACATTCTTCAAATACAGTGAATAGAAATCAAGTTTATCTGCAGTCCTTTAAACTAAGATGCGTTGACCACGACTCACAGCAAACTGCAATAGAAGCTTGTGCAGCAATGCCTGCCGTCACTGGAAATGGTCTGAGAGAAGACCGACGCGAGCTGTCCGGGTAATGCAATTATGTAACACTACACAAACACTACATACATGCGCAATTCGTGGTATACATCAGACTCAATTACATACAATACAGCAGCTAGGCCAGCTCAGTCTGTATAGTGCCTAGGCTATGGGCTGGATAACGGAGGCACCATGGTTCAATTTTGCAACAGACAAGGTGAGGTTAGGAACACTTCACAAACCTGCTTGAATAATTTCGTTGTCTACAAGTGACAAGAGAACCTCTTCATACATTTCAAATTCTTCCATGTTTTGTAAAGATGTATCAACCAACTGTCATAACGAGTGGGTTATTCAGCGACGATACTCTGTCGCAAAATTCAGCAACAAGCATTTCAAACACACCACCCTACAGCAACATGTTGTACACCATGCTGTTATCATTGGACTCTCTCCCAAATGGCAGGGATAAGACAAGCCAAATGTCATCCACTCGTGGAACATAAACGTGAGAGGCATGGAAAACCACGGTGACTGTCAACCATGTATCCTAGTAGTACCTTTGATAGTCCTATGGAAATATAACTGTGTAACTTCTCAAACCGTTGCGTGCTCATTAAAAAAATCCAAAATAAAATATAAATTTTAATGAATCCTAAAACAAAAAAAAAACCTCATGTAAAAAGCATATAAATATTAGGGAAATAAATAATCTTTCAAAGTCTTGTTATGATATAAGTAAGAAAATTTAATATGACACTGATGTGACTATCCACTAATGTTTACAATTAAGTCATTAAAATGCATAGACTCTAGCAGTAAAAACAAGCAAACCATCCCGAACACATTCTTGGAATTGTCTGGGGAAAATCATAAACGAAATGAAAGTAGGAGGGAAATATACCAAATGCTGGTATGATTAAACGTACTCTCATTACATCTATGTTTCATTGTACAGACTATTAATGCTGGGGCAATTTATATAAATATTTCAAAACAGTTTAAAGAGACGAAACTTCTGGCTACATTTACTGTAACAACCTGGCAAACACATGTAAAGGTGTCATTCACTGATGCCCAAACCTATGACCTTAAGAAATAAATATATAGATGGTTTGTATAACATGTATGCTTCAGATAATAAATCACATTCATTCTAAGAGCTCCAGACATCATTTGGTTCAAAAGTTGATAGGCTTGTGAATGTGCATGCATGTATTAAAGAAAATGGTGACTGCTCAGCATGTGAGCCTGCAGTTCAAATGTTAGTAACACACTGTGGTGGTACTGCCGAGTTGTGTTGGTTAGTCCTTCTTGCTGTTCTCCAGGAGGTGGGATGTGGGTATGTGGACTGGATTGGGTTGGCCCAGGATAGGGATAGGTGGCGGACGCTTGTGAGTTTGGTAATGAACCTTCGGGTTCCATGAAATGCGGGGAATTTCTTGACTAGCTGCAAACCAGTTAGCTTCTCAAGAAGGACTCTGCACCATGGAGTAAGTAAGTAAGTAAGTCCTTCTTGCTGTTGCTTTTTCTTGCTGCAGGCGTCGACTGTGTTCTGGCTGCAAGCGTGGCCATTTTTATACAGGTCACTGCTGGTTAGCCTGCTCTGCCATTGGCTGCTTGGCCGAGCTGATGGGCGTGGATTCCAGAAGGTATTTCCGCTTGTCAGGGGCCTTTTCTTTGTCGTAGAAGTAGACAGAGAAGGAAGGAGTGAGAGAGTGGTTTGCTGTGTGGGTAAAACTGCTGTTGACTAGGTCGGTGTGTTGATTGGTATACGGACAGAGGAAGGAGAGCTGTGACGTGAAACGAGATTGAATAGAAGGAGATGGAATGATATGTGGGTGTCCCCACACACACCACTGTTTCCTAGCTTCACAGTTGTAACTGATGGCTAGGGGGATCCTGATGCTCTTCGTCTGCTTGAATTATGTATTATTAAATTAAACAGAAATATGACAGTGATTTTTGAACAGTTACTTATAACAAAAAGAGACTTCACTGATCAGAGTGTATTTGTTATTATGCACAGTTCTTGGGAAGAAGCAGCTGGTGTTACCAAGAGATCAAGTACTTTCACTTTCAAAACAGATATTCCTGAGAGATAAGGCAGTAGGCTCCTCTGCTGTATCACACACATAGCTGCAATTCAGAAATTCTACAAAGTACACAGAGCAACACAATGTTTAAAACTCAGAAGAATATTTGTATTACTCCATTGCATAACAACAAAATTCCTGGGTGACCACTTTTCCAATCAAGTTGCTATGTTCACATTACCATTTATCACCTCATCATCTTTGGCACTTGTCTTGATACAAACTTCAAATCTTCTGAATGTCTGCCTCACTGTTCCTACAACAAACAAAAAAGCAGTACAATGCAAAAAATCACTTCCACATGGTTTCAAGATTAAAATTGCACTGACTGGGAAAAGCTTCGAGGTATGGGATAAATTAAGGACAATTTTACGTCTTACCATTGCCTTGAGAGTACAAAAATATGTTGACAAAACAGCACATTTTCTATGAACACTGCAGCGTATAAAATCAGTGAACATTACTCAAATATGTGAAAGACACAGCCTGTCTTATAACAATCACAATTTACATCTATCACACTTTATTATAATTCTTCATGAGTCATAAAATTTCAGTGGTTTTAACAACATAGTAAAAACTAGTATGTTATTAAATTAACATATATTATAATGTGAAAAAAACACACAATCTCCTGTTGAGTTCTCAATAATGTCAGTGGCCAAGCCACAAAGTACATTTCAGAGTATAAACTTGTTCCAGAATTCAGTGCTGAAGTGTACAATGGCCACATGGCAGTTTGTATGACAAAATTATATGATTAGACAAGAGCTGAAAGCACACTTTTAGACAAAACAGGTTCCAAAATTTGTTCTATTCATAACTCAAGTAAAAATCTGTGGTACTGAGTGCAGCAAATAATTTTATTTAATTATTTATACATAAAATTATACATACACGTGTACATATATGTGCATGCATGCATGTGCAAATACACACACAAACACACACATGCACGCACACACACACACACACACACACACACACACACACACACACAATTTAACATACATTCCATGGACTGAAGAGCTAGGCAGACCAACTACAGAAAGTGAATTAAATCACGACAAAGAAAACATATAGAGTAGGGCAGTTCAAAGACCTATTAAGTTATATGGTCTAATCAAGGCTAATATATGCAACAGATAAGGTAAGCTACTGAATTACATAGTGTTACAAAAAAGTTTCTTGAATGTAGAATGAAGTACTGCAGTGTAGCATGCCAATATCTGTACCTGTGTAACAATTTATATTAATTTGTCTATTGTCACAATCACACATTAACATGGCACTGAGTTTTGTAAAGTGGGTTGTGTCAGAAGTAGCTATTAAAAAATGCAGCTATAAGTATATTTGTAAATTCTGCTTGTGGGTTATGTGTTCTGCTAGACAGTATGTACATGAGATTAAGGATTTATTAACCAAACAAAGGGCATGTGTTTTCTACTTATATGAGCAGGGGGTATCTCTCCTGGTAGATATACTTTTTCTGTTTCCATATTCATAGTATTCCACGTGGATTAATTGTTTTATTTTATTTTGCTTGAAGACCACTACAGCACGGTTTCTCAGTCTATTTTATAATTTTATTAAAGTATGTAGAGTATTTACACTTAACTACTTTTTTCTTTTTTCCCGCCCTGAATCGTTACTCTTCCTGCTGTGGATATATCATTTCAAGAAGTACTCAGAAATGGGTTAAACTTGAAGTGATGCATTTTCTTTGTAATTCTGTGTAGCGAAATAATAGCTCTTTGCTGTAAGAATTATATGGAACACATAAACATAATCTGTGAGCAAAAAACGAAGTTTTTTTTGTAAAAAAAAAAAAGGTTTTATGAGATTTAAGCAGAAAGAGATGAGGCTGTTGCATGAATCACAACAGGAATACAGCTCATGCTTGCCACATGACTGCAACTCACTCTTTTGGCAGTTGGATACGCAAGCTTTTTTTTGCCCTGAGAATTAAGATGTATGCCATGTGTTGTACATACTTTCAGATCAATAGAGGCTGTATCAATTACACAAATAAAACATGTGCATAAATTTTGTAACACTATTTATTAACCAACTTTTCTGCACTTCACTATGCATATTTAATCACACACTAATTTCTACAATGACACATTTCTGCATCTATTGACATCTTCAGGGAGTTCATTCTTACCATACTTTCTTCTCAACCCATATAGAGAGTGATTTCATGAACAGCACAGAGGGACTACAAGCCCTTACTAACCATATGTTTTGAGATGGCATCATTAGATGATGAAATACATTGGAGTAGGTATTTGTTGGTGATTTAGTGTACACAGTGTAGTGCACAAAATTTGGATAATGAATAGTGTTTTTGAACATGATGCATGGTACATATGACATTAAGATAATAAACAAATTTTGTGTCCAGTTTTTTTGAGGGGTGGTCCAGTTCCCTCCTCATGACTACCTCTGAGCCATTATATCTTTCTTTTCTTCCTTACCAACTTTCCTCTATTTGATTAAACTTCTGTAACTTGTTCTTCAGCACACTAGAACTTTGCTGTCCAACTGATAATATCTGTTTTTAGGGCACTGAAAAAGTTGCAGAATTGTATTTGAGATAGGTACTGTTAGCAAAGAAACTGCTATTGTAGATTTTGAATTTTTTTGGTTTAGTCTGTTTATTCAAATTATGGGCATTACATTCCACAATATTAGTGTTGCCATTTCAACATTAAGTTTGCTAATTTCTCCACTAGTTCAGTTCCATTTCTGTTCCAAGTGCCACATACTCCTTTCCTGTTTACTTGCTTGCTTCTTGTATATACATAACACAAAAACCACTGACATGCTACATATCATCTACCAGACTAAGGATGCAGCCTGCAGAGTTTATGTGGGAGCAGCAGTCACAGGCATTGAAAATGAAACCATTTGATGTGCATGTATTGCATGCTTCACACTTTCCTGGAACACTGCAAGTCATCATGGTAATTTTGTCAGTTTCAGTAACGTATATATTTAACAATAATTTTCACTACATTACTGCAACCTTGATTAGTTTACCCTTGGTCAACTAAAAATAAATGCTTTGCTTAAGCATCACTTACCTCACAAAATTTCATAACAGAAAATAATGAAAATATAACAAATTGCCTATTTAAATAAACAAATTTCACTTGAATTCAGAATGTCAATACAAAATATTTGTAATCCAAATATGTACAGCAGTACATAGATATACTATCACTGAATAATGCCTACATTTCTATAATGTAGTGTTAGGATCAAAACACTTTAACACAAGAAACTGAGACTTTATTTACTGATGTAATAGTGTTTAATTTACTTTACGTGTTTCAAAACACTTATAATATACTTCAAATCGCAGATCAACATTTCCTTTCACACATAAGCAAAACCAAAACTGTCTAAATGAACAACATCCAGCCTTATCACATTGTATCACAAACTTGATCCACAGACTAACATCATTCTTGAGAAAGTGACAGACACTGGTCTTATCACACAATTTTATACAACCTAAACTTTTTACATGATCGCTCAGTACCCTTGATCTATGCAAGATTTTTGATATGTTAGATTTAATTTCAGTCAGGCTATTATCCGCACTGTCTAACACCCAAGTATCTTGATGAACTCTCATCAAATGTCTCTGATTTCATATTCAATGCATAAATGGCTAACCATCAAACCTGAATGTTGTTTCTTGAGTCTGCAGGTTGAGGATGTGTCATGTTTTGGGTACCCCTGCATAGATGGGAGGACATTATTGCACTGGCTCTCAAAAGAAATTAATTATGAGTTTTTGTAATATATATTCAACTGGCTGATGCTGCGGCCATGTAACAGGCTTCTGTTCAACTTTTGATGAAGATCTGAGTTCCATTGCACTAAAAAATTTTAAGATCAAGTAAACCATTTTTAATTTTTGGAACTGGTGCTCTAAGGTTGATCAAGAGAAAGTACCTAGGATGAAGATAATTAAGATTATTTTATGTTTGTAAATGTATTGGTAATGGATGTTAGCTTCACAGGTTACTACTTCATGTGGGACACCCCTATAAAACAACTGCATGCATGAAACACTTTTCCCTCTATAACTATGTCTTGTTCTCATTGTTTTTCTTGATACAACACATGAAGTTTCCGTGGAGTGTGGTCTAGTATGCAGAATCCAGGCTTCAGTGATCTTAACTTTGGGAACAAATATTTTTTCTACGCTTGGCACTGAGAGCTGAAGAGGCATATAAGAATGTTACATGCAGGTTTCCTGCTGGCTGCACAGCTGTGTGTCTCTCAAACATGGCTCTGTCACATGAGAACTGTCTCCACTTAATGACAGTGTCTTCTTGGCAGGCCTCAGAAGAAACTTCGGCCACCTTTCAGTGGTAGAATATGAATTTGTTTTACCACTGGGTGAATGTGTTACAGTAACAATTAGGTCTGAAATTTTTTCACACTTGTGTCTTTGATTTGAGGAACAACTTTGGCACTTGCCATTACTTTCGTAGGGGTCTAGTAGTGCATGACAGTTTCTTGTACTGTTTTGTTCTTGCACTTCTCCTCTTGCTGAAGATGATGAATTTTGTCGTGAAACAACATGTGTCATTTTCTTTAGTACATTGTTAGGAATTTCACTGCTTCTTGAGTGTCTGCTGAATGATTTTGTTTGTCTCAGTTCTCCAATATTGTTACTTGACCTGCAGAAAAAACAAGCCGTTATTTAAAATTTTAGGTTCTCTTGATATTTCAGTGATAATGTGGATTTTATTTCTGATGTAATTGTAATTGTAATTTATTTGCGGTCCATACATCCAAGATAGGTTATAATCCAGCAGATATAGACATTGTCGTACATACTATCTAACATAATATAATATAATATGATATACATAGTGTCAGAAAAATCATGGTCACATAGAAAAATACTATAATAAATATGATGTGGATTCTATTTCTGAAATCCCCTAAACAACAACAATGCAGTCTGCATGATGCAGACAACCCACGCTAGGATGAAACAAGTTGTGCTATTGTTATAATGTGGTGAAGAAAAGGAATGTATATATTGCCTGAGAGTACCAAATTATATGTTTGCATCTAGAAATGCTATGTCCAAATATAACTCCAGTCTTCATGATGCTACTGAATTTAAAATCATACCTTTTTATAGTGATTATGGAGTGGGTTACTTGGGTTATATTCTTGGCAGGGGCACAATTTTTTCACTTTGTTTCAAGGTCCAAGCTGGGTCTGTGTACCAACCCCTCTTTTATCCAATGAGGAGATTTGGTACATGATCTAGGAGGAAGATCCCACACACTTGGATTTATTGTCAGGTTTAAGAATGTGTGGATCTGTACGTACATTGCATTTCGCTATTTATATTCTTATCATTGTGCTTGTATTTATACACATTGCCATACAATAAATCTCTGCAACATCACTGTCTTACTTTTCAGGAAATTCAAAATGCAAGAAATGTTTGAAATGTCTGCCATTAAAACAGAAATATACTGTTTTCTGAAAGTGTAGATATGGCTCTCATTTAATTAAAAACGGTAACATGTTGAATTATCAACTGAAGTGAACAAACCAGAAATATATTAATTGTTGCAAGGATTAAAATAGTGTCTCAAATGGCTGCTACAAATTGTTGATCTTTTACTTGTCAACAGTACTGCAACTGTGTAGATTATAATTTAAATAAATGTCTAAGAGGGGAAGATGATTATAAATTATTATTAGCTAAAGATGCACAACAAAAGCAATTACAGACTAGTTGAAGTATTATCCTGCATAAAGAGAAATCATTTATAATATCTGATACCCCAAAAGAGACTTAAGTGATTACTAGTGTGAGATTTATTATGTTGTAAAATTCTGAGCTAAAAATTAGGGGCTCCACTTCCACGGGTATAAAATTCTTGGTCAGCTTGAAAGTGGATATGGACTGTAAATCACATACGGGATACTTATACATGTGTTACATATGTGTCAATAAATTCATCCTTAGAAACAAAATTCATACACTAAGTCACTTTTTTTCCTGAATGCTGTCTAATCTAGGGGCACAGTAGTCACAGTATTTAATGAACTTCTATATGCCATGAAAGGATTTCTTACACACATTTCAACAGTCCCTATTGACCACCAATGGGTCCTCATGTTGATACAATCTACATGCTCTGATACTTACTTGTGAGTGCAGCCTAATTGGCACATCAGGGAGGGAGCACTGCTTCACTAGCTAATAAAGCATAAACAATAATAATAATTATATTGGTAACTCCTGGAATACTAGCTGACACGTGTCAAAAAACTGTCAGCTGTAATGTAAGTACCATGGTCCTATTATATTCCATTGAATAAATGTGTGACCATTACCCAGCCCTGGGCATAGCTATGTGACACACCTGCGATGATCCAAATGAGTGTTAACGTACACAACTGTTGTGTCTCTGTAAGTAGAGGCCTCTCGGGTGCTGCTATTATCCAATGGACCACAACAAAGAGTCTTGCGGAATGCCAGGCGGTACTTGATGGACATCACATTGTAAAGTACAGGGTTCACTGTGCAGGAGAAATAGTAGAAACACCCTGCAAAATATTGGCAAACGTTAACAGTAATAGATATTTGATATATTTTAAGCTTTTTTCTTTTTACTGCATATGCTCTTTAGCAGGAGGTAAAACGTTCTATTAACTGCAATTTATACAAGAATGTATACTGTCTTCTTTTATTTGCAAATGGACAGCATTTGTAATACTGATTTTTTGTGTCACTTTGTAAGAAGTATCACTGATACTACATCTCTCCAATCATAATTGTTTTACCCAACGTATATTATAAAATATTACTACATGTCATACATTTTATTGATAGGCTTCAGATTTGTGAGGGAGAACCTCATATTTCAGATGGCACATTGCTCATGCTACCAAGTATAACTCTAAATGTTCAGAACTGTGTGAAGATCCAAGAAGATGATCAGTTGTATGTAGAAGAGTAACAAAATATCTCAGTTTTTATACTGAACTATTGTCATGTTGACTGATATCAATTTACATTTTAAGTCTCAAATAAAATACCTTAGAACACTGGTGCAATTTGAGACTTTGGTCCAATATATACGACTGTAACTCATAACCTCATAACCTGAATTACTGATCACAAGCCAAGATATAATTAATAATTATTAGGCTATAGTCTGGCCCCACTCAGCATCCTGTACGATGGATAAAGGTAGCCATCTCCCTGTGGGAATAGCGACCCTGGCATGAAGGAAACCACTAACCCACCTTTAAATGCAGAATACATGAGAGTGGTGGTATTTTCCTTCCTTGGTCCTTCACAGTGTGCACAAGGACAACTTCAACTTTATCTTTAGCTCATTTAAGTGAATATAAGTTTAGAAACTTACACCATCACATATCCTGTTATGTTAACTGCAGAATGTACCTAGTTACTGAGTAAGCATTGACAAAGTTAGTGTTGCAACTGGCCTGTTATATAGTATGCCCACTCGTTGACCTTGATGTAGTTGGGTGTGTCTTTGCCATAGAGATAGAAGAGCCTCTGCATATGGAAGGGTGCCCAGCATAAGAAGAACGTGACAACCACTGCCGCTGTAAGACAAGAGATGTAAGTTACAGGGCATATGACAAAAAACACGGTTGTATACAGTGACACAAAACGCTTTGAAGAAGAGTTACATTTCCTGCCCCTTGCTAGAAATCTACTCACAATTCTCAGTGGTTCAGCCTGTAGCCAAGCCACTACACCACCATACTGACTACGGTATCTTGGCTCCTGGTGTTGTGATGCAACAAGAAATAATATCCTGTCTGTCACAGTTAGGTGTTAACAATTTGCTGTCTTGTTGTTACAAGCCCTCATTATTATCTTTAGACACAAGAGGCTACTTTACCTAGCATCCGGATGATGGGCTTGGTCCGGGAGTCCAGGTGCTTGGTTTCACCAGGGAATTTGATCATGCGGCTTTGGATTGTTAGACCCATGCGGATGTACAAGACAGCAATGATAAGCATGGGACCAAGGAAGAAAAGGAACGCACTCAGCTCATACATGGGCCAGTTGGATGGGACAGCATGGTCCAACATAGCACAAAATGCAGATTCTTCTATTCGGTGTGTTGAATCTGGACAGAAGAAACACAATATCTAAACCATTATGCCAACCAAATAATACTTGCAACTGACATGGAGCAGTACGCTACCACCAAGCATCCAAAGAATGAACATAAATTACACTTAAATAATAAGAAAAGTAAATATTTTGTCTTAAAATGTGCCCTCTTTCTCTTACAAATTTTCACTCCCCTCCCATAGCTTGCAAGCTCCCAAACTATCTCTACCATAGCTGAGCCTTCTATAAGCCAACAGCTGCTCAGTCATTGAGCTACTGAGGTTAGTGACCTAAGATCTTGTCATAAAATATAGCAGGCACTTGATAAATAATAAGGTAAAGTGAAGTTGTCAGTGTGCGTGCCATGATGCTACATGAAAGAGTGGAGTTATAGACTCACACATTCTTAAACTCAGCACTAGATCAGAGTTAAGTGATCAGCTTCACATCCTGACCACTTTATCCTAGGAGAAATAACCCCCAGTACCCTTCACATATGAAGTGGGTGGCCCCTAGAACTGGTCTGGACATTTTGGTGGCAAATTTGTCATACTTTAATCTTACGTTTAGCTACTAGTAGCTAAATTACTTATTGCAGTTTTATTGTCATACTAATATTATGATGTGGGATCCCACAAAAAATGGAAAAAAAAATCATAATGTGGTAATATGAGTTGCATATTATTGGAGTTTAAATCTGTGTTTAGCCTAAAGATAGATTATTTAATCTGAAACATGTAGTGTTTTCTGCGAATATAAAGTTGTGTTAGACTGACAATATGATGTTTTGACACTTGTTACAACCGATCATTAAGGTAGTGACACTTTCATGACAAGACATATGGGCATAGTTAGTTTGTTGAGGTTGTGCCAGAGTTCAGGGAGTTTGTCACCCAGTTTTCACGGGAAGGCTCTGGTTTAATCTGAGAACAGACTGTGTGCGATTAGTGGTGGACAAAATGGCAATGGGACAGGATTAACCTGAGTACTTCGGTCATAACCTATAAATTTTCACATCACGGAGTGCTCGACGTTCATTAAATTGTCATCCAGGTGATGGGGGAAGAGAACCCCTTGCAGTATTTCTGTAGAGATGGTCTGAATCAGTAAATAAGTCAGCTGTACTGACAAGTTTCAGTTTACAGGGTCTCTTTTGTGAAACCGGGGTTCTTCGCGCGATTTTGAGGTTAACATTACAGTAGGAGAGCTTTCATTTTTCTGAGCTCATCTCTGTAAAGTCCAATGGTTAGGATACATACCACTGTGATTAACATAAAACAGATCTACATTTCTTCACAGAGTACATTTATGGGTTTGGTGTGATTCCCACAACATACGACCATTACTTCCATAAGCAGCACTGACTGCTTCGACTTTGACTCTGTTCTTTGTGAGGTGCAAACTGAGTCCTTGTGTGTTTTAGATTAATCTTAGTCTTTAGGTAGCCCGTGTCACGACTCATCCCGTTTAGACACCGGCCTGAACACAGAGGTTCGGATTCAAGCTTGGGTTTGTTCAAGCAGATTTTTTTTGGTGGGGGCGGGGGTCGGGGGGGGGGTGGGGACTGGCTAACTTATCGGTTTTTCCCGGTTAGTATCATTCCACCATTGCTTCGTATTTATATTCATATCCTTGTTTCTCTGAACAGAAGGACACACGGGCTAAGCCTGGATGGATTACATTACAAATTATGTTCATCCGGAAATGGGGAGCATCAACACAGACATGCACTTTGTGGGTATCTAAAGTCTCTAAACCTGGAATATTATCTTAAGGACTTTTGTTACGAGTAAATAATTTGTCCAATTATTGATTATGGATTCTCCGACTAATACAACACTAGTGTTAGTGTTATCGCAATATTGTAACGGTGGTAGTGGTTTGAATACGTGGAACATACACAGCATACACGCTGGTCTCTTCACTTACGTGCGTAATGCACCCGTTTAAAAGAAGCACTGCATAGAAGCACACAGATACAAGGCAGTTTCCTGCACATGCCAAAGATCCAGGAAATCATTATCCTCCAGATGACAGCACAGGCGGTTCAAGAAAATAATACACGCTATGTCGAATGATAGAAATATTCAATACGCATATAATCACAACAAATAACAAGGATTTATAAAATAACATACAACACTCTTGCGACTAAGCTTTAAAGACAGTTATGTATAGGATTCCAACTACTCGTGTTTCATACGTTACCAACAAACTGAAGCCTGTTTATTTTAACTGTTTTATCGATATATATTTATATATATGTTTTATTATCACATTATCTGTTATAATAACAAAATTGTATTTTAACCTTTTGGCGCCGGAAAATTTTTTTAAATTTTAGCACACCCTGTATATAAAATGTGAATAATACAGGAAACAAAAACGCTGGAATTATGAAACAAACTGCATTTTGAAAAAAAAAGGAGAGTATATACTATGTTTAAAATATTCGGTACCTATATTTGTTGAATAAATATATAAAATGCAACTTTAGAGGTTAGCGGTGCGTTACGATCACTATAGTTGACGTTATGCGTCTAAAGGTTAATTGACAAGAAGAGGCCTGTGCCTCATTTCTTCCCTTTTATATTATTGCAGCACTTCCCGATGATGGTCGAAATTATTGGACGAAACAAGTAGTGAATGTGATGAATAAATGGATATACAATCATTTATAGTGCTGTATCGATCCGAGAATCTATAATCTAGCATTGGTTGTACAAATACAAATGGACGATGTTATCCAACAATAGATAATTTGGATTGAACTGTTTCGGGGTTTGCGTGCTGACGGTGATGAACCTTCAACAGAATGCTCATACCTTGCGGGTGTGTGACGTAATTGATCTTGGTGTAGACAGCAAAGGGTGTGGCGCTGAGAAGAGACACACACCAGAGTAAGCAGATGACACGGAGGGCGGTCCTGGGGCTGGATGTTGTGTATGAATGTATGGGCTGGCAGATGGCGAGGTACCGCTCTGTCGAGAAAGCCACGATGGTGAGCACCGACGTGTAGGAAGACCTGGAACAAAGGTTGCACGGTTCAAACTTTAGGGCGGTCCCTTATGTACAGAAAGGGAAGGGGGGGGGGGAGAAAAGGTACGAAAGGAAACAGAGACAGAAGGAATACAATAATTAAGCAGAAGACTACAAGGAAAGAGTGGAAGACGTAAAGAATAATGAAAAGGGAGAGAGAACTAAGGAATGAAGGACAGTGAAAGTTAGAAGGAGGAAGGAAAGTAGACAGAAAGAATGGGCAAGATAGGAAGTGACGTAGGTTTAAAAACTTCTCGCTATTTCGCGTAATAATAATAATCAAGGTCTCCATGAGACCAATGGTAAACACCGTAACCACAGGAACACTGGTAAATCTGGTAACCATAGTAAGGAAAGTAAAACTGTTAATTTTGATAACAAAGGTAATCATAACAGCCAGCAAATCAGTGGCGAGTTTAGTAACCATGATAAAACTGGCAATGAAAATAACTATCGGAACCATATGAACAGTGGCAGGCTTGATCACCAAGGAAACGTTAATAACAAGTCAACATGGCAATGAATGTAACGATAGTAACGATAGTAACACAGGTAGTCTAGATAATCAAGCTAATCACGGTAACTTTGGTAACCAAAGTAGTCAAATATGTACAAAAATCTGCTTGGTGTCTCTTAGTTTTGTCCGACAAATTTGGTTAGAAATGGTCAGTACTATTTTTCACGCATGTCTGTCCAATTGGCATGGTCTTTTCCACTGGAACAGAAGAAGGGACAGACAGATATGACGAAGTTTGCTGTCGCTTTGCGAAAGCGAATAAAAACGGAAAGAAATACAAGGAGGTAGAATTTCCGATTTTCTACTGCAGGCCACACTTTTTAAACCTTTCTCATTATTATTTTTGTTTTTTTAAACTTTGTATTCAACTAATTATATTTCACACCTCGTTCATTGGAAAAGAATGTGACAGAAAGACTGTGAGGTCAGGCATTGAAATCCAGTAAGTGGTGGAACCTTAACATTGTGCTCGGGAGTGATGTAGAATTGAACCTGTGTATTCGGAACACACCCTCTTTGGCTGAGCGAGTTGCCACGACTGTCTTTTGAAGTCGATAAACGAAATGGAGTATAAATCTTTCCTACTAACACTTAAAACAGACGTACGGCGTTATGACTGAGGTATCTGATGCCCTTTTCCTCAGTCCTGAAATTGTAGCGAGCTACAAAGGCACGTCACTGAAAGTGTACAGTTCAGTCGAAATACGAAACAAGTACATTAGTTATTTTAGAGTAATAACTCCTGAAAACACTGAAAAAAGGACCTACAAAACTGATGGTTATATTGCTGAATTTTCTGGAGATGTCTAAATAAAATATTACAACTTCTTGTAATATGTTTTCTTTTGGGTAATTCCCCGGCGTCACAATGCTAATAGCCGACGTTTCGGAACCCTCCATCAGTTCCATCTTCATAGGCAGGTGGATGAAATATGAAAAAGGATGGGATGTGTGGTGTATTTATACCTGACAGGGTTCTGGCAGGCTGGTGGAGGAGCCAATGGAAGGCGAG
>Ga0131853_10012737_pt1 | contig 15412 bp, 11 predicted proteins | sample TergutLab28metaG_FD_92764 | JGI IMG/M metagenome (GOLD analysis project Ga0131853, IMG submission 92764) | Labiotermes labralis P1 segment gut microbial communities from Petit-Saut dam, French Guiana - Lab288 P1 (version 2) (version 2) | ecosystem: Host-associated > Arthropoda: Insects >...
AGCCAATACTAGGACAATAGCCATTAGGCGGGGTATTCGTTTTTGTCTTGTCATAGAATCTCCTTTCGATTTTGGGTAAAAAAATAGAGCCTGATTTTTCAATCAGACCCGGCAAGGGATATTCTTTTCTCTCTTTGTACTTCGGGCCAACTTGGCCCGAAGTGTGGCAATGTGGGTTTCCCTCCAAACTATTGTGAGATATATGCTAAACGCCACCTGTCGTCTCCGCTTGGGCGGCGTGAAGTCTGCTGTTTTATATGTAAGCAGAGAAAACACCCACTACACAAAATTGTGTGGAGCAGGTGTCTCTTGCTTTTGAAACTGAGAAATTCTATACGGTTTTTTTGTTTCTAGTATGTTTCTAGCTGGTCTGTTTTTTCTTGGTTTTGGCTAGGCTGACATTGTGAAAAGTCTTGAATTTGCAATGGGTGAGCGGGATTGAATTTTGAAATAATCAAATGCTTATTTTTATTATCTCCTACTTCATCACACGGATGCTATACGCCAAACTGGATTTTTAGACGCCAGTAGGGGCAGACCAGAAAGAGAAGGCTAGGTTGCAGTGAAGCAACCGAGCCTTCTCTTTCTGGTTACATTGGGAGGTTGTTACCGATGCCGTTCACGGAACCAATTATGCCCGTTTCTGCCGCTGAAATAGAGGTAGTGCGGCGTGGTGGCAAAGGGTGGGTAGACTTTGGCCGCCTCGCCCCGTTCCCAAGCCTCCAGCACCTCAATGACCATGTTGCGGATGGGATCTGTCACCGGGTGACGGGAGCTGTACCCGTGAAACTGCCCCCGTGCCCGCACAACGCCGATGAGGGATGTGCCGTATCGTCCGTTTTCCAAGCGGTTGATAACCGTCCAGACGATGAGCTTTTGCTCGTTTCGGCTGACACCCCGCCCTTCACCCCAGACCATGCGGGCGAGGACGGTGACGCAGTAATCCGTCCAGCGGCTGGGAGCGGGAGGGAGCAGACGTGCTTCCGCTGGGAGCAATTGTTCTGCGGCGGCCTGCTGTTTGTTTGTGTGAAAGCGGACTTCCGGTGCGGCGGCGTGGGGTGTGGGTTCTTCTGTGTGCGGACGTTCTTCAAGTAATGTTTGGATGTATACTGCGCTTTTTTCTGTTTCGTCCTCGGGAGAGTATAGGGCCTGTGTAGCAGTTGTGAGTAGCATGAGACATGCCAGAGCCAAGGGAATGCGCTTCATGTTGGTAGTCCTCCTGTTTGTTTGGGTCTTGGTAAATATACCCAAGTTTGCGGGGTTGTAAACAGGAGGCAAAAAAATCCCCACCGGGCAAACCCGGTGGAGATTCATCATAATTTACTCTGCCAAAGGCCTCGACGCAACATCAAACTCACTCAAAACCTCCGCCGACGGTTGTTTTGTCAGCAGACTAACCACGAAAATCGTTGCAAGAGATGCGAAGAATCCGGGTACGATGGAGAATAGCCCTGTGCGAACCGCAGGGGTCACAAATCCGTCTGCGCTTGATAGTATGGGGAGGAAGTGCCAAGCAGACACAGTCAAGCCGCCAACCAGCATTCCGCAAATGGCCCCAATCTTCGTTGTGCGTTTCCAGAACAGAGAACACAGCACCAAGGGTCCAAAGGTCGAGCCGAATCCGGCCCACGCCATGGCAACTAACGGCATAACGCCTCTGCTACGATCTGGTCCGCCGAGGGCGGGATCGTAGGCGGATAAGGCAATCCAAAGAGCAAACACCGCCACAACAAATACAGCCAACCGAGAGAACCAGACGAGGTTTTTATCCGTTGCTTTTTTATTTGCCAACCGATACAAATCCCCCACAGCGGAAGAGCCGACCAAAAGTTGCGAATCCGCCGTGGACTTAATGGCCGCAAACATCCCGCAGAGGAACAGGCCGCCGAGTAAGGTCATCCATACGGTGCCTTGGTTTAGGAAAATTCTGTGAATCATTTGAATGAACACGGTCTCTGGGTTGTCCAGTCCCGGAATGAAGGCACGGCCCACAAGACCGACTAATACGGCAGAGGCCAAAGCCAGTACAACCCAAATGATAGCAATAACTGCGGATTTGGACACGTCTTTTTCTGACCGGATGGCAATGAGTTTGACTAAGATATGGGGCATACCGAAGTACCCCAGCCCCCACGCCACGTCAGAGATGATGGAGATGGGCCTAATGGTGCCGCCGGCCCCGTCAGACATGATATTGTAGAATCCGGGCGGGATTTCTGCCGCTACATTGCCCCAGCCGCCCATGGTAGAGATGACGATGAGGGGTAAGAACAATACGGCACAGAGCATCATCATGCCTTGGATAGAGTCTGTCCAACTAATGGCCATAAGCCCACCGATAAGGGTATAAATGACCACAAAACTCGCCAAGATGATGACGGCGGCTTGATAGTTCACATTAAAAATCTGTGGCAACAGCGTTCCCCCAGCCACAAAGCCGGAGGCGGCGTAGATGGTAAAGAAAAACGCAAAAAACACCGCTGCGATGATTTTTAACACATGGTGCTTGTCACGGAATCGGTTTTCAAAATACTCCGGCAATGTAACGGCCTTTGCCACGATGGTATGCCGACGGAGCCGCTTGGCGACAAACAACCAGTTGAGCACCGTACCGATAATCAGGCCCACGGCAATCCATGCCCGACCGGTGCCTGCGGCATAGATGGCACCGGGCAGGCCCATGAGCAGCCAGCCGGACATGTCCGACGTTTGGGCTGAAAGTGCGCCGACCCAAGCGTTTAATTTCCGGCCCCCCAATAAGTAGTCCGACAGGTTTTGCGCCCGCCGAAACCGGGTTGCCATGAGGATAATGGCACCAAAATACACGATAAATACTGCTAAAATCCAACCTTGACTAGACATAGGACACCCCTCATTTCAATTGATAGGTTGCAGTATATCACATTACATCCTGTAACGCAACAATGGTATAGAACAAAGACGCGTAAAAATATTTAATTTTTTTCCTAGAAAAAACCGACAAGCTGTGATACAATGCTTTTGAATTTTACAAACAGGCGGTGACGGCATGAATCGCAGCAGCATCTACGCATTTGTGGGGCTTGTTTTGATTTGGGTTATCTTAGCGGAAGAACTTTCTATTTTCACGGTCGCAATAGGGGCGGTGATTGCCTTGGCGTGCTTGGCTTTTGGTCGGAAGTTTATTCCACTAAAGCGGGTGCAAGGGGTGCGGTTTTATAAACTTTTGACCTATCCATTTTACTTAATCGGCGAGATTTACGCCCAAGGGTTTATTGTTATCCGGCTGATTCTCACCGGGGCACGGGCGGACATTACGAAAGTGCAGACAGAGTTACAGAGTGATTTTCTAAGGGCCATATTGGTCAACTCGGTTACCCTGACCCCGGGGTCGATTCCCTTGGATTTGAGCAATGGGACGTTGACGGTGTTAAACTTAGCCCCAAAAGACGGCGGCGACTCGAAAGAGTCGGTGGATGCGCTCAAAAACCGGATGGAGCGGCGGCTGATCAAAGCGGAACAGAGAGGGCGGCGGTAATGCAGTATATTTTATGGCCCATGTTGGCATTTTTACTTCTCTATATCGGGATGGCGGTGCGGGGCCCGTCTATGTGGGATCGGATGCTGGGGATGAACCTGGCTTCAACCAAAGTGATTTTGATTATCCTCATGGTGGCCTCGTTACAGGATATGGGCTTTTTGCTAGACTACGCCATTATCTATGCCCTGTCCGGCTTTATCGGCACCTTGTTTATCACCATGTTCTGGGGGACAAGAAAGAGAAGGGAGAAGGAGAAGCGAGATGGAACTGACCAGTAACATTATTATTATCATCGGCACCGTGTTCATGCTGTTCGGGGCCATTGGGATATTAAAATTCCGCAGCTTTTCTCTCCGGGTTCTGATTATTTCAAAAATTGACACCGTGGGGGCGGTGACGGTGGTTATCGGCGTGGCCCTGCGGCATGGAATTAGCTTTTTTACTCTGCGGGTTTTGTTACTCTTGGGCATCTTACTGGTGGTTAACCCCATGGTCACACACATCATCACCCGCACGGCCCATGTGAGTGGGTACAACTTAGAAGAGGACAGAGGTCAAGATGATACCTAATCCCATGCTATATGCGATCCTAGCCCTCTGGGTGTTCGGGGCAGTTTGTATCTTGCGAGAGCGGCGAAATGTTCGGGTGATGATTTACCTGTTTATTTTTTCGCTCTTAACATCCCTTGCCTATTTTCTCCTTGGCTCACCGGACACAGCCATGGCAGAGGCAGCCATCGGTGCCTTTACCACCATCTTTTTCATCGTCTGTTTTGAGAAGTATGAGGCCCTCAAAGTAGACGGGCCGCAGCCGGAAGAGTCTCCGGCAGAAAAGCGGCCTGTCGGGGCGTGGCTCAAGCGTGTTGTGGCACCGTTACTGTTTACGGCGGTTATCGGCGCACTCATGCTCTACTTTTCCCCCGGCGGGGAGGTTGTAGACCACTTGAAAAGCCAATATCTAACTCAATTTGCACAAGATGTGGGCGGCGAGAACGCCGTTACCGCCATTTACTTAGGGTACCGGGTCTATGACACGTTGTTTGAGGCGTTGTTGCTTGTTGTTACCGTGTTAGCCGTGGCCCACATGTCTTACTCCACCAGTCTGCAATCCACAAAGCAGAAGCGGTATCTCAAGCCCTCCGTGGTGGAGATTGCGGTGGTGCGGGCCATTGCGGTGGTAATTTTACTCTTCGGGGTGTACCTCATCGTAAACGGTCATATTACAGCAGGGGGCGGATTCCAAGGGGGCTTGTTCATTGCGGCCTTTTTCGTCTGTCGGTTTTTGATTCATAATATCCATGATCTGCCCGTCTATAAGCTGCTTCGGTTGGAGGAGGTTGTGTTTGCCTCTTCGGTGCTGATTGCCGTGTTCGTTATATTCCTTGGGATGACCTACCATTTACCCGCAGAGCATTTGCCGATGTTCCAAGGCGTCTACATGGTGATTATGAATTTCATGATTGGCATGAAAGTGGCCTGTGGGTTTACCATTCTGTTCTATCGTTACGTCACAATTGAGAGGAGATAAGGGATGAATCCGATTGAAGTTGCCGCCATTGTTGTGTTTCTTATCAGCTTTTACGGTCTAATTACTGGGAAAAAGATGATCAAAGCCGTGGTATACATGGTGCTCATGCAATCTGCGGTTATCGTGTTCTTTTTGAGCATCGGCTTTCAGAGCGGCACCGTGCCGCCTATGGGTGCCTACTTAGAATACGCAGAGCACATCGCAGACCCCTTGCCTCAAGCGCTGATGATTACCGCCATTGTCGTCGGCGTAGCGGTCACCACGATTAATATTACCATGCTCATGGCCTTCTTCCGCAAACACCCCACCACAGACTGGGACGAAGCCCGGAAAAAAAGCATGGAAAAAGAGGGAGCTGCCACACTACCTAACTTGGAGAGTCAATCATAATGCTAACCTATTTTGTTATTGCGCCGATTTTTATCGCCGTATTACTCTACCTAATCCCCTTCTTTAAGGCTCGTAAAGCCTTGGTGATTCTGGCGCAGGGTGCCTTGTTCTTGGCCGCCTGCTATCTGTTCTTCCGCACCCGAGAGACGGAGATTGTCACCATCGTCGGGGAATATAGCGGCTTTTTGGGCATCATCCTCCGGGCGGATCAACTGGCGGCTATGTTTGTGGGTCTTACAACCTTAATGTTCCTTATTATTACCGTCTACAGCTTCAACGAACAAAAGGACAGCCGCCTGTTCTGGTTTCTCTTGTTTATCTGGGAGGGGGCCTTTATCGGGCTGTTTCTCACGAGAGACCTGTTTAATATCTTCGTCTTAGCGGAGGTGTCCTCTGCTGTGGCGGCGGTACTGCTTATGTATAAGCGCACCAACCGTTCCAGTTACCACGGCATCATATTTTTAATGGTCAACGTCATTGTCATGCAGTTTTATCTGCTGGGCGTGGGTTATCTCTACATGCTCACCGGTGCCTTGGACATGGAGTACAGCCATATGATTGTCTCCACCTTAGACCGTAGCCGGTTGATTTTGCCCTTTGCCTTAATTATGACCGCCATTGCGGCTAAGAGTTCCATGTTGCCCCTATTTACCTTCTTACCCAAGGTGCAGAGTATTCCTCGTGCCCCCGTGTCCGTGGCGGCGCTGTTCTCGGCATTACAGGTTAAGAGCGGACTGTATCTATTCTTGCGGTTTCGGCATCTGTTTGAAGCGATTGACATGACTGGAATTTTCCTCGCACTGGGTATCCTAACCGCTGTGGTCGGAGTCGCCTTTGCCCTCACCCAGACGGATGTGAAGCGGATATTGGCCTACAGCACCGTAGCCCAGGCGGGGCTTATCATGGTGGGGCTGAATTTGGAGGGTGTTTACGCATATGTTGGTAGCATGTACCACATTATCAGCCACGCCATCTCCAAATCTCTCCTGTTTTTGGCCACCGGGATGGTGATCCGTGTCTACAACACACGAGACATTGGCGAGATTCGTGGTGTCCTCCGCAGTTTGCCTGTGGTGGGGGTTTGTATCGTGTTTGGGATTTTATCCATTACCGGTGCACCCCTCTTTGGCGGGAACATTTCGAAATATTTCATGATGGCGGAGGTGAATTTGCCGCTCTTCATTACCATGTCTTTCATCAATCTGGGTACCATCCTCGTATTTATCAAATTTGCCCGGATTCTGTTCGGTACCCCCAGTGAGGAAGTGGCGCAACAACAGCCTATACAGGTAGACAAGTTCAAGCAAACTGCCATTGTGATCTTATCGGCCCTTTGTCTCGCAGGCGGCGTATTTGGCCCCGGCCTTGTCCGGCTTCTCTTTGGTGTGGATGCGACGGTGAGCTTGGGCGGGTTTGTAGAAAAACTGATTATCCTGCTCGTCAGTTGGGCCGTGGGACTGCTTCTGACCAAGTATCGCCACTTGGGGCGTGGGGGTCTACAGCGGGTTACGAACCGTTTGGACTTCGGGTTCCGTGGGATTACGGTTTCGATGGGGGCATTTTTGGTTTTGATGTTGGTGTTGGTTGGTGTTTTGATGTAAGTTGCAAGCTGAAAGGGTCACTTCTTCAAATGAGGAAGTGACCCTTTTTCATAGTTGCAGTTGAGCAGTATAAACTTGCTTATTCATGGTACCATTGCCATTAACAAATGCCTAGGTTAAACTTGTCGTGCATACCGAACCTCTGGAATGTTTAAAATGTCCTGAATATTCGCTTCGCCGTCGATATCAATCACCGTGTATGAAATATTGCCACGGCTTTTGCCGATCATTCCGACGATGTTGGCGTTGTTGCTTGCGATCAGGGATGTGAGCTGACTTACCACATTGGGGACATTATCATGAAACACACAAATTCGCGCACTCCCACTTCGCGGCAGAGTACAATCGGGAAGACTAACCGAGTTGACGATATTGCCGTTTTCGAGATAATCCACCAGTTGTTTTGATGCCATTGTTGCGCAATTTTCTTGGCTTTCTGCGGTGGATGCGCCAAGGTGTGGGATTGTAATCACATTTGGTACACCAACCGTCTGATCCGTTGGCAAGTCTGTGACGTAGCAACTGGCTTTCTCTTGTTGCAGTGCTGCAAGCATGGCTTGCTCGTCCACGATCTCGGCCCGGGCAAAATTCAAAATTTTGACGCCTTGCTTCATCATACGCAATGTTTCGGCGTTAATCATATCTCTTGTATCATCGCATAGGGGAACATGAACCGTAATGTAATCACAGGTTGCATATAACTCATTGAGCGAGTCAAGCTTGTGTACGTTATTGGACACACGCCACGCCGCTTCGACTGACATGTGCTGGTCATAGCCCACAACATCCATACCCAGTCCCAGTGCCGCATTCGCCACGAGACCGCCGATGCTGCCTAGTCCGATCACGCCTAGGCGTTTACCCATAATTTCTGAGCCGCCAAACGGTTTCTTGCCCTTTTCGACTTGTGCCGCCACGTCTTCTGTTAATGTGCCGACCCAGTTCACGCCGTCAATAATCTTACGTGAAGATAACAACAGCCCGGCAATCACAAGTTCTTTGACCGCGTTGGCATTCGCCCCCGGCGTGTTAAACACCACAATTCCACGCTCGGTACAGCGTGCAACGGGGATATTATTGACCCCGATACCTGCCCTTGCAATGGCTTTCAAATTGGGGCCAAACTCCGTGTCATGCAAAGAAGCGCTGCGTACGATGATGCCATCCGGGTCGTCATGCGTGCCGGAAACATCGTATCCTTTGTACTCGAAATTCACATTATTTAGCGTTTTGATTTTCATCTTCGAACCTCCTCATAAATTGAACCAACTCTTCCACACCGCTATAGGGCATTGCGTTATATATGCTGGCCCGCATTCCCCCTACGGCCCGATGCCCTTTTAGGTTTATGAACCCATGTTTAGCCGCTTCGCTTGTAAATTTTGCATCCAATTCTTTTGACTGTGTAACAAATGTTACATTCATAATAGAGCGATCTTTGGGCGTTGCTGTCCCGTTGAACATGGAGGACTGATCCAAATAATCATATAGCAACTTCGCCTTTGCCTCATTCCGTGTCTGTATCGCCGTAACGCCGCCTTGCGCACGGATCCATTCACATACAAGCTTGACGATATATACTGCATATGTGGATGGCGTGTTGTACAAGGAACCTGCTTTTGCATGGACTGCATAATCAAGCATGGCCGGAATATCAGGCGGAGCATGGCCGATCAAATCTTCGCGGATAATCACAACTGTAACCCCTGCGGCACCCAGATTTTTCTGTGCGCCGGCATATATGAGTCCGAACTTCTCCACATCATATACCCGGGATAGAATATCGGACGACATGTCGGCGACAAGTGGCACGCTAACATCGGGGATATCAGTCCACCGTGTGCCGTATATCGTATTATTTGTGGTGATATGCAGGTACGCCGCATCCTTATCAACCTCAAAGGAAGGAATATAGGAAAAGTTTTGGTCTTCAGATGATGCGACTCTGTTCACATGCCCGAATTTGGTCGCTTCTTTTGCGGCCTTGTTTGCAAACTCACCGGTTACCACATAATCCGCTGTCTTTCCACCCATGAGATTTAACGGTACCATAGAGAATTGTAAGGATGCGCCGCCTTGCAAGAACAGCACCTTATAATTGGCAGGCACTCCCATAATCTCACGCAAAATATCTTCTGCGCTACGAATGATTGCTTCATATTCTGCGCTGCGGTGGCTCATCTCCATAACGCTTTGCCCTGTGTCTTGATAACACAGCATTTCATTCGCCGCTTGTTGTAGCACTTCTTCCGGCAATACTGCCGGCCCTGCTGAAAAATTATACACTCGTTTCATCTAACCACTCCTTTGATTTTTTTAGTCCCTCAACTGTTTTCACTTCAAGCACAGCGCTGCTTGCCATATCAAGGTATTTCATGATATCAAGCTCGCCATCACCCAATGGTAAGTGGTCTTTCCTATCCAGCACATCGTGGATGTGATAGTGATACACTCGCTCAGGATATTGCATCATTATCGTTTCATCCTCAAACCCCGATACTGCATTGTGACCAATGTCGAACGTCAAGCCGAATACATGGCTCTCCAGTAAAATAGCAAGGACTTTTTGCATGAATTGCGAAGAGTGCGTTCCGCCGTAATTTTCAATGCAAATTTTGATGTCCGCATCACCAATTTCCGTTTCGCAAGCTTGCCGGAACGCAATCAGTCCAGCAGTGCAGTCCTCTTCATACACATCGAATAATGATACCGGGCCGCTGGGTAAGGTTACGACCGCCATTTTTGCAATGTGTATGTTCAAGAGCGGAATCGAGAGGCGTTTCGCCGCACGGATGGATGCAAGTACAGATTGCACATGTGCATGTGCAATCGTATCATCGATATGGCATGGGCTAAAATGATCATCTAGGTGCATCGTGTAATAGATGTTGTGTTCATGTGCAATTTTCAACAATTCGTCATCATTCAGCCTGTTTGGGAGGTATTCCTTGAAATTCGAGTTTAGCTCAATGAACTGTAACCCTAACTCTTTGCATAGTTTCGCTTGATTTTGCAAGGTTTCTCCCAACATAATCGGCATACCCAATTTTATCATAAAGGCCCCCTTTCAAGTATAAAAAAACGCCGATGATAGTCCCACCGACACGTTGCGTTCTGCTTATCTTCGGCTTGATGAATCAAAGGCACAGGATGGCGAGCACAATGATACCCATGTGAAAACTTTCATCTCAATTTTCCATCATAAATATACACAGTAATATACACTGTATATCCCATTTTGTCAATATGCTTTATAAATAAATTTTCAGACAGCAACGATCTTTTCCATCGTGGCGAAACAATAGGTGTTGTAGAGGCGGCGAGAGTGCAATGGGAAAGCTACTTGTTCAATTTCGCTTTTGGTCGGGGTGTGCAGAATCCCGGCTATATTCGTGATGATTCCCCGGTTTTCGAGGAAATGAGGGCCTGATTTTGTGTCACAATGCTTGACATACTTCAGCATACAGTATATGATGAATAAATATTACAAGAAGAAGGAGATGTGTCATTATGCAACATGTAAAAGTAAGACGTGCGCTTGCCCTGCTCCTCAGCCTCGTTATGGTGCTGGGCCTCATTACCTTACCCGTCGCAGCGGAAGAGGTGGGGGAGACCACGCCTGCTGCCCTTGCGGACTTTGAGTTACCGGATATTCGTGATTTGATGAATAATCCGGCCCCGCTCTACGAGCTACCGGATTTGGTGCGTAGCTTCCGGGGTGTCGTTCGGGTCACGGTGGAGCTGGCGTCACCCACTACGGTTGACTTGGGCTTGGTTGACCTCAACCTGTCGCCGGACAGTGAGTTGGCACATTCGCTTCATGAATTGGCCGCAGAACACAGAACTGTCATGCGTACAGAGCAACATGAGCTACAAGCGCAAATCACTGAGCTGTACCCGGATGCCCTGTTCCGCTACAGCTATACGAATCTGATGAACGGATTCCAAGCACAGATTCCTTACGGACTCATTGAAGAAATAGAGGCGTTGGACGGTGTGTTGGCGGTACATATTCATCTGGATGTAGAAGATGAAAACACGCTGGAGCAAAGTGACCCGAACTCTTCTGATTTTGGCTGGATTTACGAAGAATTCGAGCTTGATTTTATCCCCCTAGATGGGGAAGATGCGGAAGAAATCCTAGCAGACCTGATGCCTGTTTCTTTGATTGCGCCGCTTAGTTGCCATGGCGCTTGGGACGTGACCAATGTACGGGAAGCATGGAACCTCGGCTTTACCGGCGGCGGGCGAGTCATTGGCATCCTTGATACGATGATTCGTGATACCCATCAAGCTTACAGCTATATGGACCCCACGATTGCGGCAGAGCAACCGGAAGGTTTTATCAGCCGTGAGACCATCATGCAGCGTGTGCAAGATAATGTGGATACACTGAACTTTCTTGACTTAGACGGCTGGGAAAGCTGGTTCCATTGGGATCATCCCGACAGAAATCTGGCCACAAGCACTGCCAATCCGGGTGCGGGGCCTGAGGCGGGCGGGAATGCAAACCCCACCGGCTTTCGGGACCCTGATGTGCGGGAGAGACTATTGGCGGGTGCCTTCTGGCGTTCAGACAAAGTGCCGTTTAACTTAGACTATTTCCATGGCAGATACGCAATGCCCCCTGCCATACATGCCCACGGGAACCAAGTTTCCAGTATTGCCCTAGGCAATCCGGGCCCCAATATGATTAACGGCTTTTTGGGCATGGCCCACGATGCCCAGTTGTTTGGTCTCAACGTTTACAGCACAGGGCTTATGCAAGACCCCAACGTGCAAGAGACAGATGACGGCGCATTTGCAGCCATTGAAGATTCCATCACACTGGGTGTACATGCCTTTAACATGAGCTATGGCACCCGGCATGGTACGACAACCAAACACCACGTCTTATCTCGTGTTGGGTATCAGAGTGCCTTTATCCGCGCCGCAGAGTTGGGCATTGCCATCACGGCTTCTGCGGGGAATCAGCATCGGAATATTGACATGGACTCTCTTGTCGGCGCACGTCCTGCGTGGCTACCCAATGCAGGTACCGTTGGGTTCCCCAATGAGCTGTTCCCTGTCATCAGCGTTGCCGCCGGGCAAAGCCCGCGCAATCTTGTGCAATCGTTTAACCTAACGAACATCTCATTTGCAAATGCGGCAGGTGATACGATTCAGGGACTGGAATCAGAAGAAGAACGCGTCTTTGTTGCGGCACCCCTAGAAATCCGTGACCATAATGTGAGTGCTGTGGCTGACAGTGGAACTGGGTGGGCTTCTGTTCCCCTAGGCGTACAGTTGCCGCAAGAATATCAAGTTGTCAATGTCGGCACAGGCACTGCGGTTGAGATTGCGGCGGCGGGCAACTTGACCGGCAGAGTGGCGCTGATTACAAGCAGTGCAGACCTTGTTGCCGCGCAAGAGCGGGTCTCCGCCGCTGGTGCGGTTGCCGCCATTATTGCCAATGTCGAGGATCGGGTTGTTGTCATGACAAATTTCACCGACCGGCATCAAATTGAACACATGACCGATGACCGATTCTATGATCCCTTCGCTTTCCCAATCATCGGGAAAATCCGTTCTAGCCATGCAACGGCACTCCGCACAGCATTGGATGCGGGTGTGGTCAATGTAAGCTTTGCGAGCAGAGCGGTTACGATTCCCGGTAATGCAGATGTAACCCGTGCTGATATTGGGCCGATGGGCTTTACCTGTTGGGGTGTGACCGACTCACTGCGGCTCTCCCCTGATATCATGGGCCCCGGCGGCAATGTGTTAATGGCAAATGCCGCGGCGTCCAATATGGGCTATGGTACCGGTAGCGGAACCTCCATGTCCGCACCGGCTGTCAATGGGATACTCGTGCTTACCCAACAATCTGTGATGCAACGGATTGAAGAGGGGTATTTTGAACACGTAACGGGTCTGTTTGCAAATCTTCAACCCGGTACATTAGAGTTCAATCTCTTGGTCAACATGTTAGCCATGAGTACCGCTCGGGTGACGCAAGTGTATCATCTCACACCCACGAACCCGACCGCCGTGACGGTGACGGATGTTCCCAACCCGAATGCCTATCGCTTCCACTCGCCCCGCCGCCAAGGTTCCGGTATGGTCAACGCCGGGTACGCAGTGCAGAGCAATGTGGTGCTTCACAACGGAAACGTGGTGACGTATAATCCCTACACCGGTGAAGCGCCAAGATCCGCCGTAAATATTGGCAGCGGATTGACGGATCAGTTCGAGTTTAACTTTGTGCTGGAAAACTTCAACAACGCACCTCGGACATTTAATGTATCCGCAACATTACAGACAGATGCGACGATTGAGCTTACAAACGGTGTTGTCGCCTTGCCCACCGGACAGCAGACAGACGGCTCAGAAATTGAATCTATTCCTGCCGCAAGGATGCGGGTAGCCAATCTGAGCGGCGATGCCAGAATCGTGTCGCCTGCGGCGAATATCAACCGCTACAGCACAAATGCGGGCGCAACTTGGATTACTGTACCGGCGAGGTCTTCCACGGTTGTCACCATTTCGGTGGATGCCCGTGATGTTGATTTTGACAGATATGAAGCAATCTTCCCCAACGGCATGTTCTTAGAGGGCTTTGTCTGGTTTGATCCGGTGGGAAGCACACCGGCATTTGAACATGTGAGCATCCCCTTCTTAGGGTTCTACGGCAGTTGGTTTGACGCACCCATCTTTGACGTGGCAGATGCCTACACAGACATCAGTGACTTAGAGGTGACAGACCTTGCACATCCCATGTTCCACACAACTGCGATGCACGCAACGGCGCCCAGAGACAGATCGAACGACGGCGGAATGCTGGAAATTTCCGATATGGGTGAAATAGTCCTCGGCGCAAACCTATTTACAGACGCAGCTTGGGGCGGCTATGCCATGGTTGGCCGTGGAACTACACCTGCTTTAACCAGACCCGGCGCACCGGGCGGCGCATCCACAGGGCAAACTGCGACCCTCGGCGGGAACTTGGTTCGTGGCGCGCGCAACTACATGAATGACATGCGTGCGGCGGGTCACTTGAATCGTGAGTTCATTGCATTTTCCCCGACAGACGATGGCTTTGCGGACAGTGTGTATGCCAACTTAATGCTCTTGCGTAACGCCAAGGCAATTGCTGTGGTGATTCGGGATGCAGAGGGCGAAATCATCAACGTATTAGGGCCAGAGTTCGACTTCTTCCGGACGAGAACCCAATATGACCACGGCCAGTGGCATTGGGCCACACTGCAAGACGGCAGACACTTCCGTAACATGGCTTGGGATGGCACAGATTTTCACGGCAACATTGTGTCGGATGGGCAGTACTTCTATGAAGTGCGGGCAATGTTGGAATATGAATTCTTGGCAATGGTCAATGAGACCCCCGGTCAGCCGACGGATATGGCAGCGTTGACCGAGGTGTTGATCACATCCCCCACAGTCCAGTACAAATCATTCCCTGTGTTTGTTGACACCCAAGGGCCGGAGATTACATTAGTCCGTCTGTTTGGTGACTTGTTAGCGGTACAGGCGGAAAGCCTTAGCGGTATACAGGCCATTGCAGTTTACTATGCAGACGCAGAACTGGGCGAATATCGCCTCTTAGACTTAGCGGTCCTGTCAACTGCGCGTGCTTCTCACGGCCTCTTGCTTGGCGATCATGACATAACCCTAGACCCGTCACGGATTTTGGTTCAAGTGGTGGACTTTGCCTTGAACGTGACTACGGTACGTGAGGATACTGTCATCGACACTCGCCCACTCTCAGCACTTCTTGCCGAAGCGGAGGCGATTGAGCCGGAGGGTTACACAGAGGTGAGCTTTGCGGCTCTGCAAACAGCGATTGAACATGCTAGAACTGTGCTGAACACCGTGGCAACGCAATCTGTGCTTGACTTAGCACTATCTGCGCTGCAAGCTGCGATAGACGGGCTGGAGGAAGTTCCGTCAGAGCCTGTTTATCATGCGCTTGACTTTAGTGGACATACGGTCTATGTCCGTGACGGGTATAGTATCGACCCGGCACAGGTGCCAGAGCCGCCTGATGGTTATATCGGCTGGGCCTTGACACCGGGTGGCGACGTGATTACAGACTGGTCTGCCATTGCGGTGGCCGACTCCATAACATTCTATGCTGTACCGTATACTCCACCAGAGCCACAACCCGAATTCCACCCGGCGTACATGTTCGGTGACCCAGCCGGCAACTTCTTCCCCCGCGCCGACATCACCCGCGCCCAAGTGGCCGCAATCCTGGCCCGGACGATGATAGACGGCTTTGTGGACGATGCGTTACCGGAAGGTATGGACAGCTTTGATGCCTTTAACGACGTGAATGAAGACAACTGGTTCTACTACTACGTAGCATGGGCCTAT
>Ga0131853_10012741_pt1 | contig 15405 bp, 11 predicted proteins | sample TergutLab28metaG_FD_92764 | JGI IMG/M metagenome (GOLD analysis project Ga0131853, IMG submission 92764) | Labiotermes labralis P1 segment gut microbial communities from Petit-Saut dam, French Guiana - Lab288 P1 (version 2) (version 2) | ecosystem: Host-associated > Arthropoda: Insects >...
TCTGGAACTGGGTCCACTCAGCCTCGTGAGGTCAATTGAGGAGCTACTTGAATGAAAAAAGTAGCGGCTCCAGGTTTAGAAAACAGAGATTAACGGCTGTGGGGACCCGTTGCGCTGACCACGCGACACCCCTCTATCCGCAAAAGTTGGCACTAGCTTCGCCGACCGGCGGCGGCCGCTCTGTCGGTATAGTTCGCGTGCGGACTAAGGCCACGGAGTTTAGTTTAGTTTATGTGCGAAATGTGGGTTGTTTAAGAAATGGCGGTGAATAAAAACTATGTAAGCGATATTAGTGCAGATAATGGCAATTTAGTGGTAATATGGTCAACATTCTATTAAATACTCACTCAGTTATTTTACCAAACACTGCACATATAAAAATTTATAAAATTTACACCTTAAAACATTAAAAAAAGCTCCGACATGTTTCGGTCCTAGGACCATCATCAGGGAGCTATATTGTCCTTGCTAAAGTTACACTATTAAAAGTCATATTAATTTCACTATTCCACTTGATTTTGTGGCAGCATGCCACAAAACTAATTGGAATAGTGAGATTAATATGACTTTTAATAGTGTGACTTTAGCAAGGACGATATAGCTCCCTGATGATGGTCCTAGGACCGAAACATGTCGGAGCGTTTTTAATGTTTTACGGTGTAAATTTTATAAATTTATATGAGTGCAGTGGTTGGTAAAATAATTGAGTGACTTGACAACATGCACGGTATAACAACGAAAATAAAAATTCTATTGAATAAGTTCAACATTTTATGACGTTAGATGAGGTACGAGGTTAAGAAAGCATTAGCTGGTACGTAGTCGTGAGGGTTGGGACAATACATTGCGTTTTGCCGTAAAGTGCGAAACGATGTACCGATAGAGCACTAGAGAAGTATCACGAATTTACACTTCGCTGGGACAGTTACTGACTGGCGCATTGCTTGGCTCTACTGCTGTGCGGTCTTTAGCAGGATGTAGCATCTTACGCCCTCCCAGAATTAATTAAACCTTGTATAAAGTTGAATATTCAGGCAAGCCATTTGTTCAAGTGTCTGGGTAGACTGGCTAGTCTTAATCTGTCACTAGGCGCATGAATTTATTTAGAATCATTTGTTGTAACGCATGAATTACAAATAAGCACTTGTCAAAGAAAGGAGTACATAACCTAGAAATAATGAAATAGGGATTCAAATTTCAGGAGGTCCAAAATGTCGGCAATAAGGAAAAACTTACCAGACGGAGATAAAAATGTGTTAATGAGGTATTTGCCAAAATTGCCGTTAAATTTTAATAATATTAAATTTATGCATAAATTATATTCAGCTTTCTTCTCCGAAATTTAAATTCTTGTGTCAATAAAATTATTTCCGGCTGTCATAATTCCTATGAAATAAATCAGCTACTCATCTCCCATCATGCACTTTTCAGCTGCTATTCAATGACTAAATTTTGCTTTTACTGCGTAATTTATGTATTGTTCTTATTAATACCAGTAATACTACTACTACTAGTAGTAGTAGTAGTAGTAGTAGTAGTAGTAGTTTTAAGGTCTGAGAATATAAGATTTTCTTTCTGTTCATATAGATATTGCTTAAATAAAAATACATGGATATATATATACATATATATGTATATAAACACATACACATACACACACACGCGCGCGCACATACGTATGCTTTTCAAACTTTCAGTAGCAGTTTGCATTTCAGTAAAACTGTGCTATGATAATAACAGGTCAGATGCATGAATTTCAGTTTGCCTACTAGCAGCAATATTTATCCGTTTAAATCCCATAATTTCACTTAATTATTGTCTTATTTACAAAAGCAGTTTCACGGCGCGATCTGCACTTAAAAGGAGGGAACAAAGTGACCCTTACTTATGTGATATTCCTATATATAAATGTGTTTTATAACAGACTTTTTGTCTTATGTGGGACTATAAGGATATCTAAGATTAACCACATACTTGTTTTGACATTGTTGTTGTTTAAAATATCCCTATAACATAGACGGCATTTTTATGTCTTTTGTGGGGGGAACACCACATACAATCACAATGTGCATTGTTAATCTTTGACAGAAATTAACTGCACGATTAGTTCTTAGATATTAGCCGCAGATATTACAGGTGTTTTCCATTTGCTTCCTTTTTTACTTATATAACTTAACTGATTTGGTGTCTGTTAAATCCACCGTGTTTTGGTTTTAATAACCCTCCAAAATAAAGATGAGATAATAGTGTTGTTTACAACTAATTAAATATCCATTATATCTAAAATTACAGAAATTGTGCTTATGTATTTTTATGCCAACAAAGTCTTAATAATGATTTATTTCTGAGAAAATGCAAATTTTTTGTATTTGTACAAACTAATAGGTTAACCTTATGTTTATTGGACCGTGCATCATTGTGATAGTTGAAGAATAGAAGACCAACTTGATGTCACTTGCTATTTTATTTCACGTCTTATGTGCTCAACATGTTTCGGACATTAATATATCCATCATCAGGCGCTTGCGACTATTCTGTTGAATTACCACATTGGTCGTACTGTTCTTGGTTCGATGTGTGTTGGAGTTTCGGTTTGGCTGGATTGAGAGTAGTATCCGTGTTGCAGGCTTAAAATAAAATAGCAAGTGACTTCAAGTTGGTCTTTTACTCTTCAGCTGATAGGTTAATATTTGACAGACACAAACCAATATTACGGTCATCCATTTTTGTTTAGACAACCAGTATCATATTGTGCTAAAACAAATTGTGTTTTTGAAGCGAGACGCTAAGTTTTCATTCATCCATTCATATAATGCCCTTCTTTATATATATATATATATATATATACAAAGAAACCATGCGTCTAATAAACTATATATAGCAGATTCTTTCGTGATATTAGGGCAGCAAACCTGTTGCTGCACAGGAGAGGGAACATATGTTTTAAATTTTCATTCCAGTTTAGGAGAATTTCTATCATTCTCAGAAAGTCATACTTTTGACTTTCCCTGCCCATGAACTCTTGATTTCAATGTTTTCCTATTTCATTAGGCTGAGAGTTTGCTACGGTACTGAACTTCCCTAATCCGTAACAAGCTTCATGTTCTTTCTGTCTATTTGTAATACGGAAGCAGTTGTATTTACTGATACATTTTATTTAATATAATACTCCCCCTCTATTACAGAATGTAATAATTACGAGAAGAAATGAAGTAATACCAAATCTGTAACTGGTCTTTGTAAAGTATTGCAAAGAGAACATTAATTATAAATTCTTTGAAGGTTTGTTTCTCAGACTAATACTTTCGTCTGTAAAAGACGATAGGCGCCTTTCAACATGATCAGCCATTTTATTTTCTGAAGTAACTTTTCAAAACTCGCGCTCTGTTAAACACATGCTTTAAGTTCTATGCCAGATATTTTTTATACAATTTGGAATTAAAATCATAAATTCAAAACGTTTAGCAAATAGCGTAGACATTTTGTTTAAAAACCTAGATAACCATCCTTAAAATATACGTTTAACGATTTTATACCAAATGTAAATACCAGTTATGATTTACAAAATTTATTAGGATTTGTGGGCTCTGTTTTGTAGAGTAACTAAGTTACTCAGCAAGAAGTAACAATGGTCTCTCCTGTCACGAGAAGGTTCGCTGTTAAGGTAATTCACAGTTGCTGACTTTGTAGTCAAATATTTCGTGCAAATACGGATTTATTTATGAAACTACTTTCAACATATTTCAAAATATAACACAAAATACAGTGTATTTTAGTATCATCCATGTTTTTATTTTCTTAAGCGTGGATTAATTGGTGTATTTTTGCACTATGTTAGATTTATTGCAATAAATATTTTAAAACATTTATTACGGATTCAAAATTTCACTGCCGAGTTAAAGTCTAGCCGTCATAACACGAATTTGCTCTGACCTCTATTCTACGTAAATAAAATTCCATTCAATATTAGCCTGCCACCTGCATGCGTCTGGCATCGTATCTACTTCTCATATTCTACATTCTCCCTAGTATGAGTCTTCACACTGCTTGCAATTAATTTTTAATTCTTTAACTAATACTTTATATTTTTCTACAATAGACGTGTTGCAGTAAAATTTACTGTTAGTTTTGTTAGAAAAATAAAATTATATTTCAGTTACTTCCGAGCTGGTTTAAAATTAGATGTAATAAAATTAAGAAGATTATCCAAGGCATATCCTTCTAAGTGACACCATATCGTAATGCGGAAGTTTTTAGGGCTGATTACACAACTTTCAGAAGAGACAAGCACACAGTGGTGAAGTGTTATCTGTGTAAAAAATTACATTATTTGTGCCGAACTATGGGTTGTCGAGGTGTACGAGATGATAGCAGTAGAAGTAAAAAGCAGGTACCCAAAAATTACATAGGGAATTGTAAGCATCTACATAGCTCCAAACGAGGACATACGGTTGTTTGAAAAACTAGTAGACAGTACCGGCTATATGGGAAGAACTACGAAGCCTAGCATCATTGGAGATGGTCTCATCTTGCCCTGTGCGGATTGGAACGGTCACGCTGAAAAGTCTAGGGGGACCCAGGTATTTTTATATATACTACCATGGGAAAGCAGTTACACTCTGGTAGTAAATAGCCCGACCCGAGGGGATGCTTCGCTTGATGTTTACCTTTTACGGCCCGGAAGTGCTTTCACCTATTGCAGTAATATTCAGAGGACCACTGACCAATGTGGGGTACTATTAGAAGTAGAATGGGGAGAAAAATGCCGTGAGCATCAAGTGGAAAGACTAGTTCCTGCATACCACAAAACAAACATCACAGGTCTACAAAGTTTCCTCAGGGGAAATTCGCATCATGGGCAAGTAAAGTAGTTGCGTGAAGGAAACTTGGAAACTTTTAAGGAAATAGTCTTCGAGAATATCGATCGTTTCGTCCCACATAAAACTCTGATGAAAAATCCTTATCCTGAATAATACAATAAGGAAGTGAAACGGCTTAAGGTAAAAGAAGAGTGTACAACAAGAGAAAATTAGGACAGCGATACCAAGTGGAACGGAAAAAAAAACTCTCTACAGAACTGCTGGCAGCCAAAAAATGCACAGGAGACATTTTTGCGGTCAGTACTACGAAATGAAGGCAACTGCTGGTCTGAGTTCTACATTATGTGACAAGACGAAAGGGAAATGTGGAAATTATTCCTGCGATCAAAGACCATAAGAGAACGATAATTAAGGACACTACTGAAAAAGCTAACATCTTAAATTCCTGTTTTGCATCCGTCTTTTGCTGCGATCTTAACATCCCGGAAATAAAATTAGCCAACTCGGGTGAAAGCTCTATTATTGTCACTAAGGTTATTAGAAAAAGATTAGCAAAATTTGAGAGAAACAAGTCAGTGGGGTCAGATGGAGTTCCTGATGAAATACTGAAATTGGGTAGGGAAGTCGTGACACCTTACCTAGCTAGACTACTTGAAATATCGTTAAGCAATGCTACCACCCCAAGGGACTGGAAAAGAGCCACAGTGGTTCCTATTTACAAAGGAGGTGATCGATCGGCAGTATCAAACAATAGACCCATAAGCTTCATTCTGTGGTCTGCAAGCAACTGGAACACGTTATATCAGGGTATTTGAGGCAAGTATGGGATAAGAATGATTGGGTATACGATGGACAGCATGGGTTTAGACCGGGGTATTCATGTGAAAGTGAAGTCATCATGGTGTGCCAGGACATAGCGGACTCTTTGGACGAGGGGTTCGGTATAAATGCGATTATAATAGACTTTCCCAAGGCTTTCGATTTAGTTCCTCATGATAGGCTGCTTGCGAAGCTGGCGGCCTCGGGCGTGCATTCGAGGGTAGTCGTTTGGTAAGGGAATTCCTTGTAGGTCGTACACACAGGGTAAGTGTAGGAGGGCAACTATCCAAGGAAGTCAAAGTAACCTCAGGTGTGCCGCAAGGGAGCGTTTTGGGTCCACTAGAGTTTCTAGTGTACGTAAATGATATTTGTAGGAATAACGTCTCTAGTAATAGACTATTCGCTGGCGACTCTATCATTTATAGGAAAATCACAAATAAAAACGACAGAGAAAAGTTGCAGAATGATCTGGACATCTTGGGGGAATGGACGATAGAAAATAGGGTGAAAACAAGTTCCGGTAAAAGTAAGGCATTAAGATTTACGAGAGTTCGGGTTAAAAATCCATTTGGTTACACCCTTGGTGATCAAAAAATTCCGGAAGCGAGCAGTTGTAAATAATTGGGAATAATCTTACGAAGCGATTTAAACTGGGTGGACCAAGTAAATTACATAGCGCAAAAAGCCTGGAAGGTACTTACATTGTAATGCGTCTTCTCAGAAAAGGAGACAGGAAAACAAAAGTTTAGCCTACATGTCATTGGTACGTCCTGTTCTTGAACATGGGACTGCATGCTGGGACCCATGCAGAGAAGGACAGATAAATGCGTTAGACCGAGTACAGAAGGAATTGTTCAATTTACAAATAATACGAAGAATTCTGACTGGGAAGCCTTGGCTCAGCGTCGGACGATAGCACGCTTATGCGCACTATTTAAGGCGAAATCTGGGAAACGGGCTTGGAAAGCTATACGCGACAGGTTGCGAAGGGCTTACTGTTTGAGTAGGGTTGCTCATGTTCGGAAAATTAGGGACGGGAAGCAAAGGACGGATATCGGGAAATATTCCGTTGTAGATAGGACCATAAAAAACTGGACTTTTCTTTGTAAACCTAAGATTTTTAGACAGTGTTAGGAAAGCAATTATAAACGGGGTGAAATGAAAGAAATAGATGTGTGGCGAAAATCATCTAACACTGCAGTGAAATGAAGTGAGTTGAAGTGTAGTGATGTGAGGGGAACTGGAGCGGTAGGATATTTAATTGGGGTTAAGCCAAATGAGAGGTTAGTGATGTAGTTGGGTGAAGTTTAAATGGAAGTGAAGTGTCGAAAAGTAAAGTGAAGTGGAGTGAAGCTCTTAGTAGCAGGGTGTCTAACATTATTAGAAGGTGTATAGATTATATGAAGTTTGCTGCTTATATGACTTTGTTCTTTATCACATTATTTCATGTTCTTTTGGTTCCATGTGTCTTTTTTATCATTGTATATATGGTTGTATATTTTGTATGACTTTGTTTAATTTTGTAAGTTATGTATTTTTGTGGTTATGTTCATGTATTCTTATCGTTATGTGTGTTCTGTTCTGTATATTCTGTTTTCATCGTTCCAATTTGCATTCTTCGGCTACCCTGACTGAGGTTTTTCCGTGGCTTTCCTCAGTTGTTAGTAAATGCCAGGATATAACTCGCAAAACGGGGCACAGCACGCACTCTTCCCAATTAGGCGCTAATTTTTACGCGGTTAGTTCATCGTTAATTTTAGTCTGACCACTCTGGGTTCGAATCCCAGAAAGCATTCCAACCTAAGTTGTTAATTGTGTTGTTCTATGTATTGTTTGTGAGTAAATGAGTACTGTACTACTGTCACCGGTTGTCAACCTAATTGCAATTAACAAATGTATCAATAACAAATAAAGATATTATTAATCTCTACGTATTCGTGAGGCATTAGCTTCATGTTCCGACTAATTTTCCCTATATTTCCATTGGATACGGAGCTAATTGGTCTCCAGAACTTGTATGAAGATTGATAAAAAAAACATCTTGAAGGTTAATATATATTGAGATGTTACCCCACTGCGTACTTCGGTAAACATGTCTTAATGTTTCGAAGACGCACATATCTCGAAAAGCACTCTCCCCCTAGCAGGAAATAATATCCTATTCGACCAGTCCATAGCCACTCATCATGTAATGTATGTTAGGGATAAGCGAGTTTAGCAAATCAAGGATTCAACTTAACGTATGTCTATGAGAAATACCACAGGATTCCATCGCTTGCAGTAGACTGAAGCCAGTTTTCGAATGGTGGTAAAAGAATATCCGATACTATGAACAGTGTCCACAACAAGGAAGCGTTTATAGCACAGTAGTTAGTTTGTATACCACCGGCTTTTACAAACAATAACACTACTTACTGTGCACTGAGTACGTATATGCGTTTTGTATGGTTCTCACAATAAACAGCTACTACTTCATGCACAGTATTAACTGTTCGGTTTCTGCAATCGAAACAGAGTGTGTTTACTGTGCGGTGAGCAATAAACCTTTAAATATAATTCAGGCTGTCTTTTTTCTTTAAACATTCAAACATACCTAGGAAGTGTGTCATCCCCGTTGTGTGTGTGAAACTTTGACATTGTGTATAGTCAAACACAACTGTGTCACATAGGTGTATTTAATGGCTAAATGGACAACTACATGTTTCGGCCCGTACTGGCCATCTTCAGGTTGTCTTAGGAGAACTGGCTTAGGATCTTACTATATATATTGCGCGCGCGTGCAATGCATATAATAAGATCCTAAGGCAGTTCTCTTAAGACAATCTGAAGATGGCCAGTACGGGCCGAAACATGTAGTTGTCCATTTAGCCATTAAATACACCTATGTGACACAGTTGTGTTTGACTATATACAATTTCCAAGATTCAAACATACCGTCTGAATGGCTGCCACAGCAATGTGCAACATGTTGCCATGCCAGTACAACCTTGTGCCCACCCGGTTGCCGTCGCTTTTCACTCAACTTTCTTCATACTTGGGTAGTCCTGGGCTCAAATTTTTAATCGGCATCCTGACTTGAGTAAGTCTGCGCTATTTATAATTTATCCCGCTACGTACTTGGATAATACCACAAATTAAGTCACGATCACTTATTTCACTTACTTTCAAATTCATTAATCATGCTGTTATGCTTCTAGTATAGTGTCAGAAGTCAGATAAATATAAATACATACGAGAATTGTAAAATGTTTCATGTAACTATAGAGCAGGAAGTTGTTATGGGGTGTATAAAACCTATATGCATTTTTCCGATGCCACCCGTGATGTGCATTCATACGGCTGTTTCCGGCCCATTTACTTCGTTTGTTTTGAAAGGGAAAAGGGCGTAAAACACAAGCGCGTAGGACGAAACAAAAAAAAGTACTGGTCTTTTGTACTCGTATCTCTATACATCAGTTTAACGCCAACACACAAATGCAGACAATATGACATTATTCTCACACAAAATTGTTTACGCAATTATGTAAAACACTTTACGCCGGAAACGTCGAAAATTTGCTATCTTCCTGTCTTTGCGTATCCATTTCCTTCCTTCTCAGCCCGCTGATATTAGACAAATGTGTTTCAGAAACAGTTCTGTGTGCATTAATCATACTCTATATTTCAACTGTAAGCATGTGGCAACACGATACCTGTATACAAGCTTCCGCTTCTAAAAGTATTTCAAAGCCACAAAGTTACAAGAATTTCGCGCATGCTCTTAAGAGTTGTGTTCGTCGTTACCAGTTACCAGCTTCGTATGCCCTTTAAAGACGATTAAAGACGAAGCGCAGACTGTTTTAGTTAAAGACCCAGTTCGTACCGCGCTGTAAACACTTTTCATCTCGGTTATCAAAACCAGTCAGTTTATGCTGTAAGTGGCACAAGTCGCTGTTTGTTCTCAGAGAAATACAAAACACATTTAATGCAGTGTGGGCAGAGCGTACAGTTGTTGAATGTTAAATTGCTGGTGCATCACGTAACCAGTAGGCGTTAAGAGGTAAAGATTAGTTTTATATTAAAATATTATACGCATTTCATGACAGAAGTGTTAAGAGCCTGGAAGTTTGTGTGTGGTGTGGTGTCACAACTACGTTTCCATAAGTGTCCCACGATGTGTCGGAATATAGAATCGTAATTTGACAAGGTCAAAGTAGTGACACTTCTGTGCATGGCATGAAGAAGCATGGAGAATGGGAGGTATGAATCCAGGCTTTCTTAACCTCCATATCTGATTGAGGTGAGTAATCGTTTTCTCTCCATTACGACTTTAACCCCAGAGTAACAGCCTCGAACCAACTGAAGAGGTCCGTTACAGTTTTTCGCTCTAAAGCCTCTTCAAAATATTCATTATCAACCATTGTTCACAACCTTTTCTAGCTTTTACACTGCATCCATTTTTCAGTAATGACCGACGCCCACTGCTGTTTTTTCTTCTCAGTTGTTTTGATTTTTCGTTAAGGATCGCTGTCCACAATTTTTGTGGCTGTGCAACTGCTAATTCTAGGAAATGTGGGATTTTAAATTCTTATTTTATTGGATGTTAACTTGTTGTGTTGTTGACACATATTAATTTTTTTGTTGTGGTTTTCTTTCTTTTCTCTGTAGCATTGTTGTATGTACTGTATGTAAGTCATAAGCTTAATTTCATCACGCTTAGTTCTAGCCTTCCTGTAACTCATAGCATTTGTTTACACTTCCATTTCTTGGAAAGCAGACCACGCATGGGAGGAATATAATTTCCTTCTATTTCTTTTTGTTTATAAGTGGTCGCGCTAAGTGTTCATCACGCGAGCAATATGAGGATTGACGCATGTAACAGTAGCTGCCTTGTGCTCCAGTTGCAGTCTGTTGTATATCTCGAATAGTGACTGAGCAACAGAGAACGACGCTGGACGATCAGTGAGTGTTAACAGTATTGAAGTGCCCGCTGGCGAGATTTGTCACCAATACAGTTCAGTTGTAACTGCCACTATTCCCTAAATACGCACAATAAAGCTCCAGTACACTGTACTTGGGGATTATTGAGAGTGTGTGCGGCCTGCTCGACTTCCCGTCTTAACCTGAGTTCCGAACTCCGTCCCTCTGAGAACAACATCCAAGATACGTTCCCCACCGGGTCCACGCAGGATGCAACAAAATGTCTTTGGATAAGAGAATATAACATCCAGTGTAGTGTGACTGATGGATAACGAACTGGAAAACATCTGTTAAGTCAGTGATCATGGTCTGACGGAGGTACAGTACCAGCCTGAACTTCCCTGCAGGAAACAAAGAAAACCCATGACTTGAGGAACAGGCACTTCCTTAATACAAGTATGGTGGTTTACCGCTACACTAACCTTTTAAAAAACCAGAATTTATTGAAACCCTTACACTAGGCTGATAACAAACAACATTCAATTTGCGTACAAATTTTAGTGTAGACTCGAACGAAAAAGTTCATTAAATTCCGTTAACTAATTCTGCATTCGTCAGCATTTGAATGTCTACAAGTGTGAAAGATTGTTTCGTGGACGGAAACGTCAGACGGTCCTCTCACAAGAGACATCGCTGCACGTTTGCACTGTATAAACATTTTGTTTGGTGCAATTAAATGTGAGCCAGGATAGTGCAGTCGGCATAACGACTCGCTACGTGCCCGACAATCTGAGAATCAAATCCCTGTGGCAGCGAGATTCTCCGCACCCGTCCAGACTGGCACTGGGTGGGGGGGGTGTGTGACCCAGCACCTCGTACAATGGACACGGGTTCTCTTTTCCGGAGGTAAAGCGGCCGGGGCGTTGCGTTAACCACCCACCCACATGTAACGCCGAGGTTAAAGATAGAATAAAGCTATACTTCTATTCCCTTCTGGGTCTTCATGGCCTCTTCTAGGGGGAATATTAACATAAGTATAATTAGATAATTAATAATTAACGAAAAAATGTAGTTGTATGCATTCCTTTTTCCGGTAACGCCAAATAGGCTTTTTACTCGATTTACTTTGATTTGTCTTGCATGAATCTATAAAGTTCTGTACGTGTTTATCAAATCTTTTGCTGCAGCGTGACAATATAACATTAAAGTAGACATATTGGAAAACCATTAAGAGGTAAAAGCTGTTTCATGCCGGGCAGTGTAACAGCGATTGTGACTTTAGGATAATGAATTAACGCCTACAGTTCTGTCATTTTGAATCTTCTGCTGATATTTCTCGCCGTAATGTGTGCTTCAGAACAATGCGGTGATGTGGACTAACTTCAGTGTCGTTGCTAAACTTTACAAAATACATAACTTTATGGGTTATTTCCTGTTTTGTAAGCCTAGTTTTCTTTCTTCAGGAACAAAGTTCCTTGTTGTCGATAACTTTTCGATATTTCAAGCAAATAAACAATATAATTTTAATTCTAATTACAACCAACTAGATGCAAATATTTTTATTTATTTATTTATTTCTAAAACGCTCTGCATCCGTCCATCATCAGGAGCACATACCTGTACATTCAGCTTCAGGTATTGTCAAAAAGTACTGCTGCTGTTTGGTATCGCGGCTGAGATGGAACTGATTTAAGTCAGTTCCATCTCAGCCACGATACCAGCCAACAGCAGTAGAGGTTGACAATACCTGAAGCTATGTGTACAGTTATGTGCTCCTGATGATGGGCAGAGGAACAGCCTGAAACATGCAGACCGTTTTAGAAGTAAATAAATAAAAAAATATCTGCATCTAGTTGGTTGTAATTCGAATTAAAATTACACTAGCGGTACACGGACACATGAATATCAAATAAACACGCTTCACTAATTTTGGTATAAATGTTACAAGCTTGTAGAACAACCTAGTGCCATCTTTAGAGTGCCATAATATAAATAACAGTAAAATTAATAGTAGCGTGAGGTCACCACTTTAAGAATGAGAGCATTACAACTGCCAATTAATCCTCTGAGGCCGAGTGATTTTTATGTACCACCAGATTTCACTTTCGAAAAGTCTACATTCCGCCCATTCAGTGCATTTCTGTGTTCTTAAAGAATCTGAAAGGAGAAAAAACTTCTCCCTATCTAGCATTACCTTACTATGAAAAGACTCTTCTCTCAAATGTTCTCAGATTTCCTAAAAAGCCTTGCTTTTTGAAAGGTCCCCAAGCTTCGTCCTTTTTTCCTGGTAAAAGCAACATGTAGATGAAAATGAGTACGGAGCATTAGTGGAATGATATTGACAGGGGGGGGGAGCAGAAGCACTGAGAGGAAAACCTGTCCCAGTGCCACTCCGTCAACCATAAATTTCACATACACTAACATTCTCTCTTTATAACCGAGGCGGAATGTGTTTACTGCGCGGTACGAAATGCATCTTTAATCGTGGTTCGTTTTTTAATTCCGTGTCATGTTTCAGGCGGCTAGTGGCCGCCATGCCACAGCGTAGGCTTGGGTTGAATCTCAGGTATATCCATGTGAAGTCTGTGGTGATAAATGTAGCAATGAGACCGGTTTTCCTCTTGAGTACTGTTGTTTTCCCTTGTCAGTAAATTCGCACCATTTCTCTACACTCATCTGCATTAAGACGTACAAAAGGACGAAGCTTGGGAACATTCAAAAATAAATGTTCTTTATGAAAAGGAGAAACTTTGGACAAGAATATACTTATAATTTCTCTTTTCGTCTTTCAAGGGTTTATAAAATGTTCAGAAGAAATATAATCCTATTTTAATAAACTTTCGAAAAATATTAATCCTTTATTACGTAAGAGGACAGTTTACAAAACAAATGCACAAATTGCAAAGGAGTTAAAAATAATACCAATTTTGGACAAATTACTGGAATAAAAGAGAAGCTTTATATAACATGTAAATAGAATGCCTCGAAATAGATTACCCAGGGTAATGAAACACTACTCTCCAACTGGCAGAAGGTATCATGGTAGACCCTTGAAGAGACTTCTGGATACGTGAGACCGGAACGGGTCAACAAGTGGCCGAACTCCGTGAAAGGTATACAATGATAATGATTACGTAAGAAACATTTAATGGTTTCATGGCGTTTTATGTAATGGCAGGGAGGTTTAAGCATTGCCTTATTTCTGCTATACAATTAAGCTGAATACAGTCTTACTGATGACGCATCTGTTGGTTAACACAAGTGTAGTATATGTCAATCCAGACTCATAAAAACGTTTAAACATGGAGTTTTGCATTTTTTGAAAACACCCGATTGCATTGCATATACAATGGTAGAATATTTTAATGTTTAAATTAAATATAATTATTGATTTTACATTATGGCTCTGCTAATCACGAAGGTAACCTTCCTCTAGTTTACCAGTCGATATAAAATCCAAACGGTAGATGAATTATCATTGCAAGTAACGACGTTCGAAACATCCGATAACGAGTACTGACCGTAAATTTTGATGGAAGGAAAACGTTCGTTTGTTGTTAGAATAAAGGATGTTTAAAACTTTGCTTTTATTTACAAAACAGGGTGTTTAGATCACTGGGTAAACACGAATCAAAGGGTGATAAAAGAACAGTTAGTGCAAAGTGCTGTAATTACATCTGACTCTTTCGTGTATCTCTATACAAATAAGTTATAATTACAATTTGCTTATAACAGCATTAACACTGCAACCATTTTCCCAACCACCATTTCCTACGACCCTACATTTTGAACGAAAATAATCTGAAATAAACCCAATTTAATTATTTTTCAACATTCGAATTTTAAAATTATTATTGAAATTTCAAAAAATTAATTACTTTTTCTTACACTAATTATTTCGTTCCTTAATTAAAAGAATAATGGCGCCCACACGTCCCTAAATTCCTGTGATTTTTCCCCTTAAAAACCTAAAATAAACAGGAATTTACGACTAATGGATTTGTCAATCGTCTGATTCTTCACAAAGTATACAAAGAAACAAGCATTTGAGAACATGACAACAGCTGATATAGCAGCTACGTAGTTGAAATTGTGGTGGTACTGTATATAGCTGAAGAATTGGGCCGGGTAGCTCAGTCGGTATAGCGACTGATTACGGGCTGTACGGTCCGGGATCGAATCCCGGTTGGGACGAGATTTTCCGCCCCTGGCCCTGGGGCCCACCCAGCCTCTTGTAAAATGTGTACCGGGTCTTTCCCGGGGGTAAAGTGCGGCCGGGTCGTGCTGCTGACCATTCACCCCCTTCTAGTGCCGCGGTCATGGAAGAGTATAGCTATACCTCTACCCACCCTCTAGGCCACACCGGGCCTGTAACGGGATCACTTTACCTTTACCTTTTATATAGCTAAAGAAGGAGCCTGATTCTGTTTCCGGAAGTTTGTTACTTTTTAGGCTTTAGAACACTACACAATGGGGACAATCCAGAAACCAAGTAGTCGATTTTCATAACCATATATGAATGAATGAATGATATATTTAACTGCAATTGGGTGTAAACCCGGTGGCAGTGTTACACGTTTACAGACCGAAATTACATATAACAACAACAATCAACACCAACAATACATAGAACAAACCATTTACCCTACACTGGGCGGAAGTCAGGAAGCGGACCGTGTGCCGTCTTTGAGAGGAATACACTAGCATTTGCCTTACAACCGAGGGAAAGCACGGAAAACCTCGTTCAGGGTAGTAGTCCATGCTAAACACATTACATACATTAAATTTCAATGAGTTACAGAAAGAGAACACAGTAACAGGATAATATAACTAGATAAGATAAGACAAAAATAGCAAAGTAAAACAA
>Ga0131853_10012744_pt1 | contig 15402 bp, 9 predicted proteins | sample TergutLab28metaG_FD_92764 | JGI IMG/M metagenome (GOLD analysis project Ga0131853, IMG submission 92764) | Labiotermes labralis P1 segment gut microbial communities from Petit-Saut dam, French Guiana - Lab288 P1 (version 2) (version 2) | ecosystem: Host-associated > Arthropoda: Insects >...
AAGAGAGCACAAGGAAGACCGAAGAAAAACTGGATGGAAGGTATAAGGAAGGCCATGAACGAAAGAAACCTAAATGAAGGCCAGTGGGAAGATAGGAAGCAGTGGAGTCTAGGTGTCGGACAACGTAGAACGACGTTTTGAAACCGACATACATACAATCATACATACATACACACACACATGATACATACATACATATATGTATTGTTTGTTTTGTGTCTTTCTGTGTATTTTATGTATGTGTGTGTGTGTGTGTGTGTGTGTGTACTGTACTACTTCCACCGGGAGGCTCCCCAATTGCAGTTAATAAATATATCGTATCATATCATATCATATCATTTGTCTGGAGGAGCTTTTAACCGTTGCACGCGTCTTAAATGGAATTAACAACTTAGGAAAGACCGGTATGATGCTCTTGTGGGGTTCACACAGGCCACTGCACGGGATGGCAAACGGTAAATCATTAGTGGCCAATGACGAAACTGGATTTAAAGTTTCTAACTTTAAAGGACCTATTACAGAGTAGTAAAGTTAACAGACAGCCAATAGAGAAACGTGGAAAGAAATTCAAGGCGTAGAAAGAAATAAGAAATGGAGGCCAGCTACCGCGCAAGGACGCCAAGGATCAGAAGCCGTTTAGTTTGGGTGAATGAAGTCAAGAGTTTGGGTGAACCCGATTCATGAAGTGACTAAATTTCCGGTGCCATTGACATAAATTACAAGAAGAACACGTGTACAATAGTTCTGGACATACCACTCTTGAAAGTTCCAATGGTTATCCAGTTATTGACCTGATTACTAGAATTTTTTGTAGTTGTTCATTCTTTGCCTCGAGGGTTTCGGAGCCTCGGAGAAAGCCACTTAGATTGCCTGAAATCAAGGGTTTATTTGCCGAACAGAGCTAGAATAGGTACAGGCTAAGGTAAAATACAGGCGTTAAATTAGGCTAAGATTTGATAGATATTCGAAGCAGTCATCCCCCCATCTCCCACCCCCACCTCAAACAAATCAACAGCCTGTTCGTTCCTTCTTAATTTATCGTCTGTTCATCTGTCTTCTTTCCACTTTCCCCTCTTCTTTCCTGTTATCTGGTTCTTCATTCATTCCACCTAATTTTCCTACCCCCAGGCTCTGTCTGTACACGTGTCCAACAACTGTGCGCACTGTAACGCCTCAGCCCCGCGTATTTGCACATCATTACAGCCACCTCTCGGTTTTTGTCTGGCTGTCGTGTCTGGCTGGTGTCCAGCAGGGCCCTCGTTTGTAAGCCCAACGGGTGCAGTAAGAAACAAGAGAGACTAATTCGCTTTTAATTGCAGTTCCAGCGAGGCAAGTAGGTGGCGTTTGTACGGAACGGGCTGCATTGTGAGGCGGTATGATAAATGCAGCTAACCACAATGCCTTGTGTACATGTCAAGTCAGATGTGTTACTGCTTGGGGGCAGCTTGCTGGGGAGGGGCTATAGAGGTACTGGAGCTACGTAATGCATTGTACTGTCGGTTTGTTCCCTGGAGGTCGCACAGAAATATTTGACTTTCGGTGTAGATCCTTGTAATGTAGTACATAAAATAACATTTGTGGGTGTTAAGGAGACAGACGGCGAAGCGAGGAGGCGGAGAAAATTGTGTACTGAGGATCTGTATTCATTATCAGATATTAAGATGGAAATTTATCTCAGTATTTAACCAACTTGATGCACAAAATGCGTTCCACAATAAGTTTTATTTCATGTCTCTACATGTTTCGAGCACATGTGCTCATCATCAGGTATCATCACACCTATAGGTGTGATGATACCAGAGGCTGTGTAATGCAATTTTGACCTCCTGATGATGAGCACATGTGCTCGAAACATGTAGAGACATGAAATAAAACTTATTGTGGAACGCATTTTGTGCATCAAGTTGGTTAAATACTGAGATAAATATACTGAGATGCACGGTCAACAAAACACCAAAATAAGATGAAAATGTTAAGAGGAAATGGCTGGGAACGCTTGGGAGAAATTATAAATGCATGCAATTTTGTCGGTAAACCCCCAGGGAAGGGAGAGTTGCAGAGATGTAATTGTCGGTGTAAATGTAAAGTTAAAAATGTTATATAGCGGGTGGCTTTCATCATTTCTATTCCAACCACTGTACAGTGATGAGGCACAATAATATACAAACACGTAGGAAGATTATCACATATGTGTACATGATTATGGCTAAATATAGTACAGTTGTTGGGAGTATGTATGGTGACTTGTCTTAATGCATGGAACATGAATAATTGTAAACTTAAAAGAGTGGATTTATCTGGCTCAGGACATTGTCCATTGGCGGATTTTTGCGAATACGGTAATGGCCATTCGAGTTCTATGAAAGGCGAGGAATTCATTGGGTACTTAAGCAACTAGCAGCTTCAAGATGTCTGTGTTAAATTAATTTAGTTGTGTTACTCATATAATATGAGATCTGACCGCGTTCTGCGAAGTTTAAGGGACTGGTGTGCTAACGGCCACCGCTTATTTCTGTGCACAGGCTGTACTAAGTATTGTCCTGGTTGTCCTAAGGAAAAACCAAGAAAAATCACGGGATAGTATGTGTATCGGCCAGGACTTGAACCGGGTGTCTCTGAATGCAAACCATTAACATTTCCGCCTCAGTCCAGTTTCTCTCCTTAAGTCCATTTTCTAATGTGTAATTTATAACATTTTCTTATAATAATACCAACCAGATACACTAATTTCTCAAATTTATTTTTGTAATAAAACTCTACATGTTTCGGACAGTTCCTCTCTCCATCATAGAGTTTTTCACTGTACACACAGCAATGGTATATGCCATACAGGTTTGCTGGCAGCTTGCGAGCTTCCGTCCTGATCCTGCTCGCAAGACGTCAACAAACCTGTACGACATATACTATTGCTGTGTTTACAGTGAAAAACTCCTGATGATGGACAGAGGAACTGACCGAAACATGTAGAGTTTTATTCCAAAAATAAATTTGAGAAATTAGTGCTTCTAGTTGGTTTTATTATAAGAGTATCAGTAAATACATGAACATCTGGCAAATTTATCACAATTCAAGGTCACCTGAACGTTAAATTATAACATTTTCTTGAACTCGTACTGTCTCCTGCCAAATGTTCTGTCCTGTGCAATAGATATCCACCAATTTTTGCAATTCGACCCAGTATCCTTTACGAATATATTAACCGCTAAACTATTGAAGAAAAATCATATAAATGCTTCTTGATTAACTTAAGCCTTTGTCAGACAAAGATTTGCTCACATAATAGCGCCGTCGGTTGCTAAGATTATACAGGGTGAGCATAAAGTCTTTCCCTGATTACAAACATTTACTACAAGAAAACTACTGTACAAGGAATACAAATATATATATTTTTTCAAAATATAACACAAGAAGTTTTTTTTACAACACATTCGTACACTTAAAATGGGCTCCTTTTGTTGCACGGAGAACGTCTAATGGATAATCAGTTTCTGTCCACGTGTTCTCCAACTTGTCTTCAGTTATTATAGCAAAAGAGTCTTAATTTTTTGTTTTGCCACTAGCAGGTTATGCAACTGTAACACGACAATAATCACATGGCATAAAATTTTAGAAACTAACTTAAGTAATGGTAAAAAAATGTTTGTACTCCACGTAGTTTTCCTGTAATAAACGTTTGTAATCAGGGAAAGACTTTATGCTCACCCTGTATATCGTCAGTGATAGACGAATGAAATATTATTACAAATCGTCGGTGGAATGATACTTACAGGGCAGAGCCTGTCCCGTTGCTACTCTGTCCAGCATAGATCTCGCGTCGAATAAGAAGATCTTTCCCGATCAAGGCAGACGTTGTACCGGCGTGCTGGTAAGTCCTTAGCCCGACCAGGAAGGAAACAAACTCGGAAGCATGTCACGGACGCGCGCGATTTCAACAACCTCGAGACGCGAGCTGTCATCAAGTTTTTTTTTTCTCCAAGGCAAGGCGCCGAAAGAAATTCGCGCCATTCTGACAGAAACATTAGTTTCTTTCCTTCCTGGTCGGGCTAAGGACTTATCAGCATCCCTGTATCAGAATGACCGAGGACATTGTCTGAATAATTTCTTACCCATTGTGAAAAAAATCCACGAAAGAATCCCTCAGGACAATCCAAGTTTATGTCAGTACTGCTCCCAAGGCTTACGCACCCTGTGAAATTGAAATTTGGCTCACACCAAAGTGCCGGTGTTAATAAAACGAGTCTTTATCAATATCCTTCTTTCTTAAAAATGGTAGGTATGAAGTTCTATAATCTTATGATGATATATATATATATATATGTTCTGTGGCGCTGCGGCCCAACGCGGGCCATGGCCTCCTCATTCTTGAGGTTTCTAGATCACACACAATGACGAATCACAGTCGGTAGGACTCCTCTGGACGAGTGATCAGCTCGTCGCAGATACCTCTACCTGACAACACACAACACTCAACACAGATTGACATCCATGCCCCCGGCGGGATTCGAACCCACATTCCTAGTACGCGAGCGGCCATATACACACGCCTTAGACCGCGCGGTCACTGAGATCGGCTATGATGATAATACACGTGTTTGTTTATATCGGAGACGGCTGGTACATATATTAGCTCTTTTAATTCACTATACCTGCCACCGCCTGGACCTCACTTGTACGTTCCTTTTAACGCGCGTCTCTTAGCACTAGAAAAAACGGTGGGAATTGAAATATTTGCGACTGAGTTGGTGAAAAAAAGTGCAAGATGTGGGGTTCATATTGCGCTTTTATAGGTTATGAAGGCTTGTCGTCTTGTAGGTGGGAACTGGTGTTTTGGAAGAAACCACTGCCTCCATCCTCAGGGCAGAGGACAGCAGTTTAAATACTGACCAATTAAAGGCGAAAATTTATCTCAGTTTTATTTGAGGATGTAGTTCGTACCACTCAGTAAACGGTCTTCTCCTTGTGTTGTAGCACAGGGGGATTGTTGCTGTTTGTTCAGAGATCCAGTGTGTGTGTATGTGTGTGTGGTGTGTATGTGTGGTGTGTCTGCGCGCGCGCGCGTGTGTATGTGTGGTGTGTGGGGGGTGAGTGGTGTGTGTGTTGGGTTTGTGTGTGTGGGGTGGGTGGTGTGTGTGTGTGTGTGTCTGGAGATTAATAAATATCTTCGTGTCAAACATTTTGGTACTTAAAATACACACTGGGATATTAAACGGCTAGCAGTGCTCAGAGGGCACTTGTGAATGCGGTAATGAATTTTCGGGTTTCGTAAAAAGAGAGGGGAATTTCTTGACCAGCTGAAAAACAGGTTAGCTTCTCAAGAAGGACTCTGCTCGATGGAGTGAGTAAGTAAGTAAGTAAGTAAGTACCTAAGTAACAGCACTGTTTTATGCTTCCGTGAAATACCGGGGTGCCGATAAGTCCTTAGCCCGACCAGGAAGGAAACAAGCGACCAAACTCGGGATTTATTCAACATACTCCACACGAAGCTCAATACACTTCTTAGACCGTTGCTGTAACTTTTGCAAGCCACTCAAAAAAATTCGGAAGTTTGTCCGTCCAACCAGGTCTCCGCGGCAGCAATGACCAATGACTAAGGACTTATCAGCACCCTTGCGTGTCTAATTGCCAACTCGTAAATGCACTAAAATTCCCGCGAGGTTTTTCAATAAATAATACTTCCCGGTCTCTGGAATAACCTGTCTCTGGACCGAGTTTCAAACCCGCGACCTCATATTATATGAAGCAGAACTGTGCTGTCCCGGGTCATCCGTTCTTGATGTGAGCCTCAAATATTTTGGTCAGGTTCGTAACTATAACTGAGGCACGAACGAGAGAATTTGTGAAAGGAGGAAATGGATAATGAATCATACTACCTCACTCCTTTCCAGACGGAGAGGGGCAAACGGGGATAGTTGAATGGAACACGTGGAGTTGATGTAACTAAAGGTGCAGTCAATAACCGTGCATTATCAGCCTTTATGTTATTCACTAGAGGTTTGGCCTCCAAGACCATGTTACCACACCATAAATCCAATGTGCAATATTAAAGCAAGAAGATTCACGGCCAGGACCCCCACAGACTTAATGAAAACCCTTGTACGTTTTGCTGCGCTAGTACAAATGGTGCAGTTTCTTTTCATCCCATTAGTCTTTAATATTGGACATAATAGTGTATTTATGGCTTGCGAATTACCGCATTTGTCATCTCTCGTACAGTGTGCAGTAAGCTACGTTTGTTGTGTCTTCTGGTTTTAGACAAACCCCAAGTTATGTATCATTTTGAGTGTTCGAAATGATGTGGCTGTTGATACCAGCTAGCATAAAAAGATATCGAATAATAATAATGGGGAAATTTGGGCCTAAGAAAGACGAGGTACTAGGGGAGTGGAGAATACTGTGTGAAATCCATTACTCGCTAAATATCATTCGGGTGATCAAATGAAGAATGGGATGAGTGGGGCATGTAGCATGTACGGGAAACAAGAGAGGTGCATACAGAGATTTTGTGTAGAGATCTGAGGGAAAGAGGCCACTTGGAAGACCTAGGCCTAAATGTTACGATAATATTAAAATAGATCTTCAAGAAGTGTGATGGGGATATGAAGTGGATTGATCTGGCTCTGAATAGGGACAGATGGTGGGCTCTTTTCAAGGCGGTTATGAACCTTCGTGTTCCGTAAAATGCTTATCTTAGATGGCTGTGGACTGGTACCTTCTCAGGAAGGACACTGCTCGATTGAGTTATAACGATGGTGACTATAATAATCATAACTGCTGTTATTATGATAGTAACACTGTAGGTCTTACAAGGCCTGAAACCGTATGGAGGAGTGGAAATATTAGATATGAAATGTTCCGAACCCCAGCGTGCGTTATCATACTGTCACCCGAAATGTTCAGGACGCTGTGGTCGATATTCAGTGAAATCATGCTATTACAGACTCCGCCACAATGTATAATGTATAGGGTGGGCCACTGGAATGGTTGCCTACGGACAGCACCGCTTAAAATGAGAAATGTCAACACTCCTTACTGAACTTTCTGCGGATATTCAAACAGTGTTCAGTGTGTACAGTGCTGGATGGAACCGGCTCTGAATTTCATCCGATAGCGCGCTTTTTATAGCTGTGTCATCTTCCGGGTTGATCTTCTGAGAGAGGGTTTTAATAAGTCACTGTATCAGTACAAATCTAAAGGATAATATAACAAATTTACCCTGAGTGGATTTTTTTATGTTTTGCTGACCGCGCGTCTCAGTATAATCTTAGTAATTAACCAACATGATACACAAAATCTTGTTTTATAATAAGTTTACTCAATGACTCTACATGTTTCGAGCACTATGTGCTCATCATCAGGAGGTCAAAATTGTATTATACAGCATCTGGTATCTTCACACTCTGTAGGTGGCCGTCCGGTGCACAGTCCTCTTTCAACCTGCGCACCGGATGGCCACCTACAGGTGTAAAGATACCAGATGCTGTATAATACAGTTTTGACCTCCTGATGATGAGCACAACAGTGCTCGAAACATGTAGAGGCATAAAATAAACTTATTATAAAACAATAATTTGTGCATTAGGTTGGTCATTTACTAAGATTACCCTAAGTGGCGTACGAGAGGTATTATGGACAGAAATTCACGGCTCATTCTCATAAATGTGTTTCCTGTTTTCAGTACAAAAAACAGTTTTATACATTTACTTACTACTTAAATTGTAATGTCACTAAATCATACTGTTTACATTGGACGTGGCATTGAAAACTGAATATTTGTCTCGCGTGATCGCCATGTTGGGGAAAGGTGACGAGCTGTTGTGAGCACGGTAATAAACCTTCGGTTTCCATTAAATGGGAGAAATTTCATGACTGCCTGAAGAATTGGTAGTATGAATGACGTTGCTCAAATTAGGTTAGTTAGATCGCCATGTTGTCTCCTTTCTGTGTAGTTACTTTTGTATCAAAATTACATTTTTTTTTCTTCAAAATACAGTCGAACTCGGTTATAACAACACTCATTTATGACGAGACAAAATATCCAATCATTACATGACGTAATATTATGGTTAAGAGTGAGGAATTAATTGGTACCACATAACATCTGACGTTATATGTGGGGTGTCGCATAAACCTATGTCGTTATAACCGGGTTCGACTGCACCTAACAAATGGAACGTATACTGTGTTGAAATTTATTGATGATAGAAGTGTTAGTTACCTGCATGTCATACAAATTAAAATAAACGACATGGCGTTTTTTAAAATTGCATCCCACAAATTTTAATGGCGACAGTTATACAAAGCAAACGGCCCCAGTTGACATTTTAACCGAGAAGCTCCAGCGACGCGCGCATGACGAACCACTCAATTTTAAACGCCGCTTGGGCCACTCTTGAATTGAGATAATTAGGCTATATAACAAATCAATATTAAAAGAGGCGAGGGTAAACCACAGTACTGTGTGATCTGTCTCATTTCAGTTGCTGACAACTGCTGCTGATAATGATTTGACGTCACGGTGCTGTCACCATTTTTGTTTGGTTAGGCAAAATTCGCTTGTTCCGGGTGGACGGTTCACTACTGGACTAACTTTTCACCTTTTCGTTGAAAGGATTCTATTTGAAATTAAATACTAAACTTTATGATATTGTCTAATGACGCATTAATGCAGTCTTTTCCATCTGTCGTCGTGGTATAGGCCGTTTGGAATAATCAGGAACATTCTGAAACTTAGAATGATTCAGACACCCAGTAGGACTCGAATGGGTACACTGCCGCAGTATGAGAGCTATTTCTACACAAGGCAGTGTAACACATTAAAGTTTGTAACTCCAACATATAGCTCAGTTAGTACAGTGTAGCAGTAGCTTGAAATGAACCTAACATCAATAAACTGAGAAGTTCTAGAAGGACAGTTACGAGGTATTCGCTCTTCTGGGATGTTATAAGCGGCTCAGATTGGTATTTATTGAGGTTTCGGGACAACCAATCAGTCCCATCATCATGGGCCAAGCAGTCCAGTGTATTCTTTTTGGACCGCTTGACCCTTGAAGATGGGACCGATTGGCTGTTCCTAAACGTCAGTGACTAATCACCAATATACGGCGTGTAGAAGTGTGACATCACACAAGGACTAATGCGACTTCATAGAATAACAGTATAATAATCAAAAGTCCTGCTACATAATGATCTGCTCATAACACGTTTGGCAAAGTCTGGTTCTTTAATACCGGCTGAAGCTTACCTCTCCCTTCCAATTATCGCAGCCATCATCTGACCGTAATTGAAAGTGCTTAATGGCGAATGAGGTCTGTCCAGAAAGTATCCGTCCATTTTGAATGTCTCGAGAACCGGTCGCGTGGCCTTGATGTTACTTGGCAGCCAGTCAGGGGAGACCGTACTGCGCATCCGTGAACAGTTACTGTCCCGTGGGGCTAGTCAGTCGGCAGTGAGACGCCGTTGACTGAGCTGGTGTACTGTATGACCGTCGCATTCATAATGACCGAGCGAGCAGATAGCTTCATCACGACAGTGCCCCTGCCCATTCTACAGCTCTCGTGTATGATTTTTTGGCAAAGCATTACATCACCCAGGTCTGTCAGCTCCCCTAGAGCACAGATTTGGTTCCTTGCGACTTCTGGCTTTTCCCAAAGCCAAAATCGCCAGTGAAAGGGAGGAGACTTATGAATGTGACGGTCACACAGTACACAAGCTCAGTCAATGGCGTCTCACTGCCGACTGACTAGCCCTACAGGACAGTGACTGTTCACAGACGCACAGTAAGGTCTCCTCTGACTGGCTGCCAAGTTACATCAAGGCCACGCGACCGGTTCTCGAGATATTCAAAATGGCTAGATACTTTTCGGACAGCCCTCGTATGTAAGGCCAGAATGGCGTCGGTAGAATTTACATAAAACGACTTTTATTTGCCTTCTTGTGTGGAAAAGTCTGTGTCCATAACGTTGACTTACCTGTGATTCTTGATATCAACCATGCTTATTTTTGATTATCCTGTGTTACTGACGTGGTTTCAATCTTCCGCCGCGACGTAGATGAGAATTGTCCTCTTCTGGGCTATTACACAGCGAGTAGTGGTAATTCCTTACCGACGTTTCAGGGACAACCTATAGGTCAAACCTTCAAGCGTCAAGAATCCTGAACTTCGAAGATGGGACTGACAGGTTGTCCTGAAACGCCTGTAAGGAATTGCCACTACTCGCTGTGTATTAGCCCAGAAGAGCGCAGTTCTCATTTTCTGTAGTATTTTGCATGAAGCTTTGATAGCCTTTGCCTTATCAGATCAACAGAATAGCAAAGCAGCAATCTAAAATGTCGATAATACATAATGGAATAGATCGACATCGAGTAGATGGCTCTGCAGTCACTCTAATGTACTGTCGCACTAGACCATTGAGCTGATCAAACGGAACGCAACATGACACTAGCGTCAACATCATTATAGTTGGCAATGGTCTATCCAGCATGTTGCCCAGTGAATGGGAATGGGGGATTTGGATTTGGCTGTCGATTTGGCTTTGGATGGTAGTTGGTGGGTTTAAGTCATCGTGCGTGCAAATTAATTTTATAATGTGTCATAATCATATGTATATATATATATATATATATATATATATAAACTATGTTTTTGTGGTTGTGTATATTTGAGTTATGAATTTATGATGCTTAACCATTTAAAGCCTACTGGTTACGTGACGCACCAACAGTTTAACATTCAACAACTGTACGCTCTGCCCACACAGTATTTATGTGTTTTGTATTTATCTGAGAACAAACAGCGACTTGTGCCACTTACAGCATAAACTGATTGGTTTCTATAACCGAGATGAAAAGTGTTTACAGCGCGGTGCGGACTGGTTCTTTAAATAAAGCAGTCTGCGCTTCGTCTGTAAAGGGTTAATAAAATATTAAATGCAACTGCCTTCTTCAACACTCCAAATCCCCAAAACATGTTCATATCTTTCTAGAAGGATAAATAAGGTTAATGGAGATACAGAAATGCTAGGAGTTGCGTTCGGTAGCATTCAACCAGCAACTCTACATAGTAGAACGTACAGGTTTGATTTGAAATTTGTAGTTATTATGGAGGGTTCAGTTTACATGTGTGACGGTATGAGGCGTAATATGTGACGTCAGTAAAATTGTGTGTGTGTACGTTCATAATTTTTTTGTAGAACCCGCCCTACCCCAAAAAAAAATTTAAACAAAAGTTCAATATCTGATGTTTATTCGACCGTGCATCATTGTGATAACTGAAGAATAAAAAACCAACTAGATGCCACTTGATATTTTATTGTACTTCTTATAGACTCAACATGTTTCAAGCATTACTGTGCCCATCATCAGGAGCTCGCGACTATAATGTTGATTACCACATTGGTCATGGCATTCTTGGTTTGTTATGTGTTGGAGGTTAGGTGCGGTTAGGCTGGAGTAATGTCCGGGCTGCAGGCTAAAGCGCAACAACAACAGTTGTGCTTGAGCCTGCAGCCCGGACACTACTCCAGCCTAACCGCACCTAACCTCCAACATACAGCAAACCAAGAACGACATGACCAATGTGGTAATCAACATCATAGTCGCGAGCTCCTGATGATGGGCATAGTAATGCTTGAAACATGTTGAGTCTATAAGAAGTACAATAAAATATCAAGTGGCATCTAGTTGGTTTTTTGATTCTTCAGTTAAAACTTCAATGTATTGTACAAAAAAGGACACTGAATTTTAATTCGTATTCAGCAGACTAGATTATTGGTTTTATTGACTCGTTTGCAGAAACGTGCCTAAAATGAACACGTGTGGGAAGTTTCATGTTTATTTACTCGTGTGTTTAGGCTATGGAATTACTGGATGGATGTAGATTATATTCGGTTGTTGTGTGTGGACACAGAACGTTGCCCGGCATATTTGTAGCTAGTTTCCGTTGCCGCGTTGTAGGTTTATGCTTTTCGTTGCATAATGTTAAGGTAATAACACCAAAGACGAGGTGTCGTCTTTTTTGAACCAGTTTGGTATTGAGGGTGATGAAGGATGTCAGTGCGAGAGTCAGTGAATTTAGAGACGTATCATTGTGTACGAGTGATTGTAACTTGCAGAATTTTGGCACGCCGGTCCCAATGGCCGCGTGGTCTAAGGCGTGGCTGTGCAGCCGCTCGCTTGCAGGTATCGCGGGTTCGAATCCCACCGGCGGCATGGAGGTCTGTCTCTTGTGAGTGCTGTTTGTTGTCAGGTAGAGGTCTGTGCATCGGGCTGATCACTCGTCCAGAGAAGCACTGCGGAGCGTGGCGTGTCTGAGTGTGATCTGCAAGCCTCGACAATAAGGAGAGACTAGTTCACTAGGGGCTGCAGAGCGATGAACAGAAAATTTTGATAGTGAAACTGCTTCGTACACGTGCTCTTGAAAGAAATTTAAGTAAATCAGCTGATAACATTAAGTTGCGTTATTATGGTTAGAGATGGAATGAACTGACTCAGGTTCATGTTCGAAGGAGAGTTATGATGTTCTGAGGTCGCTGAAGAAGTGTTATGGTGCTTAATCCCTTCCTCCGTCAGTGTAAGCTTATATAGCCCTCCAGCGCCTTCTGGTCTGTATCAACCAGCCTGAAGCTGCAGTGGCTGTTGAACAATGTCACCTTGCAGCTACTGCCACTGTACCCTACTCAGGAGAATGCAGTTGAACTAAACTGGTCAGCAGCTAGGGACGGGTGACTTCCCCTAGCTCAAACCACTGCCAAGGTCAACTGCAAACTCCACAGTCAGTATCAGTAGCATCCCTATTAAGAGAACAGTCTAGGCGACCGGAAGGGAATGGGGAGCTACTCAAAGGAAATGTGGGGGGATTTGATGCATGACAGGTCTTTTCATGGCCTGTGTATGATTTGAAATAATGGCAGTTCTTCAGACAAGGAGCCACGCATTTGTTATGATATCCCATTGTAATAGAGGGTTTTGGCCTTTTACACTGTTAGTATTTATGATTTGTGGGCCGGGTAGCTCACTTGGTATAGCGACTGACTACTGACTGGACGGTCCGAAATCGAGATTTTCCGCCCGTCCAGACCGGCCCTGGGGCCCACCCAGCCTCCTGTAAAATGGGTACCGGGTCTTTCCTGGTGGTAAAGTGCGGCCGGGGCGTGCTGCTGACCACTCACCCCCTTCTAGTGCTGTGGTCATGGAAGAGTAGAGCTATACCTGTACCCACCCTCTGGGCCACACCGGGCCTGTAACGGGATCACTTTACCTTTAGTTATTATGTAACTTAAGTCATTTGTGATCCATTTCCTTGTAAGATAAGATGCGTTTGTCGAGGGTTTTGTGTGGTGTGTATGGAGTATATGTTCAATGTGTTTAATAGAAATGTTGTATCATTTGCGTAGGTCAGTTTGTCAGATTAAATTTGTACTTCTATTAACCCTTATCCTGTTAACGTTGAGAATATGGTGAGATCCTAATAATGCCAGCAGATGGCAGATGGGATTTAATTCGGCGTTTAAAGGGTTGATGTACTCTGGAAATACACGGAGTTTTTGATATTAAATCAGCTGACAAACACACTTCGTTAGTAAGGTGCTTTAAACGGTTAAACACGCGTGCTGTTTCTTCCTCAGGTCCGACTTCTTACGAGTGCGCGGATTTGACGAGGAAATCGTCGGTTGGGGCGGAGAAGATGTGATGCTGTACCGTAAGTACGTCAGAAGTCACGTGAAAGTCGTGAGGGCCACGGATCCCGGTATTTTCCACATCTGGCATCCCAAGGTAAGCAGAGACGCCTTCTATAGAGTATTGATGTAGGCCTGTCAGTGTTGTAAGGCTTGCTGTAGCTGCAGCCGCATGTTAGCATGTCAGATTCCGTAGTGAGTTCTTTCCCATGAATTGTAACAGGGGTGGAAATATCATCATGGATTTCTTCGGCCCTCCAGATATATAAAAATAAGCGGAAATTACTTTTTGTCCATTACATAATCAATAAATGGTCACAAATTTAGCTAAAAAGAGAATTTTAAATATTGTTTCCACTTTTACTGGCTAAATATCACACATACGATACATTTGTGATAGTAAAATGTTTTACTTTCTTTTAAATTTGGGTTTAAATCCCGATGATAGCCCCTTTGGGCCGAAACATGTAGCTTCTTAACAGAATATCGCTGTACAATGAGTGTAGTTGTGTTTGATGATTATTCTATTAATTAGTCAGTTTATAATTACGCAAAAGAATGTTTTTATTTTAAAAATTATTGCCTTTTATATATTTTTATGGAATTTGTTTTAATGGGTTTTAGTGACTATTTTGAGTAAGTTCATTCTCATTATTAATTATAGTGTTTACTTTTTTGGAATATCTACGTGGATTTTCTAAGGCTCTCTCATTTCTGTAACATATTTTTATGGATTCTTATAATAAAACCAACTAGATGCACTAAATTCTCAAATTTATTTTTGGAATAAAACCCTACATGTTTCGGACAGTTCCTCTGCCTATCAGCTCGCTGCTGACAGCTCGCGAGCTGTCAGCAAACCTGTATGACATGTACCATTGCTGTGTGTACAGTGAAAAACTCGTGATGATGGACAGGAACTGTCCGAAACATGTAGAGTTTTATTCCAAAAATAAATTTGAGAATTTAGTGCATCTAGTTGGTTTTATTATATGAATTTATCACGATGCACTGTCACATGAAGGTCAAATTGTTATGGAATCTGATCACATTTTTTTGTAACGTGGTCTATTTGTAGTATCTGTTTTTTTTTCCAATATGGAACTCTACAAGTTTTACTCTTCAACAGACGTTATTGGCACGGTTAACTGACCGGATATACGATGTATGAGAATAAGACGTTGAGGTAAGAGTAATATTAAAAAGGATCTTATTCAAACATGTCTCCGTGTGTGGGCGGGTTTTATCGTGCTCCGCTGTGTGGTCAAGTGGGGCAGTTTTAATGAGGTGTAGAATTTCTGTACCCACCGATCACTTACATGCCTCTCCTTCCGAGACAAAGTAAGTCGCTTTTGTCCCAGAAAGCTGTCAGATTCGTAAGAAGAGCAGTGAGTTCCCTTCGTCAGCGTCACTGCTACTGAGTGTAGCTGTGGAAGGGACGGTAAAACCAATTACAAGAGAGCCCTTGACTATGGCCTGTGTACGACGTTCTGTAAATGGCAAGAACTCTAGCTGATTTTTTGCATGCTTTTTTTGTAATGCCATGCCTGTATTGAATGAACTGTTTTTGGCTTCTTCCCCCGCTATTGGGGGGGGGGGAGATTCACAAACACACACACAGACACACACCCACACCACACACAGACACACACCACACACCTACACCACACACACACACACCACACACCCACACCACACACACACACACACACCCACACCACACACCCAC
>Ga0131853_10012745_pt1 | contig 15402 bp, 14 predicted proteins | sample TergutLab28metaG_FD_92764 | JGI IMG/M metagenome (GOLD analysis project Ga0131853, IMG submission 92764) | Labiotermes labralis P1 segment gut microbial communities from Petit-Saut dam, French Guiana - Lab288 P1 (version 2) (version 2) | ecosystem: Host-associated > Arthropoda: Insects >...
AATATTCCTTTAGGCAGATAACATCACAAACCCTCTTAGACACCTGTACATGCCTCAGGCCACATCCATTAGTGTTAGAAACCCACTTAGCTGATTTGACGTAGTACGTAAACAAAGATGGTGGGTGACCTACTTATGCTAGACTGTATGGCGCCGGATATTATTTTGAATTATTTCAAAATAATTACCAACACGATGACACTTATGGACTATCCTTTATTTCAGGGGTAGTCGTCATTCACTCTCTACATGTTTCGAGTTTTCGGGAAGCTCATCATCAGGAGCTCATATTTTCCCTGTACAGTCAGCCTCTGGCATACTTTGTACCGTAATATGTAATGTTTACCTTTGGTTATTTCTAAAACATAGTTTGACTATTACAATTTTATAAAAGTTTTATCAAAATCTAAATAACTTCTTTGGTTAAAACTTGTAGTATAAAAAACGGTAATCAACTCAAATTCTTCACTTCCCCTCAATCGTTCTCATTAAACCACAAATCTAGACTTCGTCCCTTTATGACTTCAACATTACCGTTTGTGGTGTCAGCATTAGCATTATTTTTGCATTATTGTCTGAATTATTTTCAGTCCTTGTGAAATTCGCGCCTCAAGCTTATAGACTTTCGAACTTTCGTATACCGTCTGTTATTTCTGATTAACTACCACATAACTCCAACAAGTAAAAAAAAATTATTGTCGTCGTCTGATTTTACAGCGAGTTACACACGTCTTAATATTCCGTAGTAAGGGGATTGTGCTTACGCTAAAGGTTTTTAAGTCAAGTTGATGGCCTTGATTGAATTTGTCAAAACTAGGGCCTAAGTTGTCCTGGACTAAGTATGTAAGGGATAAACCTAGGTTCGTTGGCTGTATGGGTTCGAAGCCCAGACTGGCTTTGTCGCATACTGGTGTTATGCGACGTTTACCAGGCGCTTAGGTGAAGCCGCCGCGCCTGGGGGAAGGGCGTTCGGGACGTGTCCCGACTTTGCATGGAATACCCTGGCATTTGCGTCGCAACTGAAGAAAATCACGGAAGACCTTAGTCACAGTAACCGAAAGACGATCGACTCTTCAGTATCAAGCGCGATTTATTTGTCTAATGGCCTGTTGTCCTCTTTCCGCCCTTCGCTTTTGTGTCCAGCGATGTGGTCAACTCCCGGTCAGCTTAAGTATCTGACGAGTTGCCGTACTAGGGGGTTCCCCACATCAGCTAACTTCGAGTCAAACACTCGGTCAGGACTATAATGTGGTAGACAAACAGCGGAACGCATAGATCAGTGTTGACATGCCTGTTTCAACGTACAGATTGGTAGCAGTAGCGAGGCGAAGACATTTGGTTGGTAACACCTTTACATTGCGGAAATGGGAGCGGGCACCGAAAATTCACGCTGGGCACACATAGTCCATCAGGGACAGCATGAGTTGCTTATATAGCAGGACTCCGTTCCTGACGGATAGATCATTCTTCCTATCCAGGAAAGGCCCCAGCGTACCCAAACTTTAAGCAGGCCTCCTCCTAACCTCATCGATGTGAGGCGACCAGGCGAGTCGTGTATCTAGGGTCACGTCCCAGATATAGAGTTGTTTCGAAGCATTCGGTTGGTTCCCCGATGAGTGTTTCTGGTCAGGGCCCGTTGAAGTGCCCTCCGGCACGCGCAAAAATTATAGCGGGGAACGTAGAAATTTTAATGGCGATTTTCCATTTACTCGACATTTGAAGTTCATTTAGTTATGACTCCAGGTAGCTAAAAAGGAGCGACGGCTTGCGGCACGTGACTATGATGGCCGTGTCATCCGCATAGAGGGTTAGCTAGGCGTGGTGCGAGGGTGGGGTATGTCGTTGACATTCAGATTGAAGAGGACAGGGGAGATCAATCTCTCCTGATCTACCACAGCCCGCATGGCTCGACGAGATGACGTGGCCTTCTGGAAGGATGCTTCGAACGTCCGTTCAGGGAGGAAGAATGAGTTTGTATGGAGGAAGTAAAACACGAATTTGAGTAGCGTTAGATTGTAGAGGAGGCCATCGATCCAGACGGTTTCGAGGGCTTAGGCCACGTCGAGGAAAACTGCGGCGGTGAGCTTCTTTTCGTTCAAATTCCTTTTCATATTTTTTAACGAGGCGGGTGATCTGCAAGGACTTGCTATTTCTGGGTCTGACCCCCCAATTGCTCGTCTCGCATCAGTCCGCGTTCGTTTACTAGGTGTAAGGTAGTAGGGTTTTTTCAATTAATTTGCCAATCATGTCCAATAGACTAATGGGCACATAGGAAGATGGCAGTGCTTGATACTTCCCCGGTTTAAGAATTGAGACCACTCGAATGTGGTTCCACTTTTGGGGAAAGTGATGGTTGCGGAGAACCGTCTTGAAGGTACGGGAGAGGGATACCGCTCGCTTGGGAAAAAGCTTCAATGCACTGTCCGGCATACCGTACGGGCCCGGAGTCTTGCAGACCTTGAGACCCTGATGGCTTCGTGTACCTAGCCAGAGGTGGTCAAAAGTGCTTCGCCGGCATGGTTTAAGAAGTAAGACTTCAGCCCCACGTCAACCGTCTTAATCACTGCCGCGACCGGCTGAATCTGATCGAGCAGACTTTCTGCAACGGCTTCAGCTTTCTCAGAGTCTGATTGAGCGACTACCCCTGGGGTGACCAGGGAAGGAGATTGAGTATTGCTGTTTTCAAATCAAGCCAAGTCAAAGTGTTAATTGGGGGTGGGGGGGCGGAAACTTACGCGAAACGCAAGTAGGCGTCCCCCTCACTGTTACCTATTCCTGCGTTTGTCTGCATTGCTGGGCTCAATAACAGAACCTAAATTATAACAGAGGAATTTGCTAACGCCAAATATTTGGAAGTTATGCTGAGGGCCTTGACTGTTTGTGCCAAAGACTAGGGCCTAGGTTGCCGCGGACTAAGTACGGGAGGGATAAGTTTTGGTTGGTTGGCTGTCGGGATTCCGAGCCCAGACTGACTCAGTCGCATACTGCAGTTATGCAACGTTTGTCAGGCGCTTAGATGAAGCCGCCGCGCCTGGGGGATGGGGAGCGTCGGCCGTGCCCCGACTGTTGCATCAATATCTTGGCATTTGCCTTACAACTGAGGAAAATCACATAAAACTTCAGTTAGGGTAATTGAAAGGCGCTCGGCTGTTAGACGCTGTTCGCGATTCTTTTGTCGACTTGGTCATCGTGCGCGATTGCCTCGACGGGCCTGCTGTCCCCTGCCGCCATTCGCTTTCGAGTCAGGCAAAGGGAAAAAATGTTGGCACGTTCGGTTATCGAGCCCGAAATGTTATTATTTACAGCAGTTGTAACGGGTGAGGTCTGGCTCGCCCCTTAAAGTGTAAAATAAGGTGAACAGTGTTGAGTGCAAGAGTGTCACAAGTCTGAAAGACTTGATGTTTAGCAAGAGTGGTATAAGTGTGGGTAGAGATCCGTGAGGGCAATGCGTTCCGTAGGTTGTAGGGCTTACTCATTTTTAACTTATCTAAGTTAACGTTCCGGCTGTCCGGCGGCCCGAATGGTAGGTTTGTGTGTGTGTGTGTGCCTGGGTGAAAGAACGGGCGCAGTAGGGATTGGTAAAGGCAACCACCATAGCCCTCCCTACGCTACACAGATTAGGTAATTAGCCTTAGGCTCCGTCCTTCTGAACCTCTAAGTGTGGGTCAGGAACGGGAGCCGTAGGGAAAGGTAAATGCAACCATTATAGCCCTCCCTACGCTATACAGACCTAACGGAATGTGTAGTACCGTTACTGAAAAAGTATGTAATTTAGCATTAGGTTCCGTCCGTCTGAACCTGTAGATGTGGGTGAGATAACGGGCGTTTTAGGGATTGGTAAAGACATCCTCCATTGGTCTCCTAAGCCCCGATGGCGTGTCCTTCGCCACAGACTACGTAGTGAAGCACTAGGCTCCGTCCGTATTTAATCAGTAGGAAGAACGGCCGTGTGTGGGATTGGTAAAGGCTTCCTCCATTGCCCGCCCTACGCCCCGATGACTTACGAGAAAGTGTAGTGAATGGCTACGCCAGTAACCTTGACGTGCCTGAACGCACGGAGCAAGATAGGTGTAAGCGTTGGGTTATTTGCCACCGTGTGGGTTGGTAAAATGCATTCGTAGAGACAGTGACCCATGACCTGGTCAGCCATGTAGCCAGCGACGCGGGATACGTATATCAATGTCAAGACGTTGTTCTGATGTGGCACCTACGTTGTACTTGTGGATCAGTATTGGAAAAGCGATACTATGTGAGAGAAAAACAGGCGTAAGCTTAAAGAACAAAGAACTGTAATTTTTTTTTTGCGAATCGCTAGGTTCGCCGAGTGGTTAAGGCGCCTGAGTTAAAATCAGGTCCCCAGTGAGGGGTCGGGGGTTAGAGTCCTACACTTAATGTTTCTAGAAGAAAAAGAAACACTTGGAAATGATGGAAAATAATACACATCAGTTGTCCTTTAATGTACAAATGCATACATACATAACCGTAAATGATAGTGTAGTGCACAAATCGCCCCGAATTAGGACGTCCGAATATTGGAGGAAGGGGAGAAAGAGTGGCATCGACATTGTCGCCGCCGCCGGATGTACGATGTCCAGTTTCCTCTTCAAACCCCCGCGTTCGTTTGTCCGGGAAGATGATCCGTAGTGGAATCTTCCTCGTCGTACGCCATTTGCCAGTATTTTAATACGTCGACCACGTTAAGCACTGCTAGGATAGTGTAGTACATCCCCAACAATGAAATCGTACCTAATTGAATACACAATGTGTTATAACGCTGTTTGGATGTTACAAGCTCTCTGCTCGGGTTGTCCGAGTTCGCCACAAGCAAGATTTGCCACAGGTCTTCAATATGTTTCTCTCGGGTATGCGCATAAATAGCATTTTGCGAGCAGATTCGGTATCGTTCATAGCCATTTCCAATTATTTTAACCAGGTCGAATAATGGACTAACGGATCCCATCTCGCCAATAACCATAGGATTTATTTTCAAGTGATGGGCATTGTCTCCTCCTCCTCCATGTCCGGCTCGTTGCCGTTGAGGATGAGCGGCTGTAACCAGATAGATTCGTGTCGATCCCGCCTTAAAAGTGAAGAGAATGTTCTCGGGATGCCCTGACAAGGTGAACTTCGTCGATGATAAAACTGCTGTATTCCTCCCCCCGCATTTCTTGCTCACGTTGCGCGCCCGTAACCAGTTCGGTAAACGTCGTCTGAAACAAACAAAGAACATGACGTGAGCATCCGTAAGCAATAAATAGGAGGTCCCTTGTACGTGACAACAACAGTCGGTGTTCCATAGGCGGAACCGTATGTAATAAACTCACTACTGAAAATAGGAGGTCGCTTTAACGTAACAGGAACAGCGGGTGCTCCATAGGGCGGCAACCGTAAGTATTATTCTGACTACAGTCGTGGTAAGTGATATAAGCGTTAAGTAGTGTCAAAACCATACTAGTTATGTAGGTTATTTTAGAGTGAAAAAAATCATGCCTCGCAAATTCGAGGTAATGGACACAAAAAACGACACAGTACAGGCGGTACAATGCCTTATGAAGGCAGCTTACCGTGTGTATATTACCATCCTCGGATAATAGCGATTCCGTAGCACATTTCCTAGCCAGTGTGAACGAGTACTTTGAGGACGCGTTACGCGATGTAAACGATAGTGATATGGTTCGGATGATTACTCAAAATCAGGTAAACCAAAATGACAAGCCTATCGGAATAAGTTTCAGACTGAAAGAACATTTATCCGGAGACGTAATATGGAGCGTCTGTGAGATACTGTCTCAGTCGAATTCTAGATTCAATTCCCCGGACATGTTAGCCGTAACCGTGTATTCAGTCAGGATGCGAGTAGGGTTTGGTAAATATGCAATCCAGTGCAGGCGAAGACCGCTCTCCGTCATGGCTCACCTCAAGAAAAGAATCGTGGAGGTGAAAGCTGACGATAATTGTTTAGTGCACGCTCTTCTAATAGCGATTGCGAAGTTAGAAAATGATCCGAATTATAAGTCGTATCCTCGATGTCGGAAGATACGTCACGTAGTTAAAACATTACTCCAGAAGACCGGGATCGATTTGGCTAACGGGGCGGGGATTTCCGAACTATTCGGATTTCGGGAACATTTTCACGACTATAAGATATTTGTCTACCACACTCTTCACTGTGGTAACATTGTTTGATGGGCACGTAGACTCCGCGAAAAGACTTAATATACTGTACGATAATGTCGAAAGACACTATCATGTGATCACAAACCCTACTGGTGCAATGATAAAGTAGTTTGTTTGTAAAGCATGCAAAAAAAGCACGTACACGTGAAAACACAACGTCTGCGAACAGACGTGTAGCGACTGCATGGCCAGTAATCCGTGCGCGTTCTCCGACGTCCGATTACCTTGTGACGAATGCAAAAGGCATTTTAGAAGTCGTACGTGCTACGACAAACACACGCAGTACACATTGAACAAAAAATCCGTATGCGAGCCTAACAGGTGTTGCGCGACGTGTGGATGATCCGTGACGCACGGAAATGTAACAAGCGATTCTGCGAGAAATGTAAGCAGAACAGAGACGTGGATCACCTGTGCTATATGAGATCCCTGAATGACTCGTTGCCCTCCGCTGGAAATAAGGTACTATATGTAACGAATTTGAGACTACCCAAAATACCGAGTACAAGGACAAGGCTATGTTCCACATAACTAACCTCGTCTGTGTGCAGCAGTTTTTTTCTCGGTTCGAAAACGTGGAAGACGGAGACTGCGTGCAATTTGATAAGAGGAAGCACCTGCTCTGGGAAAATCGCCTCGGGGACCTGCTTTCATACCTATGCGAACCACGCCCCTGTGCCAATAAGATTGTCGATATAGCATAGAAATTAAAGACGTTTGACTTTCATTTAATCCTGAATAGGGCGATACTACTGAAATGGAAACCGGAACTGATCATGGACGGACTGAAGATAATGTGCATGATGATGGAGCACCTGGTGTTCCTGGATAGCGTGACCTTCCTTTCGTGTCCCCTGCGTAAGCTGCCCTAGGCGTTCTGTCTGACGGCCGCCAAATCGTTGTACCCTCACGATTTCCATACCGAGGAAAACCCTAACTACGTAAGTCCCACCCCCAATATCTCGTATTATGGTGTGAATGAGATGGCGAGGAGGAGAGGAGAAAGTTCCTCGCGTTGTACGACGAGTGCTGATAATCGGTGGAGTCTTTCGACAACAGGCGCGTGCAGGAACCATACTGTCAAGATGAAGTCACAGTCCTAAGACAGACGTGCCGAGTGTTTGGGCGCGAGTCATGCACATAGGGTACATAGAATTATTTCCCGAGTCAATATCGATCGCGTCGGCATGCAATGAGGTCTTGCGTAAACGATTCTTGCGGTCCGACACTATAGGATTCATAGAGACCAGAGGGTGTACGTGTAATAACAAGTGCAGCAAGAAGGCCTTCATGGAACGGACGGGGTGTAGATAATGCACGGTCGGAACGGTCGCGAGTAAAACCTGCCCTAATTGCAATTGCAATTCAGTGTAAATGGTAATTTCCCCCGTGACCCCTACAGTCTACAAGATCTTCGGTTGTTATTTTCACGGCCACATGTGCCAGCTGTTCCGTGATGTCAGCACCATGAGTGATGATACACTAGCGGAACGCTATGAAAGAACGATGTCGCGTCTAGAGGAGATAACACGAGAGGGATACCTGTTCAAGTCCCTATGGGTATGTGAGATTGACGAAGCAAGTATAGTTAGGCCCGAACTGCTCGCGCATCCCATAGTACAACAGAGTCAGATGTGTACCCGCGATACCCTTTACGGTGGTCGAACTGAGGCCATGCGCCTACACTACAAGGCACGCGAAAATGAAACCATTCAATATGTCGACGTCATGAGCCTCTACATTTACATACGCAAGTATTTCAAGTTCCTCGTCGTTCATCCAGTCATTCACGTAGGAGACGCGTGTAAAGACAAAGAAGCGTGCCTAGCTATGGAGGCCTGATCAAATGTACGATCGTTCCGCCCGAAATTCGGTATCACTCTGTCCTTCCATACAGATGTAATAATAAGCTCATGTTCTGCCTGTGTAGAACATGCGTTCACACTTCCTCCATTAAAGAATGTTGGCATACCAAGGATGAGGAGCGGGCCCTCACCGGTATGTACATAATGGAGGTCAGGTTGGCCGTGGAAAAGGGGTAGAGAATACTCGAGATATATGAAGTCTACGAGTATCAGGTGATCCAATACAACCATGAAACAGGCGAGGGCGGGCTTTTCGTCAAATACATAAATATGTTTTTGTAATTGAAAGCTGAGGCGAGCGGTTATCACGGCTGGGTCCGAGGTCCCGAAGACGAAGAGCATTATGTAGAAACGTTTCGGCGTTCAGAATGGATATGGCACAGAAAGAAGCAATCAGTTTCAACGCGGCGAAACGGGGTCTGGCCAAAAGTGCCTCAATTCCATGTGGGGAAAATTGACGATGAGGAGCGATAGGACGCAGACAAGAGTGATTTCGGAACTTAAAGAAATGTACGGATTTCTGGCAACGTCCTGCATTGATGTGATGAACCTCGTGTTTGCCAAATATGATGTCGTCTGGATCTCTAGGAAGTACCGGGCCGACGAAGACGCACCTAGTTTGCGACATACGAACGATTTCATAGGAGCTTTCTTCACCGCGGGGGCGAGGACCCATCAGTATCGATACGTCGACCGGCTGAGAAAGAACGCGAAATATTGTCATACGTATTCGGCGATATACATTCAGCGGAGGGACGAAATCGAGCTGATTGAAACCGGGGACAAATTGGGAAACATAACTTCCGAATTAGGCACCTCAGAAATCATATCGGAATGTGTGATTGGAGGGACCAAGAACTACCAATACAGAGACCTCGATACTGTGACCGGGACGTCGAAAAACCGTCTGTAAAATCAGGGGCGTAACCGTCAATTACTACGAATCGAAATTAGTGAATTTTGTAGTCATCAGTGACATGATTCTGAGAGGGACGGGGGAGGAACCTGGGATTGTTAATGTACATACCGGCAAGAAGATTAAACGTAAGAGGAAGAAGGGAGGAACTGTATCGATTGTCACCGAATCCGAAGATAAGATATACTGAAATTCATTTTTAAAGAGACCGCGTTTACATAACAACACGTCAGCCCTGTTCGGATATAAATAGGGGGCGTTTGAGTAGGGTCGTGTCATAGCCTCATCATCCATGAGTGATGACCATAAATTCAAGCATCCGTTCTTGAGTGTGGTGATCGGTCCTAGCGGTTCTGGCAAAAGTCATTCTGCATATGTCTGCTAAAGAAGCTCGACACCCATTGCACCGAACGAAAATTCGGCGGCGGTATAACCCGATGTTACGGCGGGATGACAAGGGCGTAAGGAGAAGTTTGGTGGTGGCGGCAAACCTGCCTCGTGATCCTAGACGATATGTTAAACGACGTTTATTGTAAGCAAATGTGTGACTTGTTTACGAGGGGCAGCCATCATAGAAATATCAGCGTGATTTTGATTACGCAAAATGTGTTTCATGAGGGACGCTACTGTAGAGAATTTTCTCTGATTGCCCATCATCAGGGTCGCGATGAAAAACGTCAGAGATAAGAAGCAGTTCATGTACTTGGTCTAAAAGTGAATCCCCTAAATAGTAAAAGGTTGTATAACGCCTACCTGGATGCGACACAACGAACTCACGGCTACCTCATCTTGGATCTGGCACAAGAAAGAATGACGGTCTGCAGCTTCTAACCATCATATTCCCGACAGAATATCCTCCGGTCGTCTACTCCGATATAGACGATGAAATGTGTGAGATCGAATTATCACGCCCTTCACCTGCCCAAGACGGCCGAACCGAGATTGCGTAAAGCCCTAATATACCAATTGTAACAAGGAATTCGTGAACTGTATAAGAGTGTGTGTGTTGAATGTGCTGAACGGCAATATAAATTTGTCAGGTTGTAACACGCGCAAACTGCAGAAATACAAGACCGCTGTTCGCAAGGTCGCTGATAGGCACGTGTCTCTCTCGGGCAAGAAGAGACTCATAGTTCAGCGCGGGAGATTCCTAATGCCCCTGCTGGACGCCATTCTTCCAACGATTGCCAGCCTCATCTCCTAGCGTTCATAAACATGTTACGTAAGATGTACCTCGTCCCGGCAGACCATTACCATAGGGACAAACGACGCAGCCGCAGCCCTCCTTCTTCTTCTACTTCGCCTCGCGAGCTGAAACGTAGTAGAGACAGACATAAAAACACCATCCGAATGAAGAGTGGGTTAAGATGCGCCACAAGATTCCCGAGGCCGATATCAGACGCAAGACGCAGTCGAAGGCCATCACGGATTTTCTAAGACGAGTAATGCCTGACACGACGACAACTTCTAACAAGGGGACCTCCTCCTCCCCTTCGCCCGAGCCCTGGCTAACAAAACCGTTGATAGTCCCTAAAATTGAGACGAAAACGCCAAAGATGCGACGCTCGCCAATTTCTTCGACATCAAGAGAGATCGAGACCCCCTAAAGAATCGGAGATCGCAACAATGAAGATGATGATGATAATTCCGTCGCGGAGGTAAAGGCACAGACGCACGGTAGAGGGGAAGAAGAAGAAGAATAACAAGAAGAAGAAGAAAAAAAAGTCGGAACCGTAGCTATTCCCAGGTGTTTTCTCGCCACACATTACGGTTTACGCAAGGACGGCGATCTCTTATAGATAGGTGATTCTACGGTGTTTATAGATACTGATGACAATATCACAATGAAGGGAACCTTGTTTAGAGGGACAGAGAGATTATGAGAACTATTGACGCGTAAGAACGTGAAAACGGAGGTTATCGGCAGGGATGATCTAAAGACGTATAAAAAATATTGATAATGACTAACGCTCATTTGACCAGATATTAGCGTGGCGATAACATTAATATAACGAGAGGAGAGGAATTTCGCGATGTTATTGCGCACCTCTTTTTGAAACCGAAGAGACAGGGTGTCGAACCCGCGTTATGTCGTAATTGGTTAAGGTATTAAAATGACTCCTACTACTAGCAGATTATATTATGACCCCGCCAGACAGTCGGCCTTCTCGACCCTGCGGAAGATTCTGTCCGGGACGACGACGGCAACGGCAAGGAAAGATACATCGAAGCCTGGGGCAAAAAAGAAGTCTGTCGACACCATCAGAGCCTGGTTAGAGAAACAGTATGCCTATACGCTTCATAGACCGGTGAGAAAGCGTTTCGTACGTAATCCCTATACCGTGACTAACGTGATGAACGTGTGGGAATGCGATCTGCTGGATGTACAGACCTACGCAAAATACAAAGACAATCACAGATACAATGTATCGCTTATAGATGTATACCCGAAATTTCTATACATGATCCCCGCGAAGACAAAGCGTGAGGCTTCCGTTGTCTCGGCGTTTCGGTCCATATACGATGACCCGAAATATTCGAGCCGACGGCGTTCCATATGGGTACGAAACGATAAGGGCAATGAATTTCTAATTAAATATTTTCAGGACATGTTATAGGGGTTGGGGGCATTCAGTTTCAGGCATGTCGAAACCCCGACTTGAAATGTGCGGTCGTGGAACGTGTGCATCGCTCGATTCGCGATAGACGCTACAAATATTTTACATATAAAAATACCTACATATATATATCGATGTTCTCCCCCAATTAGTCAAGACCTACAATGAGACGGTTCACTCAACGACCGGCATGGCGCCCTCCCGAGTGTCCTATTCAACGTGCTTGCGATATGGAAGAGGATGGAGGCGGCCCGAGACGGGTGCCGGTTCGCGTCGCGAAAGCGACGTTTCGAGTAGGGCAGCACGTGCGCAACAGCAAGGAGAAAATGCGGTTTGCCAAGGCTACCGAACAGAATTTCAGCACCAAGGTATTTCGGGTCGCGGAAGTAATCGAGGGGCAGCCGCGAGCCGACTACGACCTAGACTATTTAAACGGCACGCCAATAGACGGCCAGTTATATCGCGAGGAACTGACCCCCGTAAGCAAAGCAGATGGGACCGCCTATAAAATAGATAAAATACTGGACAAGAGGGTTAGACGAGGCATTCGTGAATATCTCGTGCACTAGCGAGGTTACAATCAGGACTTTGACTCGCGGGTGCCTGCAACTAGAGTGAAGAAGTATATCTGAAAAAGTATGGCGACGACTAGGCATTTTTACGTCACTCTGTTCAGCAAAGCCTCGCGAGACATCTATGAACAGAATACACACGCCGATTTCATGGTGAATCTGACGCAACCCCTAGACCTGGTTTCGACCTCCAATTGGGAAGTGGGGCTGTGTGAAATTTCGTGTTCCTCACCGCCGCAAATGGGGGTAGAAGCCACCGCCCTAATATACTGTAACTTGGTATCACCGCAATTTGTGGGCGTCAGCACCGTTCGCAGCATGCGGACGTACTTCTTACCATCATCATCATAATCATCGTGTCAGCACGATTATCGAAACGTGTATTAAACGCCCGTCGAGCAGCGGAGAATTCAGGACGTCCGGATCGAGTTACTGACGACAGAGGGAATTCAATCCCCTTCGAGGACAGCAAGACGCCCACAAATTGGTGCTTCATTTTCGCAAGAATTTCAAGTGGTTAAAAAGTGTAGAAAACGCGGCTTCGCCAACTCTATTAATACATTTACAACTATGCATCCATTAGAAGTGTACTACCTAAATCAGGCGGGTCGAGGGCTTACACTCCCAGGGGGATCGGTCCCGTCTACTCCGCCCCGCTCTACCTGCAGCGAGGACACGTGATCGGCAATTTTTCGGCAGTCTCATTTGCTGGGTCCGCCCACTCCTGTGGAGCGGCGTCAAGGCTGTGGGCCGCGATACGTTGCGTACCGGTGGCAAGATCCTGACAGATAGCGCGGAACGCGACGACGTGAGATCAAGAGACATCATGTCTAATCACGTGACTGAATCCGCACAAAATTTGATCAGCAAATTGCGAGGCAGGGGACACAAACCAGCCCACGTTCAGGCAGCGGCGGCGGGAAGTAAGAGGGCAAAGTCTCGAAATATAACAAAGATCAAGCGTGTCCCGAGAAAAATAATAAAAAGTGTCATCTTTTCCTAGTTTACATCAGTCACTCTTCAGCAGCCCCATCAGCATGTCTGCCGCCGCGGACATAGCGTGCGTTAGTAGCGAGTTTGACATCTTTGCGCACAGGCATGTAGAGATTTCTTTGCTCGGGACGATAGAGAACGCGTACAAACCCTTCGGCCCCGTCGATCAAAAGGATCTGGAATTCTTTATACCTGCCAATAATGATACGTACATTTATCTAGATATCAAACTCTACGTCCGTGGTAAATTGGTCTCGGCCTCGGGAAAGGATGAGGACTTTACGGACCTCACGAGCGTGACCAATAATTTCCTCCACTCTCTGGTCATTCAATGTAACGTCACTCTCAATGGCGTCACCATCACGCAGGTGAGTGAGCCCTACCATTATCGCTCTTATCTCGAGATTCTGCTGACGTACGGCACAGATTCGGTAGCCACACATCTCTCAAACGCCTACTGGTATCTCGACACGGGTGATCTGCAGCCTAGTGTCTCCACGGCCGAGAAACTGACCGCCACGACTAACCGGGGAGGAGTCTCATCTTGTGACTTCTAACCTTAACCTTTGATTGGTGGTTAGTGACGTTGTCTTACTTCCTTATATGGTCACAACGTTTCCAATTGGCTATTAATTGCATCCCTTGGACCATCGCTTTTAAAAAGGGACTTCTCAGAAACGTGTCACAAGATGACAGTATTCCCTTCACAAAGCCTGTCAACTATTACTCTACCTTAGTGTGACACGATTTCCTCCACACTTCTTATTACACTCTTTCAACTCCATGTATGAAACCTTGAAACAAATTACTGGAGTATGGGTGACAACGAACAGTACTCAAAGGAGGTGTTGATAAGCCGTCTATATCTCTCTCTCTCTCTGGTCACACGAGAATGCTTTCACACCTTATTACATCCTCCCACCTTTGAAAAAGATTTGGGTTCCCTGAATCAAAATCTTTATCTTTCTCCTTTTCTTTCATTGCCTTTTAGTTGTCTTTGGAATTTCATTAATTCCATATTCTCACTTACTCTGGATGATCTCCTTCTAGGTTCTGGTAGTTCTCTGGATTGCAATTGTGGGAATCCTTGAAGTGAACTGCGTAGGGAAGGAGAAGAATTTTGTGTTAAGGGAGGGGTCTAAGGGATTTCATTATATTGGACCCTACCTGCATTAATGTTATTAACTAAGCAACATCGTTCTCTGGTATGAATTATACACTCCTTTGGTATCCACATGTCCAATACCCAAAAAGCACATTGTCTACAACACTTACAACAGCAACAAGAACAACAAATACACGTTACAAAGATTACATTGGTTAGTACAGTAGTTCCCCAAGTGGTGGCAAGCATCTTAAAATGCCTTTTCTACATTAATTAATTCTTGAATCTCATACATCTTTACACTTGCAATTTTACATCTTCCACGGAGGACAAAATATTGGTCAGAGGTTTCTGCAAAAGTATTTCATGTAATTGTTCCCTCTCAGCTTGAGTTAAACAACAGTCAAAGACTACTGAGGCCATTGGCAGTACATCATCTTGTGAATTATTAAGTATTAGCGTAGACAGGGCATACAACGTATTATGTGTGGAATATCCTTTGAATCGTGGAGGTAAATAAAATTTTCCACGCTTCTGTAAAGTTAACTGATATTTCTGTGTCCCACACAACACAGTAAATAGTTCCCTTGTAGGAGCAGTAAATAGCCATTCATTGCTTAAGTGTAAAGGGATCCAATATGTTTGTTCTAAAGTTAACATTCTTTGTTCACATAACTTATGAGGAACGGAAATGTGGATGGGTGAACCAAGGTAGATTCACAATCGTAATTAGGTACATAGGTAACAATAGGTATGTTTTCTTTACAAACATAACTTAATTCATTTGTCATCAAACACGTTTGCAGTTCAGGATAACTCATTTTTCCGTATTTATGCCTCATAGCATCTGTGAAAATAAATTCTTTTGTTACTACAAAGTACACGAAAACTTTTTCTTGCTTTTCCACAGGGAAGGGTTGAAGCTTGTGTAATTGATATGGGATAGATTGTAATAAGGACATTTGAAGAATATATACAAGATAAGAATTTTGTGAGAAAATAATAGGAGTTATAATTCTTGAGAGTTCTAAGTAAGGGAAAGATGGAAAATCTAGTCCATCAGGCAGAGACTCTTTCCTCATCATGTCTTTTATCTTGGCTATGGTAATCAACTGTGGTTGAATTACTCCCTCTTGAGCATGCAGAAATGCGTCTA
>Ga0131853_10012747_pt1 | contig 15401 bp, 7 predicted proteins | sample TergutLab28metaG_FD_92764 | JGI IMG/M metagenome (GOLD analysis project Ga0131853, IMG submission 92764) | Labiotermes labralis P1 segment gut microbial communities from Petit-Saut dam, French Guiana - Lab288 P1 (version 2) (version 2) | ecosystem: Host-associated > Arthropoda: Insects >...
GTGAAAAGCATTTGTGATAAGCTGCATGGCTTCTGTACGGGTGGTGACTTCGCCAAGCAAATGCTCTGCGTACAAGAGCTGCCCGACATTGGGCAGTGCAATGCCGAATGGGGTGGGGGAAACAATATCCATGAACCTGCGCAAGTTTGCGTCTGCTAGATGCGGCTTTATATGAATGATATCACCCAGCCAAACGCTGTTGCGTTCTAAGCGCATATGGCGTTGGGATAATGTGATAGCTGCTTCATTCCGCACGTTTAGTTGGTTTTCACGCGCGGTCATGGTATTGCGGAATAAGTTTACACGGCTTGCGTATTGTAAGATATCATCTGCGAACGCAAGCATTTCCCGTTCGCTTAAACCATGCCCACGTAAGGAGATATTATTGATGCGGTGTCCGTTTAAACCGCCCCTATGTTCGTAGCCCATAAGTTGCACGGTTATGTTGTGTACTTGGTTATTTTGTAACTCGTTCAAAATTTGCAGCACTTGTGCAGGAGTCGTTATTGCCATGGTGTGGTTAAATAAAAATCCACGGCGGATATCATTCATTAAAAAATCCAGTTGGATTTCTATGTTGTCTCGTGGGGTTACGTTACGGGTTAGTATTCCGGCTTGTTCCAGCAAATCCCGATAAGCGAATGCCATGCCCACATAAGAAGCATTTTCGCCATGCAAAAACCTGTAGGTGATACGTGGGTTAATAATATTTGCAGGGTCTTGCGTTAGGCGAATGCCGCCGCCTGCACGCCCGATAGGTTGCGTGTACTGCTGGCGGTAGATAAATTCTCCCGCAACCCAAGAATAATCGGTTTGGAAGCCGCTGGGTACTGCTCTGATAGCGGCAAACTCTGCACCTTGGTCTATAACCGCAAACCATGCGTTATCCTGCACGCCATGCACCATGCCGAATATCGGGATATGCGCAATTTGCGTAGGCGTTGCAAACTCGTTAGGGCGGTTTGCGCCAAGGTCGCTAACGGTGTGCAGCGAGTCTATGCCAAAATCCAGCCCGAAGATGCGGCTTTCGAATGCGGAAAGGAAGCTTGCGGATTCTTCAAAGCGCATTAACGCACCCGAACCGTCCGGTACGAAAATATAACCGTCTTGCCCATCTAATGGGCGCACAGCACCAAGAAACGGAATGAAATATAGGCTGGCTATCATCGATGTTCCGTTTTCAGTAATGGAATCGTCATTTATTTCAAATGTCATGCCGCTTTGGTCTAGAGTAAGGCTAAAGTCAAAGCCGATGTTTTGTTCGGCAAATAATACGCTAAAAAACACTGTGTTCCCCTGCATATTAAATGAAATGCTGTCCCGTGAGTCGGGCAGCAAACCCGTCCTGCGGCGTAAACCTTCTTGCGTAAAATAATCCAGCAAAACAATGCTGTTACCGATGGCTGTCCAAGTACGGTTCATGTCGTCCGGGTTGTCGCCGGTAAAAGAACCCCATACATAACCCGTGGCTTTGTTTAAAACTTGAAGCCTAAATATCTCCGGCTTAAACCAAATTTCTAAATAATCATTTTCTAAAATAAGCTGATAACCTTCGTTGCTGTGCTCAAAAACCGCTTGGCTTGGAACAGTAGGGCGTTCGTGCCTTACAGACCTTACGGATTGCGCAGCAATAAAAGCATCCCTATTGCTTGCCGCTACTTGGAATGTACTGAATGCAAGGCAAACTGCCAAAACTGCAAAAGTTAATTTTCTAATTTGTGACACGGAATATCAACTCCTCGCCTACGGTATATACAAAGTCAATTAAGCCACCCCAAAACGTGCTTATTATCGAAAATACAATAACGCAAATTGCCATAAAGAACAGCGTGAATAAAATGCTTTTGAACACTTGAGAGAATGTGTAGTCATGAATTTCTTTTAAGGCAATAACCAGCAGCACTATAGCCCAAAGCCAAATAAATCCGGTTGCCGTAGTTATCAAAAATACTTCGTTAAATGTAACAATGTGAGTAGCAATTGTTACAAACGGAAGGAAAAATATAACCGGTGCAAGGCAAAACGCTGTTGCTACAAAAACATCTCTAAAACGGCCTTCGCCTTCGTTTATAGAGCCTACAAGGTAGTTGCCTACCACCCAAATTGCCAAGGGCAGGAAGAACAGCATTAGTACGTAGGTTAAATCTTCAAAGCCACGCTCTATTGGGTTAAATATAAACCCACGGAACAGGTAATCGGCAGCAAATACGAGGAATGCTATAATGTAAATGATTATTGCCGTTTTTACCGACCCTTTGTTAACCCTGCGGATATCGTAAAACGTATCAAACGGATGTTTTAATGCTCGCCCTAGCAACCGCACATTTTCGGGCATTGCAACTTTTGCAGGTATTTTTATTCCAACGAGCTTAAACACTTTTAAAGCGACCAGCAGCACAACACCGCCTAAGATAACAAACAAAAGATTGTCCAGCATCCATTGGTTTCGTATTTCCCAAAAAGCGTCGGAAAAAACGCCTACATTGCCTGCAATGCGTGCATGATGCAAAGCCATTTCGTAGTTTTGCGTTTGCAGATGTGTGAGGGCAATGTAGTCGTGAGCTATGCGAGAAATGCCGCTTTGGCGCAATATTTCTGTCCATAGTTCCCGGCTTTGGATGTAATTTCCGTTGTTGTATGCATCAATGGCCCTGTATGTGTTGTAGATAAACGGCGTGGGCAAAAACACATAAATGTACCCTCTTGCGCCGTCCAGCACATAAATGCAGTCATTTTCGTCTATGGCGATTGCTGATGCGTTTGTAAAAAATCCGCTGCGCTCGTTGGCAATGGATTGCCCACCAAATGTGTACAGCAAATTGCCTGTACCGTCATACACAAATATAAGCCCGGTGGAAGTGAGGGCGTATATCTGCCCGAAACGCCCTACGGCTACGTCTACAAAGTTAGATTCGTCAAACATAGGCTGCCTAATAATATTATTGCCGGAGATATCATGCACTTTTACCGCATTGCCAAAGACATTTTGCGTAACAGAATGGATAATGCCCCTGTGGTCTATGGTTAAACTGGTAAATGGTTGCGGGCGGCGGGTGAGAATTTGCGCACGCTGCGCCTCGGTATAAAACCGTTCACGGAACATATCCCATAGAGAAAAGTCCGTAAAGTTAAAGCCGAAGTAACCCATAAATTGCCCATAACTATTTAAGTAAATGATACCGTCGAATGTACCTTCGCTTACAATGTATAGCCCGCCTGCACGGTCTACAGCCACCCTGCGTGGGCGGAATGCTGTTGTTGAGCCGAATATGCGTTCCGTCGGGCGGGAGTAGGTGTGCAGTAGCTCGCCGTTTTTGCCCATCATCAGCACTGCCTCCAAAGCAGGGTCGGCAATGTAAATGATATTGTTTTCGGTTACAAAAACACCCGTGGGCATTCGAAGCAGCTCCTCACCTATAATGGTGTAAGAGCCGTCCAATAGGTCGTAAATAACAATTCGCCTATTGCCTGTGTCGGCAATAAACATAACCATATCTCGGATAAAAATATCCGACGGGTTGTGTAAACCTAAATTGCGCCCAAGCATAACCCCCGGCAGGTACGCATCTTGCGAACGTGCAAAAGAGCCGTCTGGCGAAATGGTGTACGTAAATGCCGTTGCATTGCCTGCCTGTACCGCAATGGGCGAAAGGGCAAATAAAATTGTAAGCAGAAGCAAAATTTTCTTCATCATACGCATCCCCCCTACTTAATGCCCGAATGCGCCATAGTGTTCATCACTTTGGACTGCATAAAAATAAAGATAACCAAATTGGGAATAAACATAATCAGTGCCGAAGCCGCCGCCATGCCATGCATCGCAACGTTGTGCTCCATCCCTTGCAGAAATGTTTCTAAATAAAATGCGAATGTTTTCATGGATTCGTCATTAATCCACAGACGTGAAGAGGTAGTATCGTTCCACGAAAGTTGAAATGCCATAATGCCTAGCGTAGCAATGGCGGGTTTAACCAGCGGGAAAATAATTTTGCGAATGATATAAAAGTCGTTTGCGCCATCAATTTCCGCCGCTTCTATAAGTGCGTCCGGGGTTTGGTCTATGAATTGCTTGATAAGAAACAACCCAACCGGCATGGCAACCATGGGCAGTATATGTCCAAAGTAAGTGTCTATTATGCCAATGCGGGACACAACCAAATAACGAGGTACAAGCACCGCCGTAGGCACAAACATGAGTGCCATCATGTTAATGTTAAACAGGGCTTTTTTTGCTTTAAAATTTTTCTTACTAAGTACATAACCCGCCATAACAGAAATAATTATGCTAAGCCCAACGACCGACCCCGTAACCACAATATTGTTAAACAAATACCGGTTTAGCGGAATGTGAGTGCTTTGCACCATGTCCAGCAAGTTTCTAAAGCTGTCCAGCGTGGGGCGGGTGGTTGTAAAACGTGGCGGGAAAAGAAATAGTTCATCGAGTGGTTTCACTGCATGGAAGAAGATATACATAAGCGGCAGCACCATAAATGCCACAAACGGCAGCAAAATAAGATAGAATTTTATTTGCGATGTATTAAATTTTGACGGGCCTATGGTTAGCCCTTGGAATTTGAATTTTCGTTTACGCATGGCTTAATCCTTCTCCCTAAACAGCTTGTTGGTTAGCGAATAAAAGCCCCAAATAATAAGCAGAAGCACAACGGAAATTGCGGCGGCGTAACCCATTTCGTAACGGTTGATACCAAAGTCTTCTATATGGTTAACAATAAGCTGCCCGGCGTAACCCGGGGTAGGGTTAGCTCCGGTGAGCTGTACGCCAATGCCTGCGGCGGCAAAGGTATTAACAATTGCCATTACTGCGCCAAAAAGCATTTGCGGTTTCATCATAGGAATGGTTACATAGTAGATTTCTTGCGCACGGTTTCTTACGCCGTCTATATAGGCGGCTTCGTATACTTCTTGGTCGGTATTAAGAATGCCTGCAAGCATTGCAAGGAAGCCTACGCCCATGCTTGACCATAGCGCAACAATCATCATAACGGGCATAATCCATGCGCTGGACAATAAGAACTGTATCGGGTTGGTGGTAACCCCTAAAGAGATTAGCAGATTGTTGATATATCCTGCCCTGTCGCCGGAAAACAGTACTTGCCAAACAACCGTCATGGTTGTGCCTGCGGTAAGGGAAGGGGAGTAGATTACAATGGCGAGTATCGTACGGGGAATGTTAGAAAGCTGCGAAATTAACCATGCCAGCATAAATGCAAGAATATATCCGCCCGGCCCAACCACTAAAGCGAACTGCAAGGTGTTGGGCAATACATGACGCATAAATATGTCATCTTGCGCCAGCAGGTTAATATAATTGCGTGCGCCGTTCCACACAGGCATCATAATGCCGTCGAACTGTGTAAACGACAGTCCAACCGCCATAGCAACTGGAATGACAATAAAAGTTGTAAACAGCAAAATGTATGGCAGTAGTAAAATCCAGTGCATATTTTTGTTTGCAATTTTTTTAATCACGTTCAAACACATCCCAAATGTTGTACATATTAAATTGCGTAAGACCGAAGTCTTCCATGCGGCGGGTGATTTCTCTGTTTACGTTTATCACTGCACGGTCTAGGGCTACACGTGCAGGTGTGCCGTCTACAACGGTGGCAATCCATGCATTGGATATTTCGCGCTCCAGCATGTAGCGGGCAGGGTGTTCTTCTGCTTGTTGAATATTTTCCCACGATTCAAGCATCACTTGTTTATGGTCTGAATTGAAAGGAATTTGTGCAAAGGCGTGTATATTTGCTGTGTTGTACAAAACTTCAGGACCAAAGCGGTTTTGCAGCATGTTTGCAAGCAGGGCTTGCGTTTCTGCGGACATAAACCATTTTATAAACTCCCAAGTGGCTTCCGGCTGCCCGCCACGGGCGATTATGCTTGCAGAAAGTGCCACGGGATGCTGGTTATGAATGACGCCAAACTCGTCCATAATTCCCGGCGGCGGGGCGATATTCCAACTGCCTGCAAGTTCTCCTGCGGCGTTGGTTATCATCATGTAGTGTTGGAAATTGCTTACGCCAATAGGTATGGTGCCGGAGCGGAAGTCTTGGTAGAAATTTGCTACCTGCGGATCCATGCCGTAAAGCGTAAACAGCTCGGTCATGAGATTAAATGCAGCCACGCCTCTTTCGCTGTCAATTTCTGTACGCATACCGTCCCAGCTATATAAATTTGCACCATGCTGAAAGAAAAACGGCAGTGTAGCTGGGAAAAATTTCGGCCCAGCCTGCGACATTGGTGTGTAAAAATTCATGCCGTTGCGCCGCAGGGTAGGCATCATGTCTATAACATCGTCCCAAGTTTGCGGAACTTCTAAACGCAAATGCTCCAAAATATCTTGGCGGTACATCGTTACAAAAAAGTCCATGCGGTCTGTAATCGCGTAAACTTCACCACCCAAAATAAACGGCGTTAATGTGTCCGGGTTTATGTTGGCTCGGGCAAATGCTTCAAAGTCCTCAAACTGCGAAAGCGGCTCCAGTGCGTTACGGAGTGCAAGTTGGAATGGTATGTGCGCATGAATATTTATTGCCCCATCCGGCGGCATACCTGCTGCGGTGGCAAGAATAAATTTACTTTCATCGCCCTGCGCACTAATGCGCACGGGAATGCCTGTTTGCGGCGTAAACCATATGTCTGCCATTTGCTGAACAGTTTCTACAAGCATAGTACCGCCGCCCGACCAAATATTTAGCTCCACACCGTCGGATGCGGTGAGTGTAGTAGCCACACGGGCATCCGGCGAAAATGAGAAGAAGAAATTGTCGATTGCATTAAATAAACGTCGCCATATGCTTACACGGTTGTTTGGCAGGTTGCCTTCGCCAAAAATGAAAATACGGTCGATGGTAAGCGTGCGATGTTCTATGCTGTTGATAAAATTGCCAAGCATTTGTGCGGAAGAACCTGCGCCTTCGTTAAGCTCTTGCCTGCGTGCAGGAATACGCTCTGGGTGTTCCATAAGGCGGATTAAGCTGTCGGCTGCCAGGCTAAGCACCACTGCGCCTGCGGGAGGGCGGTCTGTCCATTGTCCCATGTTTTCGTACTGCTCTTGTATGCGGGATATCCAGCCGTCTGCAAGGTCGAAAATTTCGGGCATGTAGTCGTGCATATCCCACGTGCGGTTTATGTCTATGTTTGTACCGGCAAGCTGACGCAATTCTATGCCGGCAAAATTCATTTCGTTTATTATTTGACGGAGTTCTTGGATAATATTTTCTACAGGGTGTGCATTTTGCCTAATAGTGATGGTGTGTGTGCCTGCATCCAGCCATATCCAAGCATCTTCGATTATATGCTGATTAAGATTTCTGCCTGTAAATGGTAGGGCGTAACCGTTTAGCTCTTGGTAGATTGGCTGCCCGTTTAGTTCGATATCTATAAATAATGGTACGCCCTGCATGTCTCGCTGCAAATATTGCAGCCCAATGCGGTAGTAGCCGGGGTTTTCGACAGTAAAATTCCAGAGTATTGCTTGTCCTGTTCGGTTTAATGCCACTGCGTTAAATTCCCGCAGCCTATTGTTAAATGAGCTTGCATTAGGGTTTCTTAATGCAAGCGGCACGATATATGATGCCGATTTTATATCAAAATTTTCTCCATCAATGGCAATGCGGTCTGTGCCGAAATTGCCGCTTGGGATATGGTCTGACGTACTTGATAATGGGTTTGCCTGTACCAAATAAATTTCCAAGATAATAATATCTTGCGTATCGGATGTGATGGACAACTCAATATTGCCCTCGGTAAAAGAGAATGCAAACGGGTTTTTGTTTACAGTGATATCGTTACGCAAGAAGTCGATATGATAGCCTTCCACAGGAAGTTGCTCGGATAAAAAGTGATGCCCAAAACGTGTGCGTGGATGGTCTTTTGAATATTCCATCCAAATGCCATGCACCGGCGCACGAAAAACATCTTCGCCAATGCGCAACGTGACGCTACTGCGGGTAACTAAATTTTCTGCAAGGCGGTAGCGCATAGCGATGTGATATTGCCCGTTGGTTGGTACGTTAAAAGAAAACTCGATTGCTTCGCCACGTGCTAAAGTGCGGTTCGCTTGGTAGGCATCTATGATGTTCTCATTATCGATAACCACCCAAGAATCTATGAAGGCTGCCGGGTTTGTTACAACAGGTGTTGCAACAAACCCGCCTTCGTTTGCATTAACATAAAACGCTAATGCCAAAGCAAAAAGCGACATTGTAATTAGAATCGCAGTTAAATATCTCCTCTTCTTCATATCAATGCCGCCTTCCTATTATATGAGGCTCTGCCTCAAACTCCGCCGTTCCGCAAGGAATAAATCCTTACTACACTTCCTTGCTGCGCTGCGGCAGCACACAGCCCTATGTGCTGGTTATCTGCCAATTTCTTCTCTTAACTCATAAAACTCTCTTTGTACAACTTCCATTCTTGCACGGAAGGTTTCGCCTTGCTGTTGTAGAATGTCATTCATGATGCGTTGCAATTCCGGTGCAACAGAAGCAGCGTCGGTTTCGCCATCCCACAAGCGTTGGCGTTCTTCTCCCATGGTAATCGCTGTTGCTTCCAAGAAGCCAGGCACATAGCGGTAGTGGTCGCCACGCACGCTCCTGTCTAGGTTGGCATATGCATACATAACGCCGTTTGGTACAAAGTCAAGTGATTCGAAGAATGCAACTACTTCCGGGTGGCGGGTTGCAGGTATAAAGAATGATGGTCCGTCCGGGTGGTTGGCTTCACGTTGCAGTCTGAACATTGTGCCGTCACGTCCATAAGTCATGAAGCGCAATAGTGCAAATGCTGCTTCCGGATATTGTGTGGTAGAAAGCATAACTGCTTGGTCTGCATGAGATTGTGTACGGTAACCAACAGCAGGGTCAAACGGATACGTGAAGAAATCCCAGTTAAACGGTAGGTTTCTTAGCCACCAAAAATCCCATGTGAAGGCACGCATTATCAACACGTTACCGTCTGTAACGGAGTTTCCGCCTTCGCCAAACTTAATTTGATAGTCGTCCAAGCCGCCTGCTTCACGTGTGTCCCAGTTTATGAGCTGCTCTGCAACCAAGCCGGGGAATTCACGCCATTCACGCATGAGGTTAATGGTTCTAATCCATGCGCCGCCTGTAAGGTCAAATTGGCGGGTTGTAGGGTTAAACATCTGGTCTACAAGGCTTGCATCCAGCTGCGCAGGTAGGAATTGGTCTACATTCCATAGGCTATTAATGCCGGATGTAGTGGTGGTCGTTGCTTGGCGCAGCATTCTGTCAAACCATTCGATTGTAAATTCGCTTTGTGCGGGAATGTCTTCGTTCATGGCATCAAGCATGTCTAGGTTTACCGCAAACATGGTAAAACCTAAGTTGGTTGGCAAGCTATAAACTCTGCCGTTGTAGTCATACGGGTCGTAAAGGTTACGTTCTACATATCTAATTTCCGGGCAAGTTTCCAGCAAGTCGTTTAGCGGGAACAGCCAGCCCTGTGCAATGTCTACAGGAATTTCGTGCCATGGAGAACGGATTACATCCGGCAAAGCTCCGATAGCAGCCTGTGCGGATAAGAAGTCCATTCTGTCCGCATCAAATGGCAGAAGGTTAACGGTTACGTTTGGATAGTAACGGTTAAATGCCACAATCAGTTCTTGGTCGGCTTCATAATCCCAAGAAAATGTAGCCAGTGTTATTGTGCCGGAAATTTCTCCCGGATCTAGGGGCTGTGTACCTTGCTGCGAGTCGTCATCTCTACCGCAAGCGGCGATTGCCAACAGTAAAACGACAACCACTGACGCTAACAACAAATATTTTGCTTTAGACATTTTTGTTGCTCCTCTCATTTATTGCTTTGTTTATTTTTTCACGCATTGCTAACAATGCGTGTGGTGAACGTGGGTAATTGGTGAAAGTTAAATCGCCATGCGAGTCTAAAATTTCCAGCACAGCTTCTCTTCCCGCAAGAGCTTCCAGTGTTTTGGCTGCTCGGATATCTTGCATGGCTTGTTCTACCAGCAGCAGGCGGATGGAATTTACCGGATGTCCATCCTTGCCGGGGTAAACGAGAAATGCATCGCCGGATTGGAAGCAGTGTGCAGCGTCGGTTACTTTGTACGGGTCTAAATCTTGTATGACCGAACGCCCGGAATACCAATGGTTGTAACCCCAGTGAAGGAAGCCTTCCATGTCGTATTTATAGAGCTGAAAGCCGATAAAACGTGTACGCTCGCCCGGCATGTTTATGAAGCGGTTGCTTAAACCGTCTTTATATTGGGCGCAACAATAGTAAGCCCAAAGATTTGGCACGTTATGGGTTAAGAAATCTGTGATATGCGACGTGGACGAAACCGGACGGTTTACCAGCCCATGTTTGTAAAATTCGTAGTCGGAGAGTGCGTCCAGCACGGGGTAGGATAGATTGGCGGCTTTTATAGCGTCGGAAGCGGCTTTGTAGGTGTCGATACACCACATGCCCGGCTCGTCGGAGATGTGTAGGTACACGCTGTCTTGTAAGCCGTTCGCTTTTATATATTCGTCTGCGGCTTTTAAAAATTGCCCTACAAAGTTGGTATATTCCGCAGAATTGCCCGCCGTATGCCAGCCAAAAATTTGTTTTAGCTCGCCATCAACCGTGGCGAAAATTTTGGGTGCATATGCTGCACCCCATTGGGAGTACAGATGCGAGAATTCGAAATACTTGATGCCTTTTTGCTTACACATATCTACAAACCATGTAAGCAGAGTGAAATCAAACGTATAATTTGCGCCGTTTTGTGTAACGCCTACCAGTTGTACGGTTGGTCTGTCGCCGCCTACGTTCATTTCCAACGCAGGGGAGAAAATAGGCGTTAAAATCATGTTCATGCCATGGGTGGCGTAGTGTGCAACATAGTTTTCTACAATCTGCTTATGCTCGGCGGAAAAAATTTCTACATTGTAGTAGGTGGCTAAGCAGTCCATGTAAAACCATTCTGTACGGATGAGTGCTTGCGGGGCAAGCTCGGCTGCCAGCACTTCTATTGTGAAAAATGCACGCCCCATTACTTTGTTTTCATGGCTGAATACAGTTTCTATTTCGTAAGTACCGGCAGGGATTTCTGCTGTATTTACATACACCCACAGGCTGTGGTTCTGGTTGGGGAGAAGGCTTAGCGTGGTTAACGGGTGTAGCACATCCGGGTATAGCCCAGGCGTTGTACGTAGCAGATAGTCGTCGTGGTCTTCGTAGTTTGGCAGCTCGCAAGGTACATTGCCTACTTGGAAAAGCTGAATATGTTCGGATATTTCCGATTTTGTTTCCACAGTTATGCCCTTGTAAAAGCCCTTGCCGCTGTATGCTACTTGGTAGGAAATTTTTTCGCCGCACAAAGCAGTCGTTTGGTTATAAGCGGTCGCTTGCGGCTTTTCGTCTGCAAAAATCTTAACCAGCGGGCTTATGCATTGTGTCGTAAATGTTGCTGTCTGCTCCAGTGCTTCCAGCAGTTCTACTCTGCCCAGGTCAAAGTCCGTTACATCTTCATTGGCTTGGTTAAAGGCGGGCAGCCAGCGCGTAGCAATTTTGTCTGCCAGTGGTTTATTGGTTTTTTCTAACTCCCGCAGCAGCTCGTAATCTTCTATGCCGCAGCGCATCATTTCCAGGCGCATACTGCCCCAAGGGTTGCTAGAATAGGAGAGAGATTTATTGGCAGGGAAGTTTGATTCGGAACGACTATTGACTGAACCGCTGACTTCTAAGTCAGTGGGCGGACAATTCGGAGTGACGGATAAATTTCCTTGCCGATGAATCCCCGGATACGTTACATGTGTATCACCCGGCGGGAAGAAAATTTCTTCTTGGTTAAACGGGTCACGGTCTGTATCGCAGAAGTTAAGTCCCCAATGCAAAAAGCCTGTCATATTGTAGCGGTAATTGCCTGTATGCAGCAGGCGTGTGCGTATCAGCGGCATATCCCACAGACGGTTTAGGTAATGCCCGCCTGGGAAACAGCAGGTGTAAAACCATAGCGTGTCGCCGTTTTTGCGTTTGCGTTTGAAATCCGCTTGATGTTCCAAGTACCAAGAATTTTTGGGTATCCAAATATCCACCGCACCGTCAAGGTCGGACATTTCTACCGCTTCCATTATGGGTACGCCCGGCAGAAATTTGCGGATAATGCCCGCAAGTATGCGATATTCGTGTGCGCATTCGGGGATAGGTTCGTCGCCTACGTGTTGGTGAAGTATGCTTAGCCAACCGTTTTCTACCAAAAAGTCGTGCCATGCCTGCAGATATTGGCAGGCGTAATCGTAGCCGGGGTCAGACAATGCACGGTATGTTTCGTCTGCGGCGTCTATAATAAAATGGTCTGCCCAAAAGTCCGGACGGTGGAACACCAACGGGCCTTCTATGTGCGTGAAGCCGAGCGACAGGAACAGCTCAATCATGCGTTTTACTTGCGTGTAATCGAAAATATAACGTCCGTTTTCGCCTTTAGAAACGATAAATGCTTCCTTAGGGATAAGGAAATGCGTTTGCCGTACCTCACGCATGAGTCTTGCGTATTTTTCGATAATTTCCCAGTGTGCTTCCGACCATTTTTCTACATTGTGCTGGATAGCCATTTGGTTTGTACCAAACCAGTTGGATATGTGCAGGGTTTCTTTTTCGGGTACAGCAGCGTTGTATATGCGTATGTTGTTCTTTTGGGTGAAGGTTTTTGAGCCCGCTGTATAAGCCAATTCAAAGGAATATTCACCAGGGGTTGCGTTTTTGTTTACGGCAAAGGAGATGTAATATGCACGGGTAAGGGGAGCATCCGTAAGCGGCGCAGCGGCATCGTACACACGGAACGGAGCTTTGCGTGTGGTGTATGGCGTAGCGTCCTCGCCTTCTTTAACACAGAATGAAACCGGTCCGGTGTTTTTTTCTACAAAAATGTCTACCAGTGCGTAGGATTTTATGGTGATAAACTCTGGCATGTCTTTTGCGGTGATTTCCAAACCACTTAGCGGCTCGTCGAACAACATTTGATAACCAACATGACCGTTTTTTGCAGCGTGCAGGGCGATATCCTGCGGTGGGGCAGTGGCAAGCGGCATGTCCGGGTACAGCCATTCGTTTTGGCTAAAAATTTGATAAAGCATGACAATTCCTCCTTTAATACGAGTTATGCATCCTAAAATCTAAATTTGCGGGTGGTGTTAGCGTTGCACGGGCTTCCTGTTCGCTTATACCGTGTTTTTTTGCTTGGTAACGATACCAAACGTCTGTTAAAACGGTCTTGCTTTCTTTTATTCCGGCGTATTCGCCTGCGAAAAATGTTTCAAGATAGTCGTTTTTGCCAAGTGTTTCTGCCGCTATAGAAATGGTGATTTCCATATAGCAGGTAGGTGATGTTACGCCCTGGAATACTTGCCATGCAAGCTCGTATTGTTCGGCGGCGATTAGCAGTTGCAGATATTCTTCTGTGTAAGCAGGGTCTTCTGCGCTGGGGAGTTTAAGAGCCTGTGCCATTAATGCAATTGCTTCCGCAAGATTTCCTTCTCGCTTATACAATTGCGCCAAGTTTCTTAAAGTGATGGGTTGTTTTTTTAGCTCCAGCGATGCATCCCATGCTTTTTTTGCGCCTATGTTGTCGCCTGCTTCCAACAGCATTACACCATAGTGTAAAAGAGCTTCGGGGTGTCTGCCGCCTTCATGGGTTAAGGATTCCTCAAGCAATTTGCGCCACTTCTTGCCTGTTTGCCAAACTGCGTTGCCGGGGAAAATGCCTTCTTGTAACAATGTTAGCCATGGTAGCTGTGCTTCGTCTATGCTTGAAGCAGGGAATGAAAGCCCGGTTGCATTGGCATTTTCCAGCGCACCCCAGCCTGACCCCATATGGAGTAACGTTTGTATCGGTGCATCTACAGCTTGGCTGTAAGCTTCGTGCTTTTGTTCCAGCAAGTTGTTGGATAGGTTTATACGGATAATTTCTTCCGCCGTGCTGCAAGCATCTTGCCAATTGTTTGTTAAATTATCGGTAGAAATAGTAGTTTCGCCAAAGCATTGTGTAAATTGTATTGCACTGTTTGCCGGAAGCGTTGCGCCATGCAATTGCGTAGGGGCAATGCCGCCCTGTATTTCTACATAGCGGGCATCGGACGGGCTGTTTAGCCATCTGTGCCACTGGCTTCCGCCTTGATGGTTACCCCAGCAAAACATCTTGCGTGTGTTTAACACTTGTGTAGATACTTCGTAAAACATTCGGCCATCTTCGTATGCAACTGCTTCCCACGGTGCAGATTCATTTTTATATTGGAAAAAATATTCGCAAGAAAAATCAATTTTTGCCGGATAAGACGCATCGCCATTGTAAACAGGCAGAAACGGCATGTCGTAAGCTCCAAAATGCGGTGTGCCTTCGGGTGCGTCCACACGGCGGGGCAATGCTGCCAACACTTTGGGCGTTCCGCTTAGTACACGGCAGTTTTCCGTTTCGGGCAGGGCGATATTTGTCCACCAATATGTAGGTAAATCTTCGTTTGTCAGGTTTAGCAAGCGTACATGCATGTCCAGCGTGCTTGAGCCATCCGGCAGGTAAAAATCCATCTGATAAAACGCACCGGTTACTCTCTCATATTCGTAAAAGCGTAGGAAAGTTTGATTGTCCGTTCTTACTTCTGCGGCAAAAAAAGGTGAATTACTTTGCGCAGAATGTCCGTAATGCCCAAAGTTAAACTCAATGCCACCGGAGAACCACGCATTACGCTGCGCCAAATTGCCAAATTGCAGCGTTTGATTCGTAAACAGAATATCCTTGCCGGTTTTCTTGTTTAGAAGGCTGTACAGCCTTGCGCCGTAGTCGGGCAAAAAAGTAGCCGTTAGCAAATCATTTTCCAGCACAATTGTTTTAATGGTTTGCGGCGAACGCTCTCTTGTGTAGCGGTCTTGCATGAGATATGGCAAAACCCGTGTACCTGTTTGGCTGCCCAGTAATTTTTCGTCTTCCTTCGCGAAAGTACCGTCATGGATAATATTTCGGTCTTGAACCGGGTCGCAAAAACGGGGTAGGGGATTTTCTCCGTTTAATCTTACGCCGTCTATTGTTATGGTTGATGTGTATATTTTCATATTAGCCTCCGGTTTTACGTTAATGTAGACAAACTTTTTTGCAATATCATATCCCGCCCTACAACAAACCCGCCATATAAGCCTGCCATATCCAGCAACCTGCTTTTTTGAAGCGTAATGGGGAATGGAATACTTTGCGCTAATGTTTCTTCCATTGCATCAAGCAGAATATTGCCAAGCTGCAAATATTCACCGCCAAAAACAACGGATTGCACGTCAAATATCACGCTGGTATTGTATATGATGCGCCCCAGGGTTAACCCAATTTCACGTATACTTTCGTTAACCAAAGGGTTACCTTGCCGCGAGAA
>Ga0131853_10012748_pt1 | contig 15401 bp, 19 predicted proteins | sample TergutLab28metaG_FD_92764 | JGI IMG/M metagenome (GOLD analysis project Ga0131853, IMG submission 92764) | Labiotermes labralis P1 segment gut microbial communities from Petit-Saut dam, French Guiana - Lab288 P1 (version 2) (version 2) | ecosystem: Host-associated > Arthropoda: Insects >...
ACATTGCATTTTTAACTGCTTCAATGTCACTCGCAACCTGTTTACGTTTTCGCATAAGGCAATTCACCTCCGTGATTATATTATATATTTGTTGGAGATAGATTGCAACTTAGTATAAGTAGTCGATTGAGACGTCGAAATAATCGGCTAGAATAATAAGTTTTTCAATTGAAGTTGAGCGCCTTCCACGCTCGATATCGCTTATTTGAGTTATAGATACATTTAGTAGCGCAGCTAAATTATTTTGCTTTAATCTTCTAGTTAAACGTAATGACCGTACTCGTTCTGAAAAAACATTCAGAGAAGCCATAGAAAACCCCTTGACAAAAAGTTTACTTGCGCGCTTGATTATCAGACCTTCCTACTAGGTAGTCGATTGAAACGTCGAAGTGGTCGGCTAGAGCGACTAGATAGTCAAAGCCTGGTTTGGTTCTTCCGTACTCACAAGCTTGATAGTTTCGCTCAGTCATATGTATAGCCTCAGCCACCTGTTTTTGGGTAAAGCCTTTACTTTTCCTAATATTGCGCAGATGCTCATTAAAGGGTAACATTCTGGCACCTCAAAATTTTAGAAAAGGTATTGACACGATGAGATGTTTATTTTGAATATATTTTAAATTTATTTGCGCTGTAGACTGTCTGACCGCCCGACAAGATAGTCGACCGAGACGTCAAAATAGTCAGCTAGTACAATTAAATTATCTCCAGTGGGTATAGTTTTCATTGACTCCCACTGAAAGACAGATACTTTGCTAATACGCAGGGCGGTAGAAACATCTACCATTGTTTTATTATCTCGGTTACGAAGATTCCTAAGTCTCTCGGAAAAAATTTTTCTATCAATCATAGAAACCTCTTGATAGTTAGTTATGAACAATCTTACATACGTTTTGGATTGTCTGACCGCCCTACAAGATAGTCAATTGAGACGTCGAAGTAGTCGGCCAGAGCTATAAGTCCTTTAAAATCTGGAGTGGCTTTATTATACTCGTAGTTTTGATAATGGCGTTCAGTGCAACCTAAAATAACAGACATTTCAACCTGAGTTAGCTTGCCTTGTTTTCGCATAAGTTTTAAACGCTCTCCAAAATTGGACATAACAACACTCCAATCTTTAAAAAATACTTAACACGAATAAATTATTCGGGTATTATAAATATATAACACGAATAATTTATTCGCTTAAAACAATCAGGAAGGGACTGCTGATTATGAAAAGTATATTAGAGAACTTTTTCAGCGGGAAACTATCGCCGGATCTCTGGACTTTGGAGAAAGATTCACAGTATGAACAAGCTCTGTCCGCCGTTGTAACCAGCGAGAACGAACTGACTGCCGGGCTGGATGATGAGCAGAAAATCATCTTCCGAAAGTATGCCGACGCGCAGAGTGAGCTTATGAGCATTATAACCATAAAGAACATGGTTCACAGCTACAAGCTGGGGTTGCTGATGACTGCCGAGGCGTTCATCACAAGCGGTGACATGTTTGACGATGAGGTTTAGCGTTCTTTAAGCCTGTAAAACGCGACCAGTTTCATGAGCGTATCTGCCTGCGCGCTGAATTCTTTGGCCATAGACGCGCATTCTTCGTTGGTTTGGGCGTTTGACTGCACTCCATGGGAGAATTCGTTGATTCCCAGCGAAATATCGCTGATTTTCTTGGCTTGTTTGGCGGAGATGGCCGCGATTTGCGAAACAAGCTCAGAAACATTTGAAATGCCGTCCATCACGACTTCCAGAGACTTGGCGATGCTTTGCACGGCGGCGCTGCCCTTATCCACGCGGTCGATTGATTCCTCAATAAGCGAGGTTGTGTCCTTGGCCGCGTCCGAACTGCGGTTGGCGAGGGAGCGAACCTCTCCCGCGACCACGGAAAACCCGGCTCCGTGCATACCGGCGCGGGCGGCCTCGACCGAGGCGTTAAGCGCGAGCAGGTTGGTCTGGAAAGCGATGTCTTCTATTACCATTATGATTTTTGATATGTTTGCGCTGGAGGCCCTGATTTCTTCCATGAACGTCCCTATCGACTTCATGTCTTCATTGCCGCTTTTTGCTTGTTCGCTGGACTTGCTGGTAATTTCGCGTATCAGATTGTCGGCGTCGTTGGCGCGGTCGGAACTGTAGTTGGTGCTTTCTTCGATAAGCATGATGGTCGAGTTCAATTTCTCGACGGTGGCAGCCTGCGCGTATGAACCCTGGGAAAGCTCTTCGGCGCTGCCGGAGAGCAGGCTTGCGCTTTGAGTCACCTGTTTGGCGGAAGAGGAAATTTCTTGCATTGTGCTGTTGAGAGATTCCAGAATGGTGTTGAGGCCTTGCTTGATTGGGGCGTAGCTGCCGATATATTCATGTTCAAGGGATACCGTCAGGTCGCCCTGCGCGATAGCGCCAAGCACTTTTGAAATTTCGTCGACATAGGCCTGTGTTATGTCGTTGGTTGCGTTGCAAGCCTGTTTGACGTTGTCAAAATTGCCTTTAAGATCGGCTTCCAAAGGAGAGAAGTCGCCTTTGGACATAAGGATCACGTTGTGTTCTATTTCGGCAAGAGGCCCTTCGACAGACCTGAGAAGCTCGTTCAGCTTGTTTATGAGTTCGGCCCACTTGCCTTGTTGGGTGCCTATGTCGGCAATGTCGTCAAACTTGCCTTGCGCGGCGTTTTCGGCTAGCCTGCTCATTTCGGAGATTACGTGCACGAAGGAGGCCCGCAGATCGTCTACCGCCTGATTTGCCCATACCCAGTCACCGGGATACTTGGACACGTTGACGGAGAAGTCGCCGTTTCCATAGCTTTGCACTACCTTCAAGAGTTCGTTAAAGTCGTTTATATACAGCTTCGTCATTTGGTTTACGTCCCTGACCACCTCAAGGTGTCCGCCTTTATACTTGCTTTCGTCCAGTAATATGTCATGCTTGCCTTGAATATGGGATTTTGACATGTTTCTTATGTCTGTCAGCAGCATATAGAAAGAGTTGAACATTTCACCGAAATTCAAGTAGAGCACGCTTATGTCTTCCTTGGAGTTTCGATCCCTTTCGCGGACGGCAAAGGCGGCCCCGTCCGCAAAGGTGTGATCCGCTTCCAGGATGCGCCTGAGCGTTAAGGACAGCATGTGTGAAACAACCTGCCTTATGGCGAGGGTGGCAATTAAGGCTATCAGCGTTATAAATAGGACAATGTATAAGGCAAACTGACGTGCGGCAGCGTGTACGACGCCTATGTGAAAATCGGCGCCGACCATCGCGATTACTCTGCTCTGATGGTCAAAAACAGGCGCGAGCCCGGCGACCAGGTAACCGTACCCCGGCGAGTAGTAGGAGTCAAAAGTAGCGACCTGACCTGTCTGAAAAGATTCGATAACCTCCCGACCATATACGCCCGGCCGCGCTATTGCGCCGAAATATTGAAAGTCATTGGGATTTTCGCCCGGCCTGACCGCTTCCGCAAAATACCGAATCTGATTTGTGTTGGTAAGAGTTATGATATAGAAGTAGGCCAGGTTTTCCACCTGCGCTTTTATGTTGTCAAGCTGAGCTTTCAATTTGTGCCAATACTCATCTTCCTCGGCGGCATAATTTGAGATCAGGAACAGATCAGGGTCGATGGCGGCCGCAAAGGAAATGGCGGTATTGGCCGCTTTAGACACGTAGTAGCCGGTTACGCTGTCACGGTAAAGAAGGTATCCGAATCCAGCCATTATGAAGGCGCAGGTCAGAGATATTATTAATGACATGACCGTAATCTTCGCTCTTAAAGGCAGCCGCTTTTTAAAGCCGGTACGTTTGCCTTGCGTAGTTTTGTTGTTCACAAAACACCTCCATAATAGTTGCGACCGACTTTCCGTGTTTATTCGTTAACAAAAAGCCGCGAAAAATTAGTCATTAAGAACCTGTGTTCAGTACCCGGAAAACTGACTTTCCAGTCAGCGTTGAGCGGTGCTGAACACAGGTTCTAAATATGCCTATAGTGCGCGACAAGTTCTTCGAGCCTGTCGCGCTCGCGTATGAGAACCGCGTTTGAGTTTTCTCGTATGAGGACTTCTGCCGGGCGCAGGCGGTTATTGTAGTTCGAGCTCATAACGTGGCCGTAGGCTCCGGCGTCCAGTACGCATATTATGTCGCCCTCGCGCGCTTCGGGCAGGAGTCTGTCCTTTGCCAGTATATCCCCCGTCTCGCATATGTTTCCGACCACGGTGACGGATTCTTCACATAGCATTGCCGTTTTGTCGACGGAATACACTTCTATGTCATGGTGTGAACCGTACATTACGGGGCGTGCGAGCACGTTGAAGCCGATATCCGTGCCCACGTACTTCGTTCCGTAGGATTGCTTGACGGCTTGGACTTGACCCAGAAGCACGGCGCATTCGGCGACAATGTAGCGTCCGGGTTCTATCTTGAATTCCAACTGTTTTCCGTACGCGTCCGAAAAGCTGTGCATGAACTCGGTCAGTTCGCTGCCGAAGGCGGCAAGGTCAAGGCGCGCCTGATCGTCCTGCTTGCGGTACGGTATGCCGAAGCCGCCGCCAAGGTCTACGAAGTCCAGGTCGTCGAAGTTCTTTGCTATGCCGGCAAGATTGCCGCAGCTTTGCATAAAGTCCGATGTCTCTAAAAACAACGAGCCTATGTGCATATTTATTCCAACAAGGCGCAGGTTGTGCAGTGCGCAGAGTTCCTTGACCTTCGCGATATTTTCCGGGGAATTTTCAACGCCGAACTTTGTGTTCTTGCCGGCTGTGATTACTTTTTCGTTGTGGCCCGCGCCAATGCCCGGATTGAAGCGTACGGCAACCTTGACGCCCGGGAAATTGCGCCCAAGCTGATCCAACTGCGACAGCGAATCCACGCTCATGAGTATGCCGCGCTCGATTGCGTAGCGCATTTCGTCCAAGGTTACGTTGTTTGACACATATAGTATCTGGTCGGGAGTGTAGCCGGCTTGCATCTCTACCAGAATTTCGCCGGGGGTCATTGCGTCGACGCACAGGCCTTCGGAACGGATTATCTGAAGCAGCGCCAGGCTGCTGTTTGCTTTTGCGGAATAGTGAACGGTGAACCTTGGGTACGAGGTGAGACCGGCCATTTCGCGGCAGCGCTGCCGCAAAATGCGCTCATTGTATACGTACAGGGGCGACCCGTGAGTTTTTATAAGCTCGAACGGGTTGTTTTTCTGGAAAAAATTGCTCGAATCGCTTATTCGTGTATTAGGATTTGCCATGTGAATGCGCCTCTTTCATTGTTTTTCCAACAATTATAACACGTACCGACAATCGTCGCAACAATAAATTTTTGGCGGGGTCAAACTGTGCCTTGACAATGTAACGGTGTTGATATATCATTCCGAATAAATAAGAAAGGTGGTAGAACGATGGCTACAATTTTTCCCGACGGCTACAAGTCTCCTTTATCGGTTATAGAGACCGAAAACGCAATTAGGGATTTAAGAAGACATTTCGAGGAGTCTCTTTGCAAGGGCCTCTCACTTATACGCGCGTCCGCGCCGCTGTTTGTGCTGCCCGAGACCGGGCTTAACGACAACCTTAGCGGGTCGGAGCGGCCCGTAACCTTCGACATACCCGACTTGGACGGCAAGTACGCCGAGATTGTGCATTCTCTGGCAAAGTGGAAGAGGTACGCGCTGGGTAAGTACGGTTTTCCGATAGGCGAGGGCATGTGTACGGAAATGAACGCGATCCGACGCGAGGAGGTAACGGACAACATACACTCGATCTACGTAGATCAGTGGGACTGGGAGAAAGCGATTTCGCGCGAACAGAGGACGGTGGAGACTTTGCAGGCTACGGTCAGAACCATCTACGGCGCGCTGAAACAGACCGAAGCGTTTGTACATAGCCGGTACGGCGGGCTAAAGCCGCTGCTGCCTGAAAATATAACCTTTGTTACAAGTCAGGAAATGGAAGACGAGATGCCGGGCGCCAGCCCCGAAGAGCGCGAGTACGCCTTCGCAAAGAAGTACGGCGCGATATTCGTGATGCAGATCGGCAAGAAGCTGAACTCCGGCCAAAAGCATGGCGGGCGCGCCCCCGACTATGACGACTGGGAGCTAAACGGCGACATAATTGTGTACTATCCGCTGCTGGATATTGCCGTGGAGCTTTCCAGCATGGGCGTGCGCGTAGACGAGAGCAGACTTGAGAAACAGTTGACGGAGATTGGAGGCCTTGAAAGGCTCAAGCTGCCGTACCACAAGGCGATTATGAACGGGGAGCTGCCGTTCTCGGTCGGCGGCGGGATAGGGCAGTCGCGCGTATGCATGGTGCTTCTTCAGAAAGCGCATGTCGGAGAGGTGCAGTGCGGCATCTGGAGGGAGGACACCGTAAACGAGTGCGAAAAACGCGGAATTGAGCTGCTGTAAAGTCAAAAACAACATGCTCCCTTGCGAAGCGGAGGGAGCATGTTGCTTTATAACGGAGGACACCTATGAGGGACTATTTTTTAGAAACAGAGCGCATTGCTTTTTCTCGCTGGACGCAAGATGACTATGATTTGGCTTTTTTGTTATGGGGTGATGAATCTGTCACAAGGTATATTTCTAAAACCGGTAAATTTACAGAACGGGAAATAATGAAAAGGCTTCACATAGAAATTGAAAACGAAAAAAATTTCCGTGTTCAGTACTGGCCTATTTTTGAGAAAGCTACAGATGAACTTATTGGTTGTTGCGGTTTGCGTCCTTACAATATCGAAGAGCGTATTTATGAAATAGGCTTTCATTTGCGGCACAGGTATTGGGGAAGGGGGCTCGCTTCGGAAGCCGCCCGCGCAACAATTCAATATTCTCTTGACACTTTGAATGCGGCTGAGCTTTTTGCGGGGCATAACCCGAACAACGCCGAATCGGAAAAAATTTTAAAGAAATTGGGATTTGAGTATATAGGTAATGAGTTCTATGAACCAACCGGCCTTTATCATCCTTCCTACAAATACTTATTGTTAATTGATTAGTCTCTTCTCAAATTTGACCGCCCTATAGGAAATATATAATTTGTTCTTGAGAATAATCACCTCGTCATATATTATACTGGTATAATATATGACGAGGTGATTATTGTGTCATTACCTTTTGGGTTGCTTGGTCTCCTAAAGTATCAAGATAGTACAGGATATGATTTAACCAAGATGTTCGAGGATTCCCTCAACAATTTTTGGCACGCGCAGTCAAGCCAAATATACCGTGAACTCAATCGTTTGGAGGAAAAAGGCTGGGTGACATCTCAAAATCTTATTCAGGATAAGCGGCCAAATAAACGCGTTTATTCAATAACGGAAGAGGGGTGCGGAGCGTTAAAGCAGTGGTTGGATGGAGCGCCCCTCGCGTTTGAAAATCCCCATGAAACCTTCCTAATGCGCATATTTTTTGGTGCAAACTCTCCGGAAGTCACATTGGCGCTTTTGAAAAAAATACGTGATAGGTGTCTTTCCTATCTGGATGAAGGGCTTGAGAAACGCGGGCAGGTGGCTATCAGAAACTATAAATCCATTATTCCTGATGGTGAGAAAGAAAGCTTATACTGGCAAATGACGTTGGATTTTGGCATCGTGCAGAACAAAGCAACCGCACAATGGGCACAGCAATGCATAGAAAAATTGGAGAAGGAGTTAGAGGCATGAATATACTTATTTTGTGCGAGGGGAAAAGCTCCGACGCCGGAATTCAAATCCGCGGGACAATACAGGAGCTTTTGGAGAGAGAAGGCCATAGCTTACAGACAATAGTATTGAACCGTGAAGAGCTGCGGCCTTGTGTCGGCTGTATAGGGTGCTGGCTTAAAACGCCGGGGCAATGCGTTATAACAAGCGATGGGGCCAACAGCATAGCAGCCCGTGAAATAAATGCGGACGCGGTGGTGCTGATTTCAGAAATTACCTATGGCGGATTTTCTTCCGATATCAAAGCGTTTCTTGACCGCACTATACAAAATATAATGCCTTATCTTGTCAACTATAAAGGTGAGATACATCATCCAATGCGATATAAGAGCTTTCCCATATGGATTGCCGTTGGCTACGGCAATGTAAGCGATGCGGAAAAGAGGACATTTGCCGTACTTGCGGATAGAAACGCTTTGAATATGCGCCCATCCAAACATTTGGCGGTTACTGTTCGTGACAGCGATCAACTTGTAAAAGAATCGGGGAACATTCTGAAAATATTGGAGGCGGGCGCATGAAAATATCAATAATCAACGGCAGTCCAAAAACAGGCATATCCGCTCGGATTATAAGTCAAATGGGAAAGCTTCTTGATGGACGGATAGAAATATATCACGCCATGCGGCTTGTTGGCGCAGAGACGCCAAAGGAAACCGCGGCGGAGGCGCTTGAGGCGGAGATACTGCTCATTGTGTTCCCTCTTTATGTGGACTCGCTTCCGGCCCCGCTCATTGAACTGCTGACAAGGCTGGAAAGTGCCGCACGCCATGGTACGGCAACTCCAAAGGTTTTCACTATAGTTAACGCAGCTTTTGAATCTGCACAGACATCTCTGGCATTAGAAATGATAGAGCATTTTGCTTGCCGCGCGGGATTGCCTTGGGGATATGGCATAGGAATCGGCAAGGGAACCATGTTGTATAATGCCGGTGACAATTGGGAAAAAGGACTTGCTTCAAGCGTCCACCGTACTCTATCCGATATGGCTGCCGCAATTAATGAAAAGAGAAGCTACCGGAATATTTATATCGAGCCTAAATTCCCGAGTTGTTTATATAAAGCTGCCGGTAATTTGGGCTTTTGGCTTGAAGCTAAGCGCAATGGGGTCGGCAATCTTTGGGCGCGGCCTTATACAGATCAGGGAAAAGGGTAGACGCTTCAATATTTCTTTGCTCGCTCCCAGTAGCGTTCGGCATGAGCTATCCGCTCGGACAAACTTTCTTCGGGAAGCGTTTTAACCACCTTGCCGGGAGTCCCAAGTACCAGTGAATACGGAGGGATGACAGTATTCGACGTAACTACCGCGCCGGCGCCCACTATCGAACCCTTGCCTATCACCGCGCCGTTAAGTATGATGGCGCCCATCCCGATTAGGCAGGCGTCTTCCAGTGTGCAGGCGTGGATGATCGCGCCGTGACCTATGGTGACATATTCCCCAATGATAGCTGGCCCGTTGATAGGGTTATCGGGAATTGACGTATCCACATGAACCACGCTGTTATCTTGAATATTAGTGAATTTGCCGACGCGGATATAGTTCATGTCACCGCGTATGGTGGTGTTGTTCCAGATGCTCACCCCTTCGGCTAAAGTAACGTCCCCGACAATATCGGAGCTTACGGCTAAAAAGCTGTGGACGTGTATGTCGGGGTTTTTGCCTTCAAAGGAAATAATATTTGCCATCACGGTTAATCCTTTCGTGTTCATAAGTAAGTGATATTATAAATCGCTCTGTTATTGAGTTATAATTTTATACGATTTCTGAAATAACCATTTTCAACTATCTTATCAATATGATCCATGTCGTTATTCAGTACGGCACTGCATATCTGTTCGTGCGCTTCTATAAAAGCATTGATTTCTCCGCTTTTTATCATGTGGCTGGTTGTTTTAAAGCGAATATCATGGGTTAAAACCCGTACCAGCGCGTTTATTTTATCAACCAGCGGATTGCCGCCAATTTCTGAAATAAGTTGATGAAACGCGTTATCTGCGTCAAACGCAAGACTATAGTCGCCAGGGTCTGTCAAAATTGCATTTTTTAAATCGTTAAGCTTTTCCTCCAGCCGCTGCCTGTCTTTATCGGTGCATTTTTTCGCAGCGAGCTTGATTACGCTTACTTCCATAAGCAGGCGAAGCTCTAAAATTGAATCGCAGGATCCGTCTTGACTCAATATTATCCCATAAAGCAAGGGGTTAATTAAGTTGTCGGTATAGCCCTCGCAGACGAATGTGCCTTCGGGCCTTCGTATTTCCAAAACCCCGTTGTACACCAGGACTTTTATGGCTTCCCGGATGGAAAGCCTGCCGACTCCCAGGGATTTTGATAATTCCAGTTCGGTGGGGATTTTATCTCCGGGCTTTAGTTCTTTGTTTATCATAGCCATGGTAAGTTTGTCGATCACCTGCTGTACGACAGATGAAGTGTTTATTTTTTGGTTAAGATAGTTGGATGTTTTTTTCATAAAGCTCCGCTCTCCAATGTCTAAACATCATACGTAATATATTATTTTCATTTTAGCATAAGTTAAGAAAAAAAGGAAGTCAAAAAAGGAGATAAAGGGAGATAAGTTTAATCAATTTGTTAGAATTAACAAATTCAGCGTTGATTCTTTATACATAAGTTGCATTGACAAAAAGTAAAATATACCGTATGCTTATACATAAAAAGTGAACATCAGATGTCATATGTTTGTTGTTAATATTTTAACAAAATGACCGGAATTAGCATGTCAGTGATAAGGAGGTATGAAATTTTGCTACATATCTAACGATGTTTGCTGAATTAATTCTCTGTCGTTATTTAAAAGTGTTTCAATCTGAATTTTAAAGAGGAGAGTGTGAAAATGAAGTTTGGTAAGAAAATTCTTGGTGCTTCACTGGTAATGATTCTTTTAACAGCTTGTGCCGCTCCCGCGGCTCCGGCCCCTGCCGCCCCGGCTCCGGCCACTCCCGCGGGCGGGGAAAGCGCTCCTGCGGATCAGGCCGCTGACGCCGCCTCCGACGCAGAACCGGAATTTGTACTTAGCTTGGGATACGGCGACTCCGTTACCAATCCCCGCCACCTGACAGCGATACAGTTCGCCGACTGGGTGCTTGAGGAGTCCGGCGGCAGGGTGCAGATAGACCTGTTCCCGGCCGCGATACTGGGTAACGAGCGCGCGATGCTCGAGATGCTGACCTTGGGCGCTTTGGATATGAGCCTTACTTCACAGGGGCCTGCCGCCGCCTATGAAGAAAGATTTTACCTTATCGGCCTTCCATTCCTGTTCTCTTCCACAGAGCAGGCCGGCAGAGTGCTCGACGGCCCGGTTGGGGCTATGATCGCCGAAAACCTGCCTGATAGGGGTATGCGTCTGCTTGCTTACTGGGAAAACGGACTGCGCCAGATTACTAACAGCGTAAGGCCGATAGAATCCCCTGCCGACATGGTTGGCCTATCTCTTCGCACCCCCGAAAATGAGATGACTCTGTCGATCATGAGCGCGTTGGGCGTAAACGCGGCGCCGCTTGCGTTTGCCGAAGTATACATGGCGCTTGCCCAGGGCGTATTTGACGGTCAGGAGAATCCTGTCACCAACATCTATGCCAACAGCTTCTGGGAAGTACAGGACTATATCTCTATCACGAACCACAAGTACGAGTCGCTGCCGTTTGTGGTCAGCGAAATCACATGGCAGAACCTGCCTGCGGACGTTCAGGATCTGCTGCAAGACGGCGCCGTTAGGTTCGCTACAGTCCACAGAGACATGGTGCGAGACGGTGAAGCGGATATGCTTGTAGGTCTTGAGCAGCACGGAATGACCGTGTCACATCCCGATCCCCAGCCGTTCAGAGATGCCGCGGCCTCGGCGTATGACTACTGGAGAGACAGGCTTGGCTCAGACCTGGTAGACAGGATAATTGACGCCGCTGCAGCCGCCGCAAATTAATTGAGCTGACAATCAAAAGGATACTATGTAAATTCGCAAAGGGAAGAGGTTAGATTTGGTCTAGGCTAATCTAACCTCTTCTCTTAGCCTATTTGCCAGGAATTTCTAAATTCTAACGAAAGGAATCCGGAATCGGTCATGAAAATTCTATCGCTAATAAGCACGGCAATTCAGCGGGTTGGAGAAGTTTCCCTGGTGACGATTACCACTACCTTGGTTATTATCACATTTTACGGCGTTGTAATGCGCTACTTGCTCAATGCTCCGGTCGTTTGGCTACTTGAGATCAGCCTCATTCTGTACTCTTGGCTGACATTTATCGGGGCCGCTATCGCGTTTAAACGACATCAGCACATAAAGATCAACATCCTCGAAAACAGGCTCAGCGGGATCAGCAAAAAAGCGCTTTTGATTATTATCCAGCTTATAGTGCTGGCGTTTCTGTACTTCGGCTTTTTTGGAGGACTGCAAGTTGTTGAAATAACTATCGGTCAGCGGTATAGAACTGTTAATCTGCCGGTAGCGGCTTTTTTCATACCTTTTGTGGTTTGCATGGTTATGTCCACCGTGTTTGTTATTGAAAGAACCGTCATGCTTATCATGACAAAAAATGAGGAATTTCGGAAGGAGTCCCGTTAATGGCCACAATGCTGTTTTTGATGTTTGTGGGAATGATGGCCATAGGCGTGCCCATAGCTATATCGCTTGGATTCAGCGCTGTTGGCGCGCTTGCGATAACAGGGCAGTTCCCATATGTAATTGGTATACATAGGATTGTATCCGGCATTGATTCATATGTTCAGTTGGCGATTCCGTTTTTCATATTGGCCGGGGGGCTGATGAATTCCGGAAGCATTACCAGGAGACTGTTCCGCCTTGCCAAAGCTATAAGCAACCCGATCCCGGGTAATCTTGGGCACGCTAATGTTGTGGCCAGCATTATTTTCGCGGGGAAGACCGGTTCAGCAGTCGCCGATGCCGGTGGTATCGGCCAGATATGTACGGAGGCTATGACCGACGGAGGGTATGATCCAAATTTCTCCGCTTCTATAACGGCTTCATCTTCGATCATTGGCCCTATTACCCCGCCAAGCATTCCGCTGGTCGTATTCGGCGCGGCGGCGGAGGTTTCCATCGGCGCGTTGTTCCTTGCCGGTATTATACCGGGTTTTATGATTGGCATCAGCTTGATGATCCTTATATTCTATTTCTCGGTAAAAAGGAATTATCCCAAGGATAAGTTTGATGTTGTGGAGTTGGGCGCTTCATTTAAGGGAGCATTTCTGTCGCTGATGGCTCCGGTTATAATTATGGCCGGTATGTTTACCGGCTTGATTACCCCAACTGAAGCGGCGGCTGTCGCTGTGGTTTACGCCTTCATACTCTGCTTTCTTATATACCGCGATGTATCTTTGAAGAAGCTGTACAAAACAATTCTGGACGCGTCCGTAAGCACTGCCACCATTACTATGATTTTGGGCGCCGCCGCCGCGTTTTCCTGGATAATCGCAATGGAGGGAATACCGCAGGCATTGACAAGCTGGCTGCTGGGCATTACTCAGAATCCGCTTGTCATTTTGCTGCTGCTTAACATCTCGCTTTTGATTATCGGAATGTTTATGGAATCCTTGTCACTGCTTACTATTTTAGTGCCGTTCCTTATACCGATAATATCGGCGACCGGAATCGATCCGGTACATATGGGGCTGATAGTAGTTCTCAACCTCATGATTGGCTTGGTTACGCCCCCGGCAGGAATATGTTTGTTCGTGGTAAGCAGGTACAAGGGGGTCAGCTTGGAAATCCTTTACAAAGAAATCCTCCCATTCCTAATCCCGCTGATTATCGTGCTGCTTATTGTTACTTATTTCCCGCCTGTCGTCCTTTGGCTTCCAAGCCTAGTTTTCGGCTAAGTTTAAGGAGTGTGAATAGCCTATGAAAAATACCAGTGTGGCGGAGCTTAAAGAAGTCGCCGGAGATCTGCGAAAAAAATCAATCTACATGATATATAAGGCGCAGTCCGGCCATCCCGGAGGGGCGCTGTCCGCCGCGGATATTTTGGCCGCTCTTTACTTCCGAGAGATGAACATTGATCCCCAAAATCCCAGATGGGAAGACCGCGACAGATTTATCCTCTCCAAAGGCCACGCGTGTCCCATCCAGTACGCGGCTCTGGCGCGCGCGGGATATTTTGGCGTGGAAGCGCTGGATACCCTGCGCAAGGAAGGTTCCATGCTGCAAGGTCACCCTTGCATGAAGAAATGCCCCGGCATTGATATATCCACCGGGTCGCTTGGGCATGGTTTCGCCTGCGGCGTCGGCATGGCGATTGCCGCCAAGAACGACAAGAAAGATTATCGCGTGTTTGTAGTGCTGGGCGACGGAGAGTGTCAGGAGGGCGTGGTTTGGGAAGCGGCGCAGGTTGCCAACAAGTACGAGCTGGACAACATAGTCGTGTTTGTGGACAACAACAACTTGCAGGTTGACGGAACTTGCGACGAGATAATGCCCAACCTTGACCTTGGAAAGAAGTTCGGGACGTTCGGATTTGATGTTTACGAGATCGACGGCAACGACATGGAGCAGATCGTAGCCGCTCTCGATATGGCGAGAGCAGCAAGAAACGGCAGGCCGAAATGCATATACGCCCATACTATTAAAGGAAAAGGCGTATCCTATATGGAACACGTCTGTGACTGGCATGGAATGGCCCCCAATGACGATCAGTACAAGCAGGCCATGAAAGAACTGGAGGAGGGGATAGCCTGATGAGCGCAAAAAAAATCGCTACCAGAAACGCCTTTGGTGACGAAATAGTCGCTCTGGGCATGAAAAACCCGCGTGTATATGTGATAGATGTGGACATATCAAAATCCTGCAAGACCACCGACTTTGCGAAAAAACTGCCGGGGCAGCATTTGAACGTCGGCATTGCCGAACAAAGCGCGGCGGGCGTAGCCGCGGGACTTGCCACAACCGGCAAGATACCATATGTTGTTACATACGCAGTGTTCGGGTCGCTTAGGATGTGCGAAATGATCCGGCAGCAAGCCTGCTATCCAAACCTTAACGTGAAAATCGCCTGCTCACATGGCGGACTGACGCCCGCCAACGACGGTGCAAGCCATCAATGCGTCGAGGACATGGGCGTACTCCGCACCCTCCCGAATATGACCGTAATAATGCCCGCCGACTATTATTCGGCAAGGAAGCTGGTAGCGGCCTCGGCCGAACTCGATGGGCCGTGTTATCTTAGATTTACGCGCGACAATATACCGGTAATCTATGATGAAAGCGTCGAGCTCGAAATCGGTAAGGCGCATATGATTCAGGATGGCGCGGATGTCGCGATTATTGCCAACGGGGACACTGTTTGCCTGGCTATTGAGGCCGCGGATACGCTAAAGGCTCAGGGAGTCAGCGCGAGGGTGCTTGACATGCATACAATCAAACCCCTTGACGTGGAGGCTGTCCGCCGATGTGTCGAGGAAGTCGGGGCGATTGTAACCGTAGAAGATCACAATATTATAAATGGACTTGGCAGCGCCGTTTGTGAAGTCGTCGCCGAAATGGGCAAGGGAATAGTGAGGCGTATCGGTGTCCTGGATCAATACGGAATGTCGGCTCCATACGAGAGATTGCTTGAAATGAATGGTATTACCGTTGCAAATATTGTAGACACAGCGAAAGGGATCATCTAAGAACCTGTGTTCATAGGATGGGAATGCCGTCTTGTCGGTCGAATTCCACCCCACGAAGCCAAAATCGGGCTTCGTGGGGACCCCGGTTTTCCGCCACA